>Ga0209347_1001301_pt1 | contig 42658 bp, 40 predicted proteins | sample AutmiccommuBRH23_FD_187382 | JGI IMG/M metagenome (GOLD analysis project Ga0209347, IMG submission 187382) | Deep subsurface microbial communities from Mt. Terri, Switzerland - Autotrophic microbial communities BRH/23 (SPAdes) (version 2) | ecosystem: Environmental > Aquatic > Deep subsurface >... | reverse complement strand
CGGGATGGGGAAAACCAACCTGCTGGATGCGGTCTATTACCTCTCATTCTGTAAAAGTTATACCAATCCCATCGATTCTCAGATTATTAACCATGAGGCAGATGTATGCATGCTGCAAGGGAGATATGCGTTTGAGGATGAGAGAAAAGAGGAGATCTACAGCGGTATCCGCCGCAGGCAGAAGAAGCAGTTTAAACGCAACAAGAAGGAATACGAGCGACTTTCCGATCATATCGGGTTAATACCGCTTGTGATGATATCACCGGCCGATAACGAACTGATCACCGGGGTCAGTGAAGGTAGGCGGAAATTCATGGATATGGCCATCTCACAGTTTGACAAGGAGTATCTGCGTGCACTGGTGAGATATACCAAAGCCCTGCAGCAACGGAATGTGTTGTTGAAGAACGAGGATGATTTCATCGATTTCACACTGCTCGAACTTTGGGAAGAGCAGATGATTGATGATGGGATTTTTATTCACCTGAGACGAAAAGCTTTTATCGATGCGTTTACGCCCATTTTCGATGATTTTTACTCGCGTATCAGTCAATCGGGTGAGAAAGTCTCCTTCGATTATGTCTCACAACTCAATGATGCCGATTTCGGTGAAACACTTCTGAAAAACCGGCAGCGCGATATTGCTATAGGTCACACTACCACGGGCATTCATCGCGATGAGCTGGAGATGTTGCTTGATGGCTTCCCCATTAAAAAAGTAGGATCGCAGGGTCAGAACAAAACCTATTTCGTATCACTGAAGCTGGCACAATTCCATTTCCTGCTGAAGACAGGTCATACCACCCCTATTTTATTGCTGGATGATATTTTTGACCGGTTAGATGCCAACAGGGTGGAAGAGATCGTGAAGCTTGTTTCCGGCCCTGAATTCGGACAGATATTCCTGTCGGATACCAACAGGGAGTCGCTTGACAGAATCCTGGAACGAACAGATAATAATGCACATATCTATGCTGTTATTGACGGAGAGATAAACCTGATGACTGAATAAAACAGTATGTTGAAGAAAAATGCACAGCCCCTGTCTGAAGCACTTTCAGATTTTTTCGATGAGAACAGCAGTCTGAAAGTGAAACTGTCCGAACAGCGTGCTGTCAGGGGGTGGCGAGAAGTGCTGGGCGAGGGTGTTTCCAAGTATACCAGAAATGTCTATTTCAGCCATAACGTCCTCTACGTACAGCTCTCATCGGCAGTGCTGAGGGCTGAGCTTATCATGAACAAGGAGAGTTTGATAAAGAAATTGAATGATCATGCTGAAGCACCCATTGTACGTGATATCGTATTCAGGTAAAGAGCGACAAATGGAAGATGGCTTAAAAGAATGCCGATATCCCGAGGTAAAATCCGCCCGGATGAGGAGAGTTGGCATGTTGCACCAGGTCATAGTTAAGTGTAATGTGCGATCTGCCTAAACGAAGTCCGGCACCCACCACCAGTGAAGGGACTATTCCCCTGCTCAGTTCTTCGTGATCGTTCGTTTTCTCCGTCAAAACCGACCGGATGTAGTTTAATTCGGGCTGTGCGAAAGCGGTGATGAATCTTGTCGGATAGAAGTATCCGAAGAGGTTTGCTCCAAGTAGATTATTCCTGATAACGTAATTGGTTGTCGCGGCTTTGGTATAGTAATATTTGATCCCCGCACCTGCCATGAAATAGTTGTTAAACTGATAACCTGCCTGTGGGCCGACCCCCAATCGTGTATAATTCCGGCTTAGTGACAGACCCAGATCAGCTCCGAAACGAAGTTTGCTTTTATCAAAACTGCCTGTATTCTCATCTGTGATATATCTCTTCTGATTCTGAGGAGTGTCTGACACTCCTTCGCTGCTCCTGCTTTGTTGTTGACGACGATAAATGTTCCGCTCATCATTGGGGGACACCCTGATGGTGTCATATGTAATCACCTGTGCTGCAGCAAACAGGGGGAACAACATAAGCAGGAGAAAACAGTATTTTTTCATATCGAGACTATTTTATGATGGCCGGAAGCGGTACTTTTCAGGTAGCCTGTGGATTTTGACCCTCTTAATGACATTGTAAAACAGAATAGGTTTAAAACAGAAAGAAAGAAGCTGGGAATATATCCAACTTCTTTCTTTCTTCTTTCTTTTCTCTTACTCTCAGGCGAATAAGATTATTCTGTAGGCGCTCCTTCTTCCGGTGCAGGCTGCGCTGGCATTTGTGAAGGAATGGGCATGTCTGGAGTTACATCGGGAGCTGTCGCGGGATTGAGGGGTGCAGGCTGTTGTACTTCCACCTGAGATTGCGGAACATTTGAATTGGAGGCTGTGAATTTAGCTGTTAAAATGCTCAAAACAATCATGACGCCCGCCAGAGTCCATGTGAATTTCTCCAGGAAATCGGTCGTTTTCCTTACACCCATAATCTGGTTCGATGATGAAAAACCGCTTGCCAGGCCTCCACCTTTCGATTTCTGTACCAATACGGCAAGAATCATCAGTATAGAAGCAAGGAGAATGAGGATTGTAATAAAAATATACATATCTTATTTGTTTTTATTCTTTTCATTAATAATCAAATATTCCAGAAAGCGAATTTGGTCGGCAAAGTAAACACTTTTTTTTGGAAAATTCAAACTTAATCGTTTAATAATTGTGAGAGCCTGTGAATATTTTTTCTGCCTGATGTAGATCCGCGCGAGTGTCTCTGTGAGGAATTCACCACCAACATTCATATCCTCTGCGCTTTGACTGGCTGTGGTTCCGGGTATTGCACCAGGTGTGAAAATTGTGTCAGACGCTGCCTTCTCTATGAAAGCATCAATGATAGCATGGTGCTGAAGTTTCTGATTCCCTGTGTGATCACTCTCTTTCTGTTTTCCCAGCGACTCCAGATAGGAGAGATAGTCGGTTGTTACGATGTTCATCCCCGCATCGGCAATGATGTTCTCAGCCATCACGCTTTCAGGGAGTGAGGTGAGGAAGCTGTCGAGCAGTTCTTCTGTCCTGTCCTTGTCCTCTGAATGGATATCTTCAGGTTGTTGCAGGAATTGACGATAGTTTTCTTTATAGATCAGATAGAACAGTTTTCTTCTGTCGGCACATAAAACAGCACTTTTGCCAAGCTCATCACCGAACCGATCGCTGTTGGTCAGATCTAAATTTTTTGTGAACAACAGACGGCCGGTATGGAAGTAGGGATAATCATCCACCATTTTGCCAAGCATATCCAACGTTGACGCATCCAGCAATTCGGTGTTTCCTATCAGTCTGTAGAGATTTTCTTTCTCCATTCAATTACCAGTTTGCCATGGTGGAGTTGAATATCTGATCTACAATCTCATCGATAAGCTCATTGATCAGTTGATCCTGTACACTGTCGAACACAGTATTACTTGAGAAGGTACGGTTGGCAGATAATCTCTCCTCAACTTCGGGCACATCCAATTTATTGTTTCTGAATCGCATTCTTACCGTTAGTGTCAGTTTTGTTTCAGAAGCGAACGCATCTTCCTGCACTGCCATGGGAGTAAGTTCGTACCCCACTATCTCACCCTCAATCTCCATGTCGGCGTTCTGGTTGACCAGCTGCAACCTTGTATTACGGGTGAACATATCTTTCATCTCCTCATTGAATCTTTGTTCGAGTGGCGGATAGACCAATGGTGCCTGATTGACGAAGTGACCAATGGAGAGTGTTTTGGTGAGATCATAATCAATGGAAGCCGTTCTGAATGTATATGACATTCTGCACGAGCTAACGATAAATAACAATGTGAGGATGAAGAGTACTTTTTTCATAATCATCAACTTTCCAGTCGGTATTCCTTAATCTTCCGGTAGAGGGTACGTTCCGAAATGCCTAAATCGGTGGCGGCAAATTTTCTCTTGCCCTTATGACGCTCCAGTGCTTTCGCAATCATCTCCTTTTCAACCTCACTGATCGATAGAGCACTCTCTTCGTATTCCGTGGCGTCCTGAATATCATTCCTGTCAGTTTTGTTGATGGTTATTTTCTTCGGGGGAGCTTCATATTTCATGGGGACAGATACCCTTGTGTGATCATTCGGAAGGACAGATGATGGCTGCATATCTGAAGGTGAGGGGTCATACGATGCAGGATGTTGTCCCGACTCTTCCATGATATTCTTCACTACCTGTTTAAGGTCAGTAATATCTTTCTTCATATCGAAAAGTACCTGGTACAGAATCTCACGCTCGTTAGTAAAAGATTTATGCTCCGAATCCTGAATCTGCGATACCGCTACGGGGATCATCCCAACTTCGTTATAGGGCAGGTATTTCTGGATAATATCGACAGTGATCACACGCTCCTGTTCGATGATGGAGATTTGTTCAGTGATGTTCTTTAACTGGCGGACATTGCCGGGCCAGCGATAGCTTTTCAAGATCTCTCTGGCATCATCGGTGAGGGTGATGGGTGGCATCATATATTTCTCGGCACAGTCGCTCGTGAATTTACGGAACAGGAGGGGGATATCATCTTTCCGGTCACGTAATGGCGGTATGCGGATGGGAACAGAATTCAACCGATAATAGAGATCCTCGCGAAACTTCCCTTTCTCCACGCCCTTCACCATATCCATGTTGGTGGCAGCCACCACACGTACGTCGCTCTTTTCCACGGTAGAGGAGCCTACCTTGATAAACTCCCCGCTTTCAAGCACGCGCAGCAAGCGTGCCTGCGTGGGCATAGGCAGCTCTCCCACCTCATCCAGGAACAGTGTTCCTCCGTCTGCCACTTCAAAGTATCCCTTACGACTTCCTGTTGCGCCGGTGAAAGAGCCTTTCTCATGTCCGAATAGTTCCGAATCAATTGTTCCTTCAGGAATAGAACCGCAATTGATCGCGAAATAGGGGCCATGCTTGCGTTTGCTGTATTGATGCACAATTTGCGGAAAATTCTCTTTACCGGTACCACTCTCACCGGTAATAAGCACCGACAGGTCGGTAGGAGCCACCTGCAAAGCCACATCAATGGCACGGTCCAACTCGGGAGTGTTGCCAATGATTCCAAAACGTTGTTTGACTTGCTGTAGAGAGTGCTTTACCATAAATGTGCTGACTGATTTGTTTAAGAATTCAAAGATAAGAATTTATTTACTTTTCACCTAAGAGATAGGTTCTGCCTTTCAGGAATTCACCCAATTGCCTGGTGTTGTTGGCAAAATGGTTGAACTCTTCGGGCATAATCGGATCACCGAGCGTAACGATCATCTCTTTTCCCTTTTTATTGTATAGCTCGTGGCATAACCTGAGATTACGCACCTGCCATCCGAATATCTTTGAAAAATAGAATGACCAGCTGTTGTGGCCTGAGACATGTAAGGGGATGACCGGTACTTTAAGCTTTTGTATGATTTTGAGTGCAGCCGGTTGCCAATCCTGGTCTTCAATAGTGAGTCTGCCTTTCTTGAAATACATATTGGAAACAGCTCCGGCAGGGAAAAAACCCATTGGATGACCTTGTCGTAGATGAGCAATGCTTTCTCGTATGCCGGCGTATGTTATGCCTTTTTTATCGGAATTCTTCATCGGATTGACAGAGATAAAGTTTTCAGACATTGTATCGATCAGGCTCAGGAAGACATTTACCATCATTTTATAATTCTCTACACGGCTGCCAACGGTCTCAATAACGGCTATCCCGTCGATGTGACCATAGGCATGATTGGAGACTGTAACAAAAGGTCGGTTTTTGAAATCCTCCAGCACACCCACATTCTTAACGGTACGTTTTATTTCAAGCTTATCCAGCACATCCTTGCAGAAAGCAGGTCCTGACAGATGTTTGGAGCGGTTATAGATCTCATTCGGGGTATGCAACGCAGAGATCTTTATGCCAAAGTCAATAATCTTGTCACCATGCTTCCCCCGGAAGATTGGGTGGAGTGCCCGAATATCATCCCGACTTATCAAAATGTCTTTCATTGCTCCTTAATCTAATTTGTTTTTCTAACTCAAATGCCACGTCAATAGGATGAAGTGGCAAATGAATGGTAAAAAAATATCCTGTAATCTTGCGTTTCTACGCAAGTTCATTGATCATCTCAATGATTTGTTTTCCTATCTCTTCCGCTTCTTTCTCAGAGTGCGCTTCTGAATAGATCCGTATGATTGGTTCTGTATTCGATTTACGCAGGTGTACCCATTTGTCAGGGAAATCTATTTTCACACCGTCAATAGCTGTTACCTGTACCTGCTGGTCGCTGAATATTTCTTTCATCTTTTCCAGTAACCCATCAGTGTCAATCCCGGGTGTCAGTTCCACCTTCTGTTTAGCCATGAAATAGTGAGGATAGGATTGTTTCAGTTGTGACGGACTCTTACCTGATCTGGCCATATAGGTCAAAAAAAGAGCAATACCGACGAGAGCGTCACGTCCGTAATGCGACGCAGGATAAATAACACCTCCATTACCTTCTCCACCAATGACGGCATTGATCTCTTTCATTTTGGCGACCACATTGACCTCTCCCACTGCTGCGGCCTGGTATTCTCCGCCTCTTTCGAGGGTGACATCCCTCAGGGCACGGCTTGAGCTGAGATTAGAGACAGTGTTGCCGGGTGTATGTTGCAGGATGTAGTCTGATACGGCTACCAGGGTGTATTCTTCGCCAAAGGGTTCCCCATCTTCACAAAAAACAGCCAGGCGATCCACATCAGGATCAACAGCGAAGCCTACATCTGCTTTGGAGCTACGTGTGAGCGACGAGAGCTCGGCAAGATGCTGAGGCAGTGGCTCGGGGTTATGGGCGAAGTTGCCGTGCGGGGCACAGTGGAGCTTGAAAATCTCCTTCACACCCAACGCGTAGAGCAATTCAGGGATGGCCGTGCCTCCAACGGAGTTCACACAATCAATGGCGACACGGAAATTGGCTGCCCTGATGGCCTCCTTATCTACTAAATTGAGAGATAAAACAGATTGAATATGTTCGTGGAGATACTGCTTTTGAGATATCTTGCCCAGCTCGTCCACCGGTGAGAAGGAAAAATCCCCGGCATCGGCAAAACGAAGAATTTGTTCTCCTTCCTCAGCATTGAGAAACTCACCGCTGCTGTTTAACAGCTTCAAAGCATTCCATTGCTTCGGGTTGTGACTTGCCGTGATAATGATACCTCCGGATGCACCCTCTTTCGTAACCGCGATTTCGGTGGTGGGTGTGGTGGCCATCCCTATATCGGTTACATCACATCCCATCGCCAAAAGTGTTCCGGTGATGATACGATGAACCATCTCTCCGGAGATACGGGCATCGCGGCCAACAACAATCCTCGGTCTTTTTTCCTGCGATGATTCTTTGATGAACGTTGCGTAGGCGGCAGCAAATCTCACGATATCCAACGGGGTAAGGTTTTCACCTGCTTCTCCGCCAATTGTTCCCCTGATACCTGAAATGGATTTGATCAATGTCATAAAGGTTCTTCTTTATCTGTTATTTATGAGACAAAACTGAGGCATTAAACAGGTATATAGGCTTTCAGATCTCCACATGTGACAGAAGTGACCGAACAATCAATAACGACTCTCGAATTTGTATGTTACAAGCTCATAATAGCTGGGCTGATATTGTGATCTGTCATATGATGACCCCACGTCGAAGGGGACAATCATTTTCACCTTACCGTTATGACCAACATAACTCAGGGGCACAACCCATCCCGGATTGCTGTAGCTGCTCTTGTTGTTTGAATTGACAGGCCCGATAAAAACAATTTCTTCCGGGAACACGCTTTTAAAATTCGAATACTTAGTGGTATCGTCTGTCATGAAATACTCCAATCCGCTAAAACGAACATAGACCTCTTCCTTCCATTGCAGATTCTGCGTGGTATCACCTTCATGAATCACATTGAAATAGACCCCGGTATTCTTGTCTTTGTAAAAGTCATTATCTCCAAATTTCCCATCTTCGGGGAACTCATCAAGGATGTTGAGATTATGCTTCGAGATGAACAGATCAATCGCTCTTGATTCATCTTTCAGATAGTCTGCATACGTCTTTCGGTCCTGGCAGGAAGAGACAAGAAGCAGAAGGGTAATGAGTGTTGTAGCTATTGCGATTATTTTTTTCATTTTCTCTGTCATATAATTAGAATGGAGTACAAAAGTACACAATCTGCGTTAAAAAAAGAGCGATTGCACCGAAATAAACATTATCTATTCTTAAAAATGGGTTAAAGTTCATTCATCGCCCGCTTAAGCTTTTCCTCATAACGCTTAAGCCCTAGGGAGTATGTCCTGAGTGCCTCTTCGTAAGTGCCGTAGAATTCACCCCCTGATGCGTTCAGATGACCACCTCCATTGAAGAACTCAGCAGCAAACTCATTACAGGGAAATGATTTTTGGGAGCGAAAAGAGAGCTTGATTAAACCCTCATCCTCACGGATGAAAGTAGAGAAGATAATATTTTTGATGCTGAGCGGATAATTTACAAATCCTTCGGTATCCCCTTTGCTGAAACGAAACTGAGCCTGATCCTCCCTGGAGAGGTGAATCAGGGCCGAGTGCAATTCGGGATAGATCTCCATGCGCTGTGACAACGTGAACCCGAGTAGGCGAAAACGATCCGCGGAATAGTTGTGAAAAACGTGCGAATAGATTGCATCCTTGTCCACATTTTTGCGCAACAGCAGGCTGATGATCTCGAAAATCTCAGGTTCACTGGAGTTGAAGGTGAACCCTCCGGTATCGGTCATCATCCCGCAATAGATGCATTCGGCTTCCGCCTGTGTCAGCTCATCATATTTACCTGCCTGAAACAAGAGCCTGAAAATGAGTTCGCTGGTGGATGATATCTCGGGATGAGAGAGGATGATATCAAAGTTGTCTCCCGGGGCAAGGTGATGATCAATCAGAATTTTCCTTGCTGGTGATGCATCGATGGCCGTTCCCATATCACCGGCTCTTTTGGATATATTGTAATCGAGAGAGAAGATCAGATCGGCGCCGGAGAGAATATGTTTTGCTGCTTCAGGGTTATACTCATATATCTCAATCTCGCCTGATCCCTTCATCCATTTCAGGAAATAGGGAAAGGAGTTTGGAACGATGATTCTTGCTTTCTTTCCCATACTTTTGAGATAATGGTACAACGCAAGTGAAGAGCCCAAAGCGTCTCCATCGGGGGAGAGATGCGTGGTGATGACAATCTTTTCGGAGATGTCTATGGACGCCATTATTTCTTCCACTTTCTGTGGCGGGATTACATCTGAGATGGATTCTGTAAACTTCATTCTTTTACTGTAGTCTTTTGATGATAAGAGGCAAAAGTACTAAAAATTTACGGAAAAGGCCCCGTTTTGTCTCACATCATGCACACCGATGTTTAACCGATTGCATTCTATTTGCATTCTCACTGCAGCAAATCGGGGAAGAGAACTATCCAGAACAATCATGGAGGGGTTAAAAACCTCCAGTAGTTGCTCAATATCGAAATAACTGTAATGGGAGAGGATAAGCAGGTCTAAAGGGAAACGCTCATCAGCAGTGTAATTGTCTAAAGAACTATCTGACAGCCTGAAAATGCACTTGCCGGGGTGCGGAAGGAAGCCGTTCGCAGGGATCTCCACCGAATGACGTTTCATGTTGGCGAAGATACTTATATCGCTTCTCCCGTAATTGTTGAAGACGACGAGCTGCGCAGGTTGTTTTGTTAGTTTATCGTAAGTGATGGTCCATTGAAAAAGAAAAAAAGAGGCCATGGCAATGATGAGCGGTCGGGACCGGTGCGAGAAGAGAAAGCGGGCAGAAAAGATGATAAATGCGAAGAGCAGCATAAGTTGAAGCTGTGAGATATGCCCGCTAGAGAGCTGTGCAAAAGGGAGTGATTCTGAAATGTAAACAATACGAAGGGTGATTTCTGTCAGGTTTTTCACTGTCCACAGAAAAATGGTCTGCAGCAACTCCACGAAACCTGAATGAAGAAATGAGAGTGATCCCGCAGCTATGAGCATAACGGCTGCATATAAAACGATTCCGATGATTGGGACCACAAGCAGATTGGTGATGAAGAAATAGGTCGGGAACGTACCGAAATAGTAAAGTACCAGTGGAAAAACACCCAATTGTGCAGCGGTAGATACGGTGAGCAGATTCCAGATGTACCTTGACGCACTATTTTTGGGAGTATATAGCGAGCTTAATCCGGGCTGAAAATAGAGAATCGCGAAGACTGCAACAAAGCTCATTTGAAAACTCACATCGAACAGGCTGAACGGGCGAAAAATGAGAATAACAAAAGCTGTAGCAGCAAGGGTATTATAGGTGAATCCCCTGCGGTGCTGCATCTTTCCCAGGCAATACAGTGTGAGCATAATGACAGATCTGATTACTGAGGATGACATCCCGGCCACGAATGCATATGCCCAGAGAAGAATAATTATGAGCCATAGACGTATAACGTGCCCTCTTCCCTGTTTTCCAAGGAAAGAGAGTAGTGAGTTGAGAATTAAGTAAATAATGCCTACATGCAGACCACTCACTGCCAGTATGTGTGCAGTTCCTGAAGCTCTGAATGCCTCCATCAGATCGTCAGTGAGATAAGCTTTATAACCGAGGGTTACGGCAGAAATAAACGCATAGCGCTCCTGCCCGAGGTCGAAAGAGAGGTAAAAATCAAGCGCCTTTGCTCTGAATCTTTGCGCCATAACAGGAACAGAGAGGTTGTGCCTGCCGGTTTTCTGCCAGTTTGTCCCGTGAACATACCCTGATCCGGAGAACCCCCTTATTCTCATCTGTCCTGCATAGTCTGTATCATCCGGGTTTCCTAAGTTTTGAAATGAGAACAATCTTGCGGAAAAGATGATCTCCTCACCAGGATTCAGCCCCCTTGCTTCCTCTGTTTGTTCCAGATATAAGATTACTTTTTTCTCAATGGGAGAGGCAATGTTCACGTTACAGGCAACGGACCTCTGTTTCACTACCGGTATATCCATGATTGTGCCTCTGTAAGCGTGTTCATTGCCGGAGAAGGAGTAACGGACGCGCCTCTCCTGTTCCCGGTACTGCACAGAGGAAAGAGAATAGAGAAAAAGGAACAGCCCGGCACCAAAAAACCATCTTAGTCTGAATTGCTGTTTATTCCCGATGAAGAGGGATAGTAGCATCAGCATCAGCCCCGACAGGTTTAAAAGGAGCAGAAGGTGAGAAGAGCAGGGTAAAAGAGAAACTGCCACAATCCCGGTGATTACGGGAAGCAGGAGTCGAAAGAAGGGTGTTTTCCCGATAAGTTCGTTCATTTTTATGCGCTAAAAAGAACGACATAACCTTTTATCCAGCAGAGAAAAAAATAGCAGGCAGGCTCAAAATCATCAAACAGCAGGCTTATAATGCCCGTAGCATGCGTATGGTCTCTTCAGGATGTCCGGAAGAGAAAATAAAACTCCCGGCAACGAGTATGTCAGCCCCAGCGTTCACAAGCCTCCTGCCTGTTTCAAGATTGACTCCGCCATCTACCTCAATAAGTGTTGATGTCTGCTGTTTCAGAATCATCTCTTTTAGCTGTGTCACCTTCCTTACGGAATTATCGATGAATTGCTGACCACCAAACCCGGGATTGACTGACATCAGCAGCACCATCTCCAGATCGGGAAGGATATCTTCAAGCATGGATACCGGCGTATGCGGGTTCAGGGTAACAGCCGGCTTCATCCCTTTCTTTCTGATCTCTTGCACCACCTTGTGCAAATGCATACAGGCTTCCAAATGGACATTCATATAGGTGGCTCCTGTTGCTGCTATTTCATCGATAAACTTCTCGGGTTGAACAATCATTAGATGTGCATCCAGCGGCTTCTTAGTGACCTTTTTCAGAAGATTGATCACCGGGAATCCGAAGGAGATGTTCGGCACGAAAACACCATCCATTATATCCAGATGAATCCAGTCTGCCTCACTCCTGTTAAGCATTTCAATATCTCTTTCGAGGTTCAGAAAATCGGCAGACAGCAGCGATGGTGCTACAATTGTACTCATACGTTTTCAGTTTATCTTCTCAAAGATAGAGAAAAATCTTAAGACACAAAAAAACAACTGTTTTTTATGCAGTGAATCATCTTTGAGAAATGTCAATAGTCAGTTTTTAAAGAGTATGTTGTCAGGTATATTCAGCCTTTTATCAATGTAGTTGTTCCTCGCAAATTGCCGAATTATATTGAGTGAAAGTTCAGAAGGATTCTTTTCACCCTGAGAGACTTTTTTTAACTGAGAGTCCCTATTAATAAGGATTTTGCTTTTAGGAGTGAACATGCTCATACGTAGTTGTTTTAGTTCAATTAGAACGTATTTGCTTTCGTATTATTGCAAATGAACAGAAAAAACGCTAAAATCCTTATATATACGGGCATTTTGCATATCTTTGCCACTGTTTAATTATAAATTTGAAATAAAAATGAGAAAATTAATTTATCTATTCATAATGGCTGGCATTGCTCTTTCCTGTCAGAACAGTAAAGAGTATGTGATCAAGGGATCTGTAGCCGATGAGGCTTTTGAAGGTACCATGGTGCTTTTGCAGCAGAGGACAGACGATGATATGATCCCCACCGATACGGTGGTTGTAGAGAACGGCAAATTCTCTTTCTCGGGTGTTGCCGATACAACAATGCTTCTTTTTGTTAAGCTGGATGAGACAGTGAGTCCCGGGCAGGAAACCAGGATACCACTATTGGTTGAACCCGGCAGGCTGACAGTGACCTTTGACACTGTTGTGACGGTAAAAGGGAGCAAGGTGAATGAATCCTATACTGAGTTCAGAATGAAACAGCGTGATCTGGGTAAAAGCATCAGGGCGGTTGTTGAGAGATACAACAATGCCATGGCTACCGGCACAATGACTGAAACATTGGAGGCCGAAGTCCACGAGTCGTATGACAATATCAACAGTCAAATGACCGATTTGAATTTTGATTTCATCAAAGATAACATCGGTAACGATCTGGGGCAGTTCTCTTTCATTAACTCTTCCTCTATGTTTGAACCGGAAAAACAGAAAGAGCTCCTTGCACTTGCCGATGATGAGTTCAAGGCAAAGGAAAACGTACAGCTTGTGGTCAAACGGCTGGAAAAGCTTGAAAATGTAGCTGTCGGCAAAAAATTCATTGATTTCACATTGAAAGATACGAAGGGAAATGATGTCTCTCTCTCTGATTATGCGGGGAAGGGGGACTATGTGCTGGTCGATTTCTGGGCAGCATGGTGCGGCCCCTGCCGCCAGGAGATGCCCAACGTTGTGGCTGCCTATGAAAAGTATAAATCGAAAGGATTTGAAGTTGTTGGTGTCTCCTTTGATCAGGATGAGGAGAAATGGTTACAGGGAATCGCTGACCTGAACATGACCTGGCCTCAGATGTCCGACTTGATGTATTGGGATAGCCCGGTGGTGGATTTATATGTCATCAGCGGAATACCGCACACCATTCTGCTGGATAAAGAGGGTGAGATTATCGCGAAGAACTTAAGAGGCGAAGAGCTTGATGCTAAACTGGCTGAACTGATGCCTTAAAGTGATCAGGTAATATGGTACAAAAAATGAGCTGCATATTGCGGCTCTTTTTTTTCCCAAACCGAAAATATTATCTATTTTTGTAAAAACGAAATTCACATGAAACCATATAGAAAACTCTTTTTTTTACTGTTTTTAGGTGCGTTTCTCCTCTTTTTTACCACAACACCCTTGATTGCCCAGAACAGGAAGTTCACAGTCGTGATCGATCCCGGTCACGGAGGAAAGGATCCGGGAGCTGTCGGTTCCAGCTCCAAAGAGAAAGATATCGTCTTGTCTGTTGGTCAGAAAGTAGGCAAGCTCATTGAGAGAAATCATCCCGATGTAGATGTACTTTATACCCGCAATAATGACAGCTTTGTTGAGCTGAATAAAAGAGCGGAAATTGCAAATAAGGCGCATGCCGATCTGTTCTTATCCATCCACTGTAACGCACTCGACCGCAAACGTACCTCTCCGCAGGGCGTAGAGACTTTTGTGCTGGGTTTACACCGCAGCAAAGATAACCTTGATGTGGCAAAGGCTGAGAATGCGGTGATTATGTACGAAGATGATTATTCGGTGAAATATGAAGGATTCAATCCCAATGAACCGGAGTCCTACATTATTTTTGAGTTTATGGCCAATGAATTTCTTGCACAGAGCGTCTACCTTGCCTCTATTGTGCAAAACAAGCTGGTCTCCAACTCGAAAAGAGTAAACAGGAACGTGCGTCAGGCCGGTTTCCTGGTGCTGAGAGAGGTTGCCATGCCGAGTATACTGATTGAATTGGGGTACATCAGCAACAAGCAGGAAGAGGTATATCTAAAGAGTGCAAGCGGTCAGACATCATTATCCAACTCCATCTATAACGGATTCAAGGAATATAAAAGAGAGCATGATAAGAAAAGTTATGTTTTCACCAACGGAAAAACATCTCCCTCACAGACAAACGTTTCCCACTCTTCAACAGCTGTCAGTGCGGGGAAAGAATACAGGATCCAGTTTCTCACCTCATCACGTAAATATGATAAAGGAGCATCGGTTTTTAAAGGACTCAGTCCTGTCAGTTATTATACCGATGGTCAGACATATAAATACACATATGCAAGTACAACCAGTCCTGAAGAGATTAAAACATCACTTCGGGAGGTACACAAGAAGTTCAGGGACGCCTTCATTATTGAGTTCGTGAATGGTGAGCGTGTGAAATAATAAAACGAATGAAAACGAAAATAACAAGAAATGCGCTTATCGGCCTGGCATTTATTGCCAGCCTTTTCATGATTTATTTTGGGATTAATTTCCTGAAAGGGATCAACGTGCTGAAAAAACAGAATCTATATTATGCTGTTTTTGAAGATGTCTCCAATCTGCTTTTATCTTCACCCGTATATGTGAAAGGCTATCAGATAGGGCTGGTAAGCAATATCAGGATGATCAGTACCGATCCGATGCGGTTTGCAGTCGGGATTAACCTCGAGGAAGATATACGGATTCCTGATGGTAGTTATGTCGAATATGGTATTGATCTGTTTGGTGCCTCTAATGCGAATCTTGTCATGGTCCCATCCGATTTCTACCTGGAGCCTGGTGATACCCTCACCGGCAGTAGAGTTACAGGTGTGATGGATGGTGTTGCCGGCGTGATGCCTAAAGCTGATTCAATCCTTCTGCGGATCGATTCTGTTCTTTTCACCTTAAATAGATTGATGTCTAATCCTGCATGGGAGAAATCAATTGTAGGTATCGGCAGCACCGTGGATCAGCTTAATCGCTCCAGTGCGAGTCTTAACAGGATCGTCGGATCTCTGGAGAAGGATTTGCCGGAGATAAGCAGTAACCTAAACGCTGTATCGGGCGATTTGAAAAAAGTTAGCGAAGAGCTCACCCAAATGGATATGCAAAGCACATTCTCATCAATCGATAAGACAGTAAACAATCTTAAACTGTTGACAACAAAAATAAACAGCGACGATAATTCGCTGGGTTTATTGATGAATGATACAAAACTGCACGACAGCCTCAATGTAACAATTACTACCGCTACAAAACTGCTCGAAGACATTCGTCAGAATCCGGAGCGCTATTTGAGCATAAAAGTGCGATTATTCTAGGTTTGCGAGGTTTCAATTTTTTTATTATCTAATAATTTATATAGAATTATTCTAAATAACGACCTTTGGGTGAATAAGGTTGAAACTCTTTGGCCGACCGACATTAAGTAACATAAATGTAACTTTTTTGAAATTTTAAGTATCCGAAAGTTATTTTTATATCTCGTTGTTAATCAGCTATGTTCGAAATTTAATGATATGCTATAGTCTTGTTTAAGAGAGTTATACTTCTATTTTGCTGATAAATAGCCTTTTTTTCGGAAAATGAATTTCCTTAAAAAAGTTCATTTTTTTTTCTCGTTTATTTTTTGAAAATTTGTATCCAATTACAGGAAAGAAAAAGATCATTTTTTAATTCAATGAATAGCGACTACCAGATTTTATGGAACAATTGTTTGAATATCATTCGGGATAATATTCCCGAACCGGCATTTAATACATGGTTTCACCCTATTGTTCCACTAAAATACCAGGATCATGTACTTACTGTACAGGTTCCCAGTCAGTTTTTCTATGAATATCTGGAGGATAAATACCTTGATCTTATTCAGCAAACCCTTTACCGGGAAATTGGGGAGGGGACCATACTCAACTATAGGATTCTTGTAGAAACAGAAAGCAATACAGCTGTTGAGCTTCGCGGAGAGAGTAAACCGTATACAGGAGCAGACAAGAACAGCAACAAAAAAGTTACAGCGAAAGTCCCTAGCCCCTTTGACAGGGTTGAGACATCAGAATTTGATTCGCAGATTAACTCAAAATACAGGTTTCTTAATTTCTTTGAAGGTGAAAGCAATCGTTTGGCACGTACAGCTGCTGAGGCAGTAGCGAACAATCCGGCCAAAACAGCTTTCAACCCACTATTTGTACATGGACATTCAGGTGTGGGGAAAACGCATCTCTGTCATGCCATCGGCTCGAAAGTGCAGGAGCTCTATCCTGACAAAAAAGTGTTGTATCTTTCTGCTCATCTGTTCAAGGTTCAGTTTACCGATGCCCGCCGCTTCAACACGATCAATGATTTCATCAATTTCTATCAGAGTATTGATGTGCTTATCGTTGATGATATCCATGAACTCTCCGGTTTGGAGAAAACGCAGAATACTTTTTTTCATATCTTCAATCACCTTCATCAGAACAACAAACAACTGGTGATGACTTCTGATTGTGCGCCCATGGATATGCAAGGGATGGAAGAGCGTCTGCTCACCCGTTTTCGTTGGGGGCTCACCTCAAAACTGGAACGTCCTGATAAAGAGCTTCGTAAAAAAATTCTTCAGAATAAGGTTCTCTCCGACGGGCTCTCCATTCCCGGGAATGTGATTGAATTCATTGCTGAGAATGTGACGGAAAATGTGCGCGATCTGGAAGGAATAGTTGTTTCCCTGATGGCACACTCCATCATAAACAATCGGGAGATTGATATGACCCTGGCCCGACGGGTGATGGAACAGAGCATCAGATTTGAGAAGAAACGTATTACCGTACAGAAAATACAGGATACTGTTTCACAGTTTTTCAATGTCAATAGAGATCTGATTCAGTCAGCATCCCGTAAACGTGAAATTGTGCAGGCGCGTCAGGTGACCATGTATTTTATCAAAAAACACACCGAGTTATCACTTTCACAAATAGGGATACAGGTGGGTAACCGCAATCATGCCACCGTACTGCATGCATGCAATACGGTAAAGAACTTTTATGAGGTAGACAAAGGCTTCCGCTCCGACATTGAAGAGATAGAGAGAATCCTTAATTCCTAGAAATGAACCATTCACCTGGCAGCATTGTTGCTGTTGTTTTACTGTTTATAAGCTTTTCACTCTCTGCCCGTGTACCTGATGATTATTACTCCATTGTCAGGGGTAATAGTGGCTCCGAACGGACAATAGCCGTGATCACCGATATTCATTTTCTCTCTCCCCGGCTTGCCGTAGAGGGCGAGGCGCTTTATGCATTTGAAAAGTCTACAGGTAGGAACGTGACCGATCAACATCAGGTGCTGGATCAGGTACTTGGCGATCTGATAAGAGAAAAACCAGCTATTCTGCTGCTCACGGGAGATATCACCAATCACGGAGAGAGGCAAAGCCACCTCGATTTTATTGAGAAACTGCGACCACTGCAGAAACGGGGTACCCGTATTTTTGTGATCCCGGGGAATCACGATATCAATATCCCTGACGCCAAAGCTTATAGTGATGTCAAAGCAACACCTGTAGAGAGTATTTCAAAAGAGGAGTTCGCGAAACTGTATCTCTCTTTCGGATATGGAGATGCGCTGAAAAGAGATCCTGCTTCACTGAGTTATCTGACAGCAGTTGATGAGGATACCTGGCTGCTCTGCTTCGACAGCAACCGTTACGATGAATATACCACCGGCTCCATCAGCGGCGGTCGCATACGTCCGCAGACCATGACGTGGGCGCTCTCTCTGCTTCAGGAAGCAAAAGAAAAAGGAGTCAGGGTTATTGGGATGATGCACCATGGACTTGTGGAGCATATGGCCTACCAGGCGGCTTTTTTCCCCGATTATCTGGTGGATGATTGGCAGAGGAATGCCGATATACTTGCTGATGCGGGACTGAAAGTGATTTTCACCGGTCATTTTCATTCCAGCGATATCAGCCGGCACACTTCTCCTGCGGGTAACACGATATATGATGTGGAAACAGCCAGTCTGGCGCAATATCCATTTGCCTGGCGAATCATGACGATGAATGATACTACTTTGTCCATCGATACCCGTTTTGTGAACGATATCCCCGGTAATGCCCGTTTTGAGGAGGAGTCCCGACAAAGGCTGGAAACGGTAACCCGCAGGGTGGCGCAGCGTAAGCTGAACGCGCTGGGGATGCCGCTGCCTGCCGCAACGATGGAGGCGCTTACCGAGGTGATTGTGAAGCTGAATATGATGCATGTGCGTGGCGATGAAACGCCTGATCCGGCAATGGAACGTGCTATTCGTATGTTTGCTTCGCTGCTGGGAGATGAAGCAGATATTGAGGAGTTTACTTTCGACTTCCCTCCAGAGGATAACAATGTGGTGATTCCTTTGAAAAAAGGAGTGATGTAAAAAGGAAGAAGTAAAGTCATGAAAAAGCAGACTCCCTTATTATCTTGCATGAAAACGGATTGCATGGAGGCCGGATGCGATGAGGCCGGACGTGGTTGTCTGGCAGGACCCGTGTTTGCTGCGGCGGTGATCCTTCCTGATCATTTTCATTGTGAGATGCTCAATGATTCGAAGCAGCTCACAGAAAAACAACGGGATGCATTGCGTATCATCATTGAAGAGAAAGCTCTTTGTTATGCCGTGGGAACCTGTTCGCCGGAAGAGATAGACCAGATGAATATCCTTTGGGCATCTGTTGAGGCGATGCAGAGAGCATTGACGAAACTAAGCATGATGCCCGAACATGTTTTAGTGGATGGAAACCGTTTTCGTCCTTACCATGATATTCCATATACCTGTGTGATAAAAGGAGACGCGAAGTATATGTCGATTGCTGCTGCATCCATTCTTGCGAAAACATACAGAGATGAACATATGAAACAATTGCACGAGCAATTACCTCAATACTATTGGGCAAGCAATAAAGGTTATCCCACTGAAAAACACCGCGATGCGATCAAAGAGCATGGCATCACATCTTTCCATCGTAAGAGTTTTACGCTACCAGAGCGGCAGCTGACCATCGACTTCAAGGTATAAACCTACGATAACCGTTCAGATGACACACTTCGCATCGAGAGCTGTATACGTTTCCTTTCCAGATCAATCGAAACGACTCTTACGCTCACATGCTGGTGGAGTGAGACCACCTCTGTGGGATTCGATATGAACCGGTCTGCCAGCTCCGAGATATGTACCAGTCCGTTCTCCTTGATGCCTACATCCACAAAACAGCCGAAGTTGGTGATATTGGTGACGATGCCGGGTAAAATCATACCTTCTTTCAGATCGCTGATCAGACGTATGGCAGGATCAAACTCAAGCGTCTGAACTTGTGACCGGGGATCACGGCCCGGTTTTTCCAGCTCCTGCAGAATATCGGTCAGTGTTGCTGTTCCGACCTTAGCCGTTTTATAACGGTTGATATCGATGGTGTTGATAAGCTGTTTGTTGCCTATCAGCTCTTTCACCGAGCATTTCAGCTCCTTGGCCATCTTCTCCACGATGGTATAGCTCTCGGGGTGAACTGCCGAATTATCCAGCGGGTTTTCTGCTCCGGGAACGCGAAGAAAACCGGCACACTGTTCAAACGCTTTCTCCCCCAGCCGGGGAACCTTCTTCAGCTCTTTGCGGGAACGGAAGGTACCATTCTCAGTCCTCCAGTTTACGATGTTTTGCGCCAATGACTCCCCCAGTCCCGAGACATAGGTGAGCAGATGCTTGCTGGCAGTGTTGAGGTTCACACCCACCAGGTTGACACAGCTCTCTACCGTCTGGTCGAGCGATCGTTTCAGTTTCGTCTGGTCCACGTCATGCTGATACTGACCCACACCAATTGATTTGGGATCTATTTTCACCAGTTCGGCCAGGGGGTCGCTGAGTCTCCTGCCTATCGAGATAGCACCACGCACGGTTACATCATACTCCGGGAACTCATCGCGTGCTATCTTCGATGCGGAATAGACCGATGCGCCGTTCTCACTCACCACAAACACTTTCACCTCTTTCTCGTAGCGCAGGTTGGTGATAAAACGCTCTGTTTCACGACTGGCGGTACCGTTGCCAATGGCAATAGCATCTATCTTGTAGGTGGAGACAATCTGCACCACTTTCCCTGCCGATTTTGAGAACTCATTCTGTGGCGGGTGAGGGTAGATTGTTTCATTGTGGAGCATGTTGCCCTGCTCATCCAGGCAGACCAGTTTGCAGCCTGTACGGTAACCGGGGTCAAGAGCCAGTATCCGTTTCTGTCCCAGTGGCGGGGATAGAAGCAGCTGGCGGAGATTCTCGACGAAGACGGCAATGGCTGCTTCATCGGCTTTCTCTTTGGAGAGGTTGGCGAACTCCGTCTCGATGGATGGCTTCAATAATCTTTTGTATGCATCCGTGACAGCATCCTCCACCTGGTCAGCTGCCTGAGAATTATTTTTTGTATAAAGGGGTACCAGCCTGCCCATACATTTCTCATCGTCGGGTGAGATGGAGACACGCAGAAAACCCTCCTTCTCCCCACGCCTGATAGCGAGGATGCGATGTGACGGGCACCTGGAGAGGGGAGCAGAGAATTCGAAATAGTCGGCATATTTCTCTCCTTCTTCCTCTTTTGCTTTCACCACCTTCGAGGTGATCACTGCCTCCCTGGAAAAAAATGTTCTGACTATTTGCCGTGCTTTTACATCTTCATTCACCCATTCGGCGATGATGTCGCGCGCTCCCTTCAGTGCTTCATCGCTGTCGGCAACTTCGGTAGAAATATATTGTGCAGCTTTGGCCGCCGGTGAACCTGGCTGTTGTGACATCAGCCATTGCGCCAACCCTTCCAGTCCTTTTTTACGGGCTATCTCTGCGCGTGTCTGACGCTTTGGCTTAAAGGGAAGATAGAGATCTTCCAGCTCGGAGCTGTCCCAGCATCCGGTTATCTTAATTTCAAGCTCCGGTGTCAGTTTCTCCTGATCGGCGATCGTCTTACGTACAAAATCCTTTCGTTTCTGCAGGTCGAGCAATTTCTCGTTCATCTCTCTGATGTCTGCAATCTGTACTTCATCCAGTCCTCCCGTTGCCTCCTTACGGTAGCGGCTGATAAAAGGGATGGTTGCCCCCTCTTCAAACAGTTTAACTGTAAAACTTACGTTTTTCAGTGGCAGATTGAGCTGTTTTGAGATTAATGCATGTATGACCGACATCTGTTCTATCATTTCTTCTGACTTTAATGCACTGCAAATGTACAAGAAATTTTCCTATCTTTACCTCTTTAAATTTTGAGAGAATGGCTAAACTGAAATCAGTATATTTCTGCAGTAACTGCGGTCACGAATCACCAAAATGGATGGGTAAATGCCCTTCATGCGGAGAGTGGTCCACATTCGTGGAGGAGTTGATACGTAAAGATGCAGCATCGAAACTTGAGGATACACGTTCGTTCTCAGAGGTTAAAAGTGAGCCGTTAACGTTGCGTGAGATTAAAGCCGATGATGAGCCACGTATAGACATGCATGATGCCGAGTTGAACAGGGTGCTCGGTGGCGGACTGGTTCCTGCCTCTGTGGTCTTAATTGGCGGCGAGCCGGGTATTGGGAAATCGACCCTCGTACTGCAAACCATCCTGAAGCTGAAAGGAGTCAGCACGCTCTATGTCTCGGGCGAGGAGAGTGCACGGCAACTGAAGCTCCGGGCTGAACGTATAGGTCTGGAGAACGATGATTGTCTTATTGTGTGTGAGACCAATCTCGATGCTATTTTCAAACATCTCAGGCAGATCTCACCGCAGCTCCTGATAGTTGATTCCATACAGACTATCTACAGTGAGGCGCTTGAGTCGGCTCCCGGCAGTATCTCGCAAGTACGTGAATGCGCAGCAGCCCTGCTGAAATTTGCCAAACAATCGGGTACACCGGTACTGCTTATTGGTCATATAACCAAAGATGGCAGCATCGCCGGACCGAAGATACTGGAGCATATTGTAGATACGGTAATACAGTTTGAGGGCGACCAGCATTATATGTACCGCATTCTGCGGAGCATCAAAAACCGCTTCGGCAGTACAGCAGAACTAGGCATTTACGAGATGAATCAATCGGGATTACGCGAAGTGAGTAATCCCTCGGAGCTGTTGCTCACGCAGAATCACGAAGGATTGAGCGGGGTATCTATTGCCGCGGCCATTGAAGGTGTACGCCCCTTTGTCATTGAAACGCAGTCGCTGGTCAGCACCGCTGCTTATGGTACGCCACAGCGCTCCGCCACAGGTTATGATATAAGACGGATGAACATGCTGCTGGCCGTGTTGGAAAAGCGGGCAGGCTTCAAGCTGGCACAGAAGGATGTATTTCTGAATATTGCCGGGGGATTGCGCGTGAATGATCCCGGTATGGATCTGTCGGTGATCAGTGCTGTGCTCTCTTCGAGCCTTGATATCGCTATCGATCGCGATACATGCCTTTGCGGCGAAGTGGGTCTGTCGGGTGAGATCAGGCCTGTCAACCGTATCGAGCAGCGTATTCAGGAAGCTGAGAAGCTGGGCTTCTCACGCATCCTCATTCCGGCCAACAATCTGAAAGGATATAATAAGAAGGTCTCCATTGAGTTGCTGCAGGTGAAGAAGGTGAGTGATGCTTTCAGATTGCTCTTCGCGTGATACACCTCTGATTGATTTGTACAAGCTGTCAGTGAAAAAGGTGAAAACCTTTTTGTAACTTGAAAAAAAATGCTAACTTTGCAACCGCTTTAAAGCGAAATTGGTACCTTGGCCGAGTGGCTAGGCGCCGGTCTGCAAAACCGTTTACGGCGGTTCGAATCCGCCAGGTACCTCTACAGTCATAAGGAGGCTGCTTTTCATTAAGCAGCCTCCTTCCGGTTAAAAGCCTCTTTTATTACGTCTGTATCTCCTTGTCTTTGTTTCGATTTCGCTTTTCCTCAGGTGCATCTGTCTCATTTTCTCTCTTGTTTACAAAGTAATATTATGTTGAAAAACATAAAGTTTGATTTTTGTTAATCGATTGACCTTGCTATCTTTGTAAGATATCGCTCGTCTGAATTTCACAAACAAATTTAATGTCTCTGTTGTAATGGGGAAAGATGATCACCGACAATCAAGAAGAAGGGCTCTGGGTATGATGGGAGCTATTGCCGGAGGTGCTGCTATCGGGGTATTCGGGAAATCGAATGATGAATATCAGCATGCTTCATCTCAACAAAACATCGGGATGCCGCTCTATTCGATCCGGAAGATGCAATCAGGGCAGTTGACTACCTTCGATCATAATACAAGACAAAAAGCATTCCCCATACAACCGGGCGAGAGAAAGGTGCTGGTGCGTTGTGACAACCCGGGTATCATTACACGTTTGTGGATGACTTTCTCCGGATGGTTCTGGGAGAACTGGGATCTGCGTGAAGAGAAGTGGCCCGATCCCACAATCCTGAAAAAACTGATTCTTCGCATCTACTGGGATGACAACCCTTTCCCCTCTGTTGAAGCTCCTATTGGAGATTTCTTTGGGGTGGGACATTGTGAATATAAACACTATGCGTCTAAATATCTTGGTATGTCGAGTGGTGGGTTTTATACCTATCTGCCCATGCCGTTCAATAAGGTGGTGATAGAGGTAGAGAATATGCATGATGAGACGGTGCCCCATGTTTTTCTCAATGCGAATTATACGAAATATGACCGGTTGCCGGCCGATGCCGGCCGATTGCACTGCATGTATAATGCCGGGACCAATGCCGGTTCGGAGCCACTTTATATCATGAAGACCAGGGGAAAGGGTCATTTCGTGGGGTGCTGTCTCTCAATGCAGAGCTGGCTTCCCAATTACCTCGGTTATCTGGAGGCGCCTGAATATCTATTTATCGATGATGATCTCAGAGAACAGGAACCCACAATTACCGGAACAGGCCTGGAGGATTATTACAATGGTGGTTGGTATTTCCGGGATGGAGCGTTCAACGCACCGCTTCACGGGGTACCACTCAAAGATGCGCTGCGGTCGATGATCACCATGTACCGTTTTCATGAAAGTGATGCCATCACTTTTGACCGGAGCCTGATCTTTCTGTTTCAGTCGCCCCGTCCTCCGGAACAGACCCGTGAGTTTAAGTTTTCTTCTACCGCCTACTGGTACCAGAACGAGGCTGCAGAGCTACTGTTCAAACTGCCGGCAGCCGACAGGCTGGTTGACTGGTTCCGTATCCGCGACAGGGACCATCAGTCGATCCCATAATGAATTCAGAATTAATAAAAATAGAAGTGATGAAAAAAACGTTTTATCTTATTTGTCTCATTTTACTCTCTATCCTCGCATCCTGTAACGGATCGGGAAAAAAGAGTGAAACCCCTTCAAGAGAAGCACGTGAAATATGGAGCAGCGAGCAGGCGCAGGCATGGTACAGTGAACAGGATTGGCTCAGAGGTGCCAATTTTACCCCAAGTACAGCAATCAATCAGCTGGAGATGTGGCAGGAGGAGTCGTTTGACCCTGAAACAATCGATCGGGAGCTTGGTTATGCTGAGCGTATAGGATTCAACTCAATGCGTGTCTACCTGCACCATCTGGCATGGCAAACCGATCCTGAAGGGTTTAAAAAAAGGATGAAGCAATACCTTGATATTGCCGATCAACGTGGCATCTCTACCATGTTCGTCTTCTTTGATGATTGCTGGAACGCCACCTATCAGTCCGGTCCGCAGCCTGACCCGAAACCGGGTGTGCACAACTCCGGCTGGGTGCGTGATCCGGGTGATCTGATCCATGAAGAGCCGGAGTTGACAGGCCTACTTGAGCAGTATGTAAAAGATATCTTGTCCACCTTTGCCGATGACCGTCGCATCGTGCTGTGGGATCTCTATAATGAGCCGGGGAACTCCGGCTATGGAAACAAGAGCATGCCTCTGCTGGAGAAAGTGTTTGAATGGGGGAGAGAGGTTAATCCTTCACAGCCGCTCTCAGCAGGAGTGTGGAGCTGGAGACTGGAGGAGTTATCCCGTTTTCAACTTGAAAATTCGGATGTGATCACCTATCACAACTATGGTGATCCGGAGAACCACAGGGCGATGATTGACACGCTTAGAACCCTTACCTCCAGGCCGCTTATCTGTACTGAATATATGGCACGCACACAGAACAGCCTCTTCGGGAATATCATGCCTATGTTAAAGGAGCATCAGATTGGAGCCTACAACTGGGGACTGGTATCGGGTAAAACAAATACAATCTATGCATGGAACACGCCCATATCTGACGGATCGGAGCCTGAATTATGGTTTCATGACATCTTCAGGAACGATGGAACACCCTACAAGCAGGAGGAGATTGATCAGATCAAACAGTTGACAAATAATTGAGAACAGCACAACATATGAAATCAGATAAAACTGTAATTAGACGAACGATGAAATGGAATAGTACAATAATGCTGTTGCTGCTTATACTGATCTCCTGCAAAAACAGCCCATCAAATGAACCGGAGGATAATAGCAAGGAGGAAGCAACAACGCTGGTTCCGCTGGCAGACCCTTATATCCTGTTGTATGAGGATATCTATTATGCATATGGAACAGGATCGGAGAATGGAATTGAGGTGATGACTTCCGAAGATCTTAAGAGGTGGCGGAAAACAACCAGTAAGGAAGACGGTCTGGCCCTACACAAGGATGATTCGTATGGAGATAGGTGGTTCTGGGCTCCCGAGGTATACCACGTCAACGGGACTTTTTATATGTACTACTCTGCCGATGAGCATATGTGCGTGGCCACATCCGATTCTCCACTCGGTCCTTTCAGACAGGAGGAACAAAAACCGATGCTTGAAGGAGAGAAGACGATAGATAATTCTCTTTTTATTGATGATGACGGAACACCCTATCTCTTTTTCGATCGTTTCAATGATGGACTCAATATCTGGGTTGCACAACTGGAGGAGGATCTTATAACTATCAGACGGGAGACGATGCATCCATGTATCCACGTCTCTCAGGAGTGGGAAACAGTGTGGCCCAGAGTGAATGAGGGGTCATTTGTGATCAAGCACAACGGCGTTTATTATATGACCTATTCGGCCAACAGTTATGAAAGCCCCTTTTACGGGATCGGGTGCGCAACAGCAACCAGTCTAACAGGTGAATGGGTGAAGTATCCGCATAATCCATTGCTGCAGAAACCGGGTGAGCTTGTGGGCGTAGGCCACAGCTCACTGTTCAGGGATAAAAGCGGTGACTGGAAAATTGTTTTTCATGCCCATCAGAGCAAGTCAGAGATCCATCCCAGGAATATGTTTATCAGCGATCTCTATTTTAAAGATGTCAATGGAGTGGAACAGCTGTTCATTGATCCGGACTATGACACTCCCCTGCTCGTGACCGATTAAAAAACAGTTCGTTCATTAGGAATAGCGCCCCAAACGTAATTGAACTTACGTTTGGGGTGCTATCCGTTCTTGTGCGAAGAAACCATCGGCGTTTGTTCTCACTGATGCTAAATCTGATCCTTTCTCTCATCAGAATAGCCCGGTGTGTCAGCTTCATTCTCATCGGCCGGCTTTTCCTTTTTGAATGTTTCTGCCACTTTCCCGAAGTTTTCTTTCCATGAGTCGGCAACAGATGCAAAGAAATTGCCAGCGCTCTCTTTTACCACATCCCATTTTCCGTCAGCAACGCGTTCGAACTCATCCAGCTTGGTCGACAGATTTTCTTTAATCTCTTTTAGATTTTCCAGTTGTTCCCGATACTCTTCTTTTGCATCTTCCGCAATATCGTCTGCCTTATCTTCGAGTTTTGAAATGTAGTCTGCCAGTTCGTTCAGCACTTCATTTGTTTTCTGTTTGAATTCTTCTTTTCTCATTTTATAAGGTGTTATTGTTTTACTTCTATCAGTAAACATTTGATGATAAGATTGGTTCAAATGAACATATTTATTGACAGAGTCAAAAGTGATTTAAGAGCAATATCTGCCTGAGGATTTTAAGAATATAAAACAGTGACCAAGGGAATAATAGCGTCATAATGAAAGCAAAACGGATGAAAAAGTGTATCTTTGCAACTTAGAGTAAAAATAAGTATGTTGAATATTGTGATTTTTGGCGCTCCCGGATCAGGAAAGGGAACACAAAGCGAGAAACTGGTTGCGAGATACGGACTACAACACGTATCCACGGGAGAAATACTTCGTGATGAGATTGAGGCCATCACCGAATTGGGGAAACTGGCAGATTCATATATGTCGAAAGGAGAGCTTGTACCCGATTGTATCGTAATTGATATGCTGGATAGTCTGATTGAAAAGAAAAAGCATGTAAAAGGTTTTATTTTCGATGGATTTCCCCGCACTGTTCCACAGGGTGAGGCCTTAAGCAAGATGCTCTCAAAACATGAAGAGGATGTGAATGCCGTAATCAGTCTTGAAGTGGAAGATGAGGAGCTGATTGATCGCTTATTGAAACGTGGACAGATATCCGGCAGATCGGATGATAACCGTGAGACGATTGAAGCACGACTGAAGGTGTATTACAGACAGACATCTCCCTTGAAAGAATTTTATAAAGAGCGCGGTATACTAAAAGAGATAGATGGTATCGGAACTGTTGATGATATTTTCCGGACCATAGAAAAAGAAATAGACCAGTTAATCAAGTAACGATGGCAGAAACAAATTTTGTAGATTATGTGAAGATCTTTTGCCGTTCCGGCAAAGGAGGAAGAGGTTCTGCTCATTTCAGAAGAGAGAAATATGTACCTAAAGGAGGACCCGACGGTGGTGATGGAGGTGAAGGAGGAAGCATCATCCTGAGAGGTAATCGTAACTACTGGACCTTGTTGCACCTGCGCTATCAGAAGCATCTTTTTGCCGGTCACGGTGGGGGTGGTTCAAAAGCACAGCGTTCGGGGAAAAAAGGAGATAGTAAGATTATTGATGTGCCTTGTGGTACTGTTGCTTATGATGCCCACACAGGTGACTACTTGTGTGATATCACTGATCACGATCAGGAGGTGATTCTTTTGAAAGGAGGCCGTGGCGGTCAGGGAAATCAGCATTTCAAGACAGCTACCAACCAGGCGCCACGCTATGCTCAACCGGGTGAACCCAATGAAGAGAAGTGGGTCATTCTGGAGTTGAAGCTGCTGGCTGACGTCGGCCTTGTCGGTTTCCCCAATGCAGGCAAATCCACATTGCTCTCCGTTGTCTCAGCAGCGAAGCCTAAAATTGCCAATTATCCCTTTACAACGCTTGAGCCCAACCTGGGAATTGTAAGCTATCGTGACGGTAAATCGTTCGTGATGGCCGATATCCCCGGGATTATTGAAGGTGCCAGCGAAGGGAAAGGACTTGGGTTACGCTTCCTCCGCCATATTGAACGGAACGCACTGTTACTTTTTATGATTCCAGCCGATGCTGATGATATCAGGAAAGAGTACGAAGTGTTGTTAAACGAACTGACGCAATACAATCCGGAATTATTGGACAAGAAGCATGTGCTTGCCATCTCAAAGTCTGATATGCTGGACGAGGAGCTGATGGACGAGATAACGCTTGATCTGCCCGATCTCCCTTATCTCTTTATCTCATCCATCACCGGTTATGGTATTCCTGCGTTGAAAGATATTTTATGGAGGGAGCTGAATGCTGAGGATTATATCCCTTCAGTAGCAAAAAGTGAGACGCTGTTACACAGAAAACTGAATATTGCTGCGCTCGAGTTTGAGCCTGAAGATGAGATACCGGTCGATGAAATCGGTGAATATGATGAGGAGGAATATGATGAAGAGGATAACTATTCCGAAGAAGATCTTTAACGATTAAGCGTATGAAGCCGCATCCTCAATACAGTAATCTGTTGCTGTTTGATCTGTTTGGCCGTGAGGACAAAATTGTTCATTTCACTACCACACGTGCAGGTGGTGTAAGCAACGGGCCCTTCTCTTCCTTTAATATGGGGAACTTCTCAGATGATGATCCACTGAAGATTCGTGAGAATCGCCTTATTCTTGCCCGGATGTTCTATACAGAATTGGAGAACTTTATTACTCCGCATCAGACGCACGGGACAGGCGTTCTGACAGTGGACAAAGCCTTTCTGGCGCTGGATAATGCAGCTGCGACTGAAGCATTATATGGTATGGATGCAACCATAACCCAGGAGAAAGGGATTTTTTTGTGTGCCACCACAGCCGATTGTTTGCCTATTATTATTTTTGATAAAAAAAACGAAGTCATTGCCGCAATACACGCGGGTTGGAGAGGTACAGTAGGTAGGATTGTGGAAAAAACGATTGCTGAGATGCAACGACAGTTTGGATCCTCTCCCGGCGATTTACTTGCGGGCATTGGCCCTGCCATATGCCCGGATCATTACGAGGTAGGGGATGAGGTGGAAGACCAGTTCCAAAAGAATGGCTTTGATCTCTCCGATGTTGCTGTCTCATACAGAGATAATTCCATATCGCGATTACATCTTGATTTAAGCGAGATAAACAGGAGAGAGCTTCTCCGGTTGGGGGTTCCCCTGGGTGCAATTGAAAAGTGCAATTTATGCACTTTTGATAAACAGGAGCTCTTCTTCTCTGCTCGCAGACAATCGGTTCACTCAGGTAGAATGCTGACAGGGATAATGCTGAACAGGTATAAATAAAAAAGAGAATGAATTAAAAATCCATTCTCTTTCCTTAATAAAGACCTGCTATGGCCTGAATATTTCTTTAGTAACGTGCGCTTACCACATCCCAATCCAATATCTTCCATATTTCTTTCAGATGGTCGGCACGACGATTCTGATAGTCCAGGTAGTATGAATGTTCCCATACATCAAACCCCAGGATAGGAGTCAATCCGCTGGTGAGTGGATTGCCGGCATTGCCTTCCTTGAGGATGGATAGTTTGCCGCTACCGTCCTTTGCCAGCCATACCCAGCCTGACCCAAACAGAGAAGTTCCGGCTGCATTGAATTCTTCCTTGAATTTATCGAATGAACCAAACTGTTCATTGATGGCATCAGCTAACTTCCCTTTGGGCTCGCCCCCGCCATCTTTCTTGAAGGATGTGAAGTAAATGTTATGGTTCAGAATCTGTCCGGCGTTATTGAAAATCGCTCCATCGCTCTCTTTCACTACAGTCTCGAGATCTGCATCTTCGAATTTCGTTCCGGCTGCCAATTTGTTTAGATTGTCCACATAGGCCTGATGATGTTTCCCGTAATGAAGTTCAACTGTCTGTTTGCTTATAACCGGCTCCAAAGCATCGGTTGCATAAGGTAATGCTACTTTTTCAAATTTCATATTTACTCTATTTTTAGAATTATTGTTTTCGTTGTTCTTAGCGTTGGAATTATTGCAGCTGATCAGAGATAATGCAAATAACCCCGTCAACAGGTAATAATGTATTGCTTTCATTTTCTTTTTATTATATGTTTGATGATATAACGAAATCAAATTGACAATTGTTCGGTATTATCCGGAATCATTCTTGTTAAATTTGAAAAAAATGTACAATAAAAAATAGCCTAAATGTTAAAATTCAGGTTATTAACCGGTTGAAAAGAGAACCTATTGTTTTTCTCTATTGGACGTTGTCTTTATTTATTTCATTCTCAGTTTGATCATCCTCCTGTAATTCATCACTGTCTTTTGGCAATTGATCGCTGTCGGTGGTTGTTTCTCCTGTCGTATCGATAAAGATGTTGTCACCTGATCCAACTGGTTTTGATGGGATCTCAGTATCTGCTACCGGATCTTTCTTATTGTCGAATATCTCCTGTGAGCGTGAGATCCAGCTTCTTTTGCCGAAAATATGTTCCAGATCGTCTGCATAAATAATCTCTCTCTCCAGCAGGATGTTGGCCAGTTGGCTGTGACCCTCCGTTTTATCGGTGAGAATCTGTTTTGCCCTTTCATACTGGAGGGCAATCATCGCTTTCACTTCGTTGTCAATCAGTTTGGCTGTATCATCGCTATAGGGTTTTGAAAAGGTATATTCCTGACCCGATGAATCGTAATAGCTGAGATTAGGCAGTTTATCGCTCATACCCATATAGGTGATCATAGCGTATGCCTGCTTGGTGACACGCTCCAGATCGTTCATCGCTCCTGATGAGATCTGACCAATAAACAACTCTTCGGCGGCACGTCCGCCCAGCAGTGAGCACATCTCGTCGAGCATCTGCTCTTTCGTCGTGATCTGCCGCTCTTCCGGCAGGTACCATGCAGCCCCGAGTGCTTTCCCGCGGGGAATAATCGTCACCTTGACCAATGGATTGGCATGCTCAAGAAACCAGCTTAGTGTGGCATGTCCTGCCTCGTGAACGGCGATTGATTTTTTCTCTCCCTGAGTGATGATTTTGTTTTTTTTCTCCAGTCCCCCAACAATACGGTCCACGGCGTTCATGAAATCATCTTTCTGTACAAATTTCTTCTTCTTTCGCGCAGCAATCAGGGCGGCTTCGTTGCAGACGTTCGCTATATCGGCTCCTGAAAATCCCGGCGTTTGTCGGGCAAGAAACTCCAGATCTATCGACTCATCGATCTTGATAGGACGTAAGTGCACCTTGAATATCTCCTTGCGATCGTTCAGGTCCGGCAGTTCCACGTAGATCTGTCTGTCGAATCGTCCTGCACGCATCAGCGCTTTGTCCAGCACATCGGCACGGTTGGTGGCTGCGAGAATAATCACACCACTGTTGGAGCCGAATCCATCCATCTCTGTAAGGAGCTGGTTGAGTGTGTTCTCTCTCTCATCGTTCGATCCGAAGTTGGTGTTTTTACCTCGTGCACGTCCTACAGCATCAATCTCATCGATAAAGACAATGCAGGGTGCTTTTTCCTTTGCCTGACGGAACAGATCACGCACGCGTGATGCTCCTACTCCCACGAACATCTCCACGAAATCGGAACCTGAAATGGAGAAGAAGGGTACGTCGGCTTCACCGGCAACGGCCTTAGCCAGCAATGTTTTTCCCGTTCCAGGTAGACCGACGAGCAATGCTCCCTTTGGGATTTTCCCTCCCAGGTTGGTATAGTTATTAGGGCTTTTCAGGAATTCAACAATCTCCTGTACCTCCTCTTTGGCCTCAGAGAGACCTGCCACATCCTTGAATGTCACTTTTTGACTTGAGTCTTTATCGAAAAGCTGTGCTTTCGATTTCCCCACGCTGAAAACGCCACCGCTGCCACCTCCGGCACCACCCTGCATCCTGCGCATCATCCATATCCAGAATACAATGAGCAGCAGAAAGGGAGCAAAGGTGATTAATATCCCCCACATTTCGGAGGTGGTATCGAAACGCACTTCAATGTCGTATTTCTGTTCCGTCTTTACGGTATCAATAAATTCAGAAATGGCTTCTGCTGATGCTCCTTCCACCAGTATCACCGGCATTTTCCCCACCTTGGAGGCATCTTCACCAAAGATATGGCTGACCGACTCCTCGCGAACGATCGCTTCAGCCGTCCCCTTGTTGCTGTAGACCACGATGCTTTTCACGCGATTATCTCTCACGTATTGCTGGAAATCGGACCATTGCACCTCTTTCACAGTAGTGTCCTGACCGAAGATCCACATTCCCATAAGTATTGCAAGTGCAACAGCATATATCCAATAGGGATTGAACGGCCTTTTGGGATTACTGCCACTGAGCTTTGGCCGTAATGTTGGTTGCTTATCTTTTTTACTATTCGTATTATTCATTTGGTTGATGCCTCTTTTACGATTTTATTGTATAGCTAACTCTAGAAACTTTAGAGTGTCCGTTGAGTTATTAGTAACAATTTATTGAAGAATTAGTTTATAATAACGAAGGAATGCGCACCGACCTTGCATCTTCCCAAAGGTTATCGATGTTATAAAAGCTACGGAGCTCGGGAAGGAATATGTGAACAATCACGTTGCCGTAATCCATCCCAATCCATTCGGCAAGTTGTTGCCCATGCACGCGGATAGGATTTTCTTTTCTATTTTTCCTGACGACCTCTTCCACTGAATCTGCCAAAGCCGATACTTGTGTCGGTGAGTTGCCTTCACAGATAACAAAATAATCGCAGACAGCACCTGACAGTCCCTTCAGCTGGATAGCATTGATATTTTTCCCTTTTTTCTCCTGAATTCCTTCAATGATACTTTCTACGAGTTCATTTTTTTCTATCATTCTTTATTTTAAGTGAGTTAGTGATACAAAGATAGGTTGTTTTTTACATAATGCAGGAAACAGCCTTCTCTTATTAAGGTTAACTACAAAGACAGTGCCAGAAAAAAATGCTCTGAGAAAAAAAGCCCCGTCTTGAATGACAGGACTTTCATTACACATAACCCGCGGGCATCTTCCAAATAGCAGAGACGCTGCCAATAGAATCTTTATACAGGGAAGAACACAAGCAGGGCTTAACAGAGGTGTGTTATGATTACAAAGTTTGTAATTTTATGTTTCTCCAGAGCACTTTAATTCCACCCCCATCGTGAATTTGCAATGCGATACGCCCCTGACCTTTCCCGATCTTTTCATCTGTAATATCAACCATCTCTTCATCGTTGAGATAGGTCTTCACGTTGTCATCTTTCACAACAATACGCATGGTGTTCCATTCACCCTCTTTCAGAATCTCTTCCTTCTCATCGGGAATCTGAATGAGCCATCCTCTTCCGTATGACTCATAAATTCCACCGGTGTCATTTCCTTTCGGAGCTACTTCAACCTGCCAGCCGTTTACTTTTGCTTCAGGCTCAATGAATGAACGGATGAAGACACCTGAGTTTCCATCTGCTTCCTGTTTGAACTCGAGTGTTAAATCGAAATCATCGTAGTATTCACGCGTTGCGAGGTATCCGTACTTTTTTTCCGGGCCACTTTCGCATACCAAAAGGCCATCTTCCACATACCACTTCTCTGTTCCGTACAGTTCCCATCCCTTTAAGTCTGTTCCGTTAAACAGCGTTATCTCTTTTGTTTTAGCGGGTAGTTCCCTGATCTTTACATTGCGGAACCAGGCTGCCGAACCGTGATCTTGCAGACAGATCACTCCCTTGCGTGCTAATCCGTATTCGGGTGCATTTTCCCACTTGCCGCTGTTCTTTCTTTCGAACCACTCTTCTGTCCATGCTTCGAACTCAACCACTTTCTCACCGTTTAACCAGTGCTCCACATGACCATTGTCGAAAATAATCTTAGAGCTGTTCCATTCACCGGCAGGCTTGATGATCGTCTTTGCAGTGTCTGTGGTATACATAGCGTAGTCAGCAGCCGTCTTCTGCCAATTTTCCAATGGTTGGGGAAAATTAAGATCGTCGATCAGCTGATATTCAGGGCCGGTAACGTAGGGAACGGTGAATTTCGGATTTTCTACCACGTGGTATAGCACGCCGCTATTGCCCCCATCAGCAATTTTCCAGTCCCAGACCAGTTCAAAATTCTCGTAGATTTTATCGGTTACGATATATCCATGTTCATCAGCTCCCTCACCTTTGGCCTGAATCATTCCCTCTTCGGCAAACCAGGGAGCAGCAAGGCTATCGCCGTTATAATCACGCCATCCGTTGAGTGTTGTTCCATCGAACAGAAGCTCCCATCCATCGGCAGCCTCTTGCTGTGTAAGTGTGTTGTGCTTGCCTTCACTGGTGCAGGCAGCTGTTAATGCAGTCATTGCAATTGTAATAATTAAAATAAATTTAGATCTCATCGGTTCTATTTTTTAAGATTCTACTTTTAGGTTGCTTCAATTCTATTCGTTTTTTTCTTTATTGCTACAATAATTGACTCCCTTCGCTTCAAAAAACTCCTCTTGCACGTGCAACCGGTCCCCCGGCAGATATATAAATGTCATATATTTATATCCATGCACAAAGCAGAGGTGCTTGCAACAGTTAAATCAGCAGTTAAAATGAAGATCACCCTCTTTTTATTCTTTCAATTGCAAAGATATCGAAATGTTGAAAATTAACACTACTTTTTATGTAATAAAACATTCAACCCCTTAAAAAAAGAGCAGGTAAGTCTTACCCTGCAATGAGAGTTTGAGGAAGATGTGTCTCCGTTCTGTTATTTTCAACATCTTTTTTAAACCAAAAGGCGGGATTGTACGTTTATTGGACAAAGAAACAATAGAAAATGCTCTTTTAAACAATCAGAGAATTTTGGAACATATTGATCTATCGGATAATAAAAAAATTGTCGATGGTTCGTTTGTGGCTTCTGTCGGTTTTTTCGACGGAGTGCACATCGGCCACAGACATCTCATTAAACAGGTGAAAGAAGAGGCCAAACGACTCAATCTGCCCTCGGCAATAATTACCTTTCCCATACATCCACGCAAGGTGCTGCAAAAAGATTATCAGCCTGCTCTTTTATGCGGCTACGAAGAGAAGCTGGAGCGATTGGCCGCTACGCAGATAGACTACTGCATTAGCCTGCCTTTCACTTATGACCTTTCTCTTCTGTCAGCAAACGAGTTCATGGAGAAAGTGCTGAAAAATGACATTGGAGTCCATACACTCTTTGTTGGGTATGATCACCGTTTTGGACATAACCGTGAAGAGGGGTTCAATGAATATGAAAGATACGGCAAGGAGATGGGGATGCGTGTGATAAAGGCTTCAGAATGGCATATTGAAGGAGAGAACGTTAGTTCTACCAAGATACGCTCATTATTGAAAGAGGGTGAGATATTAAAAGCCAACACGCTGTTATCATATAATTACACGCTATCAGGCAAAATAGTAGAGGGTTACCGTGTTGGAAGAACCATCGGGTTTCCTACAGCGAACATCAGATCGTGGGAACGATACAAGGTTGTTCCTGCATTGGGTGTGTATGCTGTATTGGTACATGTGAGGGATGTGATCTACGATGGGATGCTTTACATTGGTACCCGTCCCACCTTGCATAATGACCCGGGAATAAGTGTGGAGGTGAATATTTTTGAGTTCAATGCCGATCTATACAATCAATCTCTCACAGTGGAGTTTATCGATTTTATCCGTTCAGACAGGAAATTCGATTCTTTGGAGAAGCTTGTGGAGCAGATCCATGAAGATAAGAGGTCTGTGAAAAAACGATTGCAGCAAGAGAGGGTTTAATAGATCCCTCTCTCATTCAGTGCTCGCTGATACGCTCTCGCGTTCCGCGCATGTTCGGCATGGGTAACAGAAAAGTTATGACGTCCTGAGAGATCATCTTTCGCACACATAAACAGATATTTGTGCTGCTCAGGAGATAATGTCCCCTCGATGGCCTGGATGGAGGCAATTCTTATGGGACCCGGTGGCAGGCCGGTGTTTTTATATGTGTTATATGGTGATTCCACCTCCAGGTGTCTGAAGAGAATACGGCGCAGAGTGAAATCGCCGACAGCAAATTTCACCGTTGGATCTGCTTCCAGCCGCATCCCTTTTTTCAGTCGGTTCAGGTAGAGTCCGGCAACAACAGGATATTCATCAACATAGGTCGCCTCTTCTTCAACAATGGATGCCAGTACAGATACCTGTAAAGGTGTCAATCCTATTTTTTCTGCTCTGTTGCGGCGCTCTTCATTCCAGAAGCGATCATACTCCTTTTTCAGGCGGCTTAGCAGGTTTTCCGCACTGGTATCCCAATATACCTCATATGTATTCGGGATGAACATTGAGATAAATGTATATTCGTTAAATCCCAGTTCTTCTGCCAGAGAGGTGTCATTGAGCGCATTCAGCAGCGTCAGGCTGTCAAGCATGAGCTGTTCCGAGATGCGTCCTGCCACGTTTTCCCTGGTGCGCACATTGTTAAAGGTGAGCCTGACCGGCGTCTGCTTACCTGAGCGCAACAGACGTATTGCATCGGGCATAGTCATACCCTCTTCAATGGCGTATCTTCCAGTCTTTACCCTGTTTGGATAATTCATCTGTTCGGCCAGCAGATGGAATATTTTTTCGGAGGGTAGCGCTTCGTTATCCTTCAACTGGTTAACAACATCCTCATAACTTTTTTCCTGGTCTATGTAGATGTAAATCGTCTCTTTCAGGTCGAAAGGCTTAAAAATAACGCTATATGCATAAACACCGGCTACTATGATGAGCAACAACAGAATGCCGGTGATCCGGAGAAGCGGACCTCTTTTTTTATTTTTCTTCTTATGTTTCATTCGTTGCTGATTAACCTGTATATTCAGCACAAAAGTAGAAAGATTCATTTGAAAAAATCACTTTTTCTTTGACAAGTTGGAAACAAACGTGTATATTTGCATCCGATTTCAGCAAAAATCCTTACGGAAGTGTGGGTGAGTGGCTGAAACCACCAGTTTGCTAAACTGACGTACGGGTAACTGTACCGGGGGTTCGAATCCCCCCGCTTCCGCAAAATAGCTGCCTGCCAGTGTGTTAGGTAGCTATTTTTTTGTTCCATGTTTTAAGGAGAGCTCTTCAGCAGCTTTATCTATGCCGTCTATTACGACAATAAAAAATCTATCAGAAATATGTTGTATAACATGTTTTTTGTTGTATCTTTGTATCGATTTAAATGGCAAGCGGGTTAGAAGGAGTTTCTAATAGACGGTTGCAGATGATCATAACATTTTAAAAAAGAGTATTATGGATACGAAAAACCTGACAAGCAGAGAAATTCTTGCACAGATAAAATATCTGGAGAAGAATATTTCAAATGGGTCTGTCACATATCTTGTGAACAGAATGAACAGACTCAGAGTGTTGAAGACCAGTTTGCATCGTTTGGCAAGCTGAGAAAACGGACTTAATGTCTTAGCTGAGTGATCTAAATGGGATCACGGATGCTTTTGTTGTAGGAATTAATTTTATTAAATAGATAATTGAGGCTGCCTTACCGGTAGCTTTTTTGTTTTTGTAAGGTAATTGAGAGATATGTTGCCTATTTTTTAGGAAGAAGCATATAAAAATGTGTTTTTTATATATCTTTGCAGTGTTATCTAACAAAACGACTTAACAAATTGAAATTTTAATTATGGATTTATTATCTGCCAGATTAACTGCCTTATCGCCTTCAGAAACCTTTGCGATGGCACAGAAAAGCAATGAACTGAAAGCTTCGGGGATTGATGTGATTAATATGAGTGTGGGTGAACCTGATTTCACTACTCCCGAACATATAAAACAAGCAGCTAAAAAAGCGATCGACGATAATTTTTCTTTCTATTCTCCTGTGGCAGGTTTTCCTGACTTGAAGAAGGCTGTCAGTGAGAAGCTGAAAAACGAAAACGGACTGGATTACACTCCGGCGCAAATTGTTGTTTCAGGTGGAGCGAAACAATCACTTTGTAACGTCATTCTCTCCATAGTTGATAAGGATGAGGAGGTCATCATTCCTGCTCCATACTGGGTGAGTTATCCTGAAATGGTGAAATTGGCGGAAGGTAAATCGATCTTCGTTTATGCGGGTATTGAAAAGGATTTTAAGATCACACCACAACAGCTTGAAGAGGCTATTACCCCCAGAACCAAAGCGCTGATACTTTGCTCTCCCTCGAACCCTACAGGTAGTGTTTATACGAAAGAGGAATTAAAAGCGCTGGCTGATGTGCTTGAGCAGCATAAACAGGTATATGTGATCGCAGACGAGATCTATGAGCATATAAACTACATCGGGCAGCATGAATCAATTGCGCAATTCGATAGCATCCGTGACCGTGTGATCGTGGTGAACGGCGTTTCAAAGGGATATGCAATGACCGGGTGGCGTATTGGGTGGATAGCTGCTCCGCAATGGATCGCCTCAGCCTGCAGCATGTTGCAGGGACAATATACCTCTGGGCCATCATCCATCTCACAAAAGGCTGCTTTGGCTGCTTATACAGGTGATCAGTCCTGTGTTGGAAAGATGAGGACAGCATTTGAAAGAAGGCGAAACCTGATTGTAGAACTGCTTGGACAGATACCCGGTTTGAAGGTGAACAATCCTATGGGTGCATTTTATATTTTTCCTGAGTGTGCCAGCTATTTGGGAAAATCTCACAATGGGAAAGTGCTGGAAACAGCCACCGATTTAGCGATGTACCTGTTAGAAGAGGCGCACGTCGCTTGTGTCGGAGGGGACGCTTTCGGAGCACCCGGATGTGTCAGGTTGTCCTATGCCACCTCCGATGAAAATATCACCGAAGCAGTAGCACGCATTGCTGCAGCGCTGGAGAAACTCACATAAGCGTGATTGTACAACAAAAATAAAACCCGGTTCATGATTGATCCGGGTTTTTTCAGCTACAGGGGTGTCTGCTATCAGCTAAGCGCTCACAGAGGTGATTTTACCCTTCATAGTTTTACTTTGATCATTACCGGGAAATGATCCGACGGGAAACGACCGTAGTGCATATCATTGAGCACGCCATATTTTTTTACGGTGACATCAGGAGTAACCCAGATATAATCGATGCGGTTCGTCATCGGGGATTCCGGGTTAAATGAGTTAAATGTGCCAATAGTGCCGTAAGGGGGGACTTCCGTAACGAGATAGGAGTCATTTAAGAAGCCGGAATCGTAGATGATTTGAATGGGTTCAGAGTCGGGCAGAGCATTGAAGTCGCCGGTAGCGATAACCGTATTTTTCCCCGCTATCTTTTTCATTCTATCCAGAAGCATCAGTGATGAATTCCTGCGTGCTTCTTTTCCCTGGTGGTCGTAATGAGCGTTAAACACGAAGAACTCTTTCCCCGATTTTTTCTCCCTGAACTTAGCCCACGAGCAGATGCGGTTGCAGCATGTAGCATCCCATCCCTTGCTCGGAACTTCAGGTGTCTCAGAAAACCAAAAATCACCCTTTTCGATGACAGTGAACCGTTTTTTATTGTAGATGATGGCTGAGTGCTCACCGGCATCTATTCCGTCATCACGGCCACCACCTACATAGGCGTAATTTCCCAGTTCCTGGATATCATCAAGCTGATGCTTAAAGCCTTCCTGTGTTCCTATGATGTCCAGTTCATGAAAACGAATCAAACCCTTCACCATCTCTTTTCTGCTTGGCCAGGCATTCTCTCCGTCGCTCTCTGTGTCCATTCTCAGGTTGAATGATGAGAGATTGAGTGTGATCTCTTTTCTGCTTTGTGCAAACAGTGTTGAGGCAGAAAGCATCAAAAGGCAGCACCATGTTAATGAAGTCTTCATAAAGTTATCTGTTTTTTTTAAAAGTAATTGACACCCATACCGGCAAATGATCGGAGGCCATTGGCTCACTCTCTACTGTGGACTCAATGAGATTCACCTCAAATTGCGGGTTGTTTTTGAAGAGCAGATAGTCAATGCATCTGTTAGGGTTGTTCACCGGAATGGTCGGTTGGGTTACATCATTTAGAAAGGTCCACTCCTCAGACAGCTTCTGTATCTCCTCCGACGTAGGTACAGCGTTAAGATCACCTGCCAGAAAGAGCGGTTTTGCGGTGTGATCTTTGAGCCGGCTGTTGATGACATCTACCGAAGCCACTCTGTCGGACTGATTGAGTGACCAGTGCGTACTGCAAATAATATAGTCCTGTAGTTCCACCAGCAGTAAGCTCCGCTGTTCTTCACTGCCGGGGAGCGGTATGCCCTCTTTACGGAGTGGCTTTTCCCTGGTGAGTACACCTACACCATAGGCTCCACCCTTATAATCAATCGACTTGTTGTAGGAGGCGTACATCCCCGTCCTCCTGGCCAATTCATCCAGCACGACCACCCCGTTGCTTCTTTCTGTTGCACTATCGAGCTCCTGAATAGCTACAGCGTCGGCATCGATGCGGTTGATCACGTCAGCCACCCTGTCGTAATCGGTGACATCATCCAAACCTCGGGCATTGCGGACATTATAAGTGAGGATTTTCAAACTGTTGCCGTCATCCTTCTTTGCTTCGTTGCCTGCGTTGTTGCAACCCAACAGACTCCATGAGATGACCATGGTTAGCAGATATATAAAAGTACTTCTGATTTTCATATGATTAAAATTATTTATTTTCAATTTTATTAGACTTTTTCTTGTCGGCGTATGGAACGTTAATTTCTCTTGGTGGTCGCGTCCGCACATGCTAAGGATAACCGGTGGAAGGGTCATTTACTGAATGACAGATTCACTTTCACCGGGAAGTGATCCGATGGAGTTCGTGCGATGTAATCCATCAGGCTCACCTCTTTCGGGAAATTACTACTCCTGATGATACTGTCGTTAACCTGTGTATGATAGGTATCGGTAAGTACGCCATATTTCTCAACCTTGAAGAAGGGAGAGACAAATATGTGGTCGATACGGCTATCTGTTTTCAGGTCAGGGTCGAAAGCATTAAATGTGCCGTTTAGTGCGAAACGGAACCGTGCTGCTTCGTAAGCGTCATTCACTATATCAGAATTGGCGAGAATGTGGTAGTTGTTATTCGTCTGATCTACATTGAAATCACCTGCAAGTATCACCGGATCGTTACCGCACATCTCCTCAATTTTTCTCAGCACAAGTTTTGAACTCTCATCACGGGCAACCACTCCCACATGATCCATGTGAAGATTGAAAAAATAGAAGCGGAGGTTACTCTTCTTGTCTTTAAACTCTCCCCAGGTGCAGATGCGGGGAAGAGCTGCGTCCCATCCTTTATTGGGGTAACCGGTGTTTTCCGACAGCCAGAAATTCCCGGAGTGCAGTAATTCGAAACGCTCGGTCTTGTAAAAGACAGGGGCATACTCTCCTTTATTCTTTCCGTCATCCCGTCCCACGCCTATATAACTGTATCCGGGAAGTTGATCGAGCATGTCGTCCAGCATGTGATGCAATACTTCCTGTGCCCCGAATATTTCGATATCATTATAAAGAATGATCTGTGTAATGACCGGATATCTGTTCTTCCATCCGTTGCCCTCTTTTGCATCGCTGTTATTATCATAGCGCACATTATATGAAGCAACTGTCAGCTCATGTGTTGAAGAGCAGCTGAACAGCACGATCAATAATATGGTCATAAGCCCTTGATTCAATTTTTTCTCACCCATCTTGTTTTAGCCAAATTTTAACATTGTGAAATAACGAGCAGATTGTCTGCTGCGAAATTACCATTTTAACCGCTTAAATGCAAACATTTCTCTGATAATTACAGATTAATGGGGATCCCAATTTCAATTGTCATTTCTTATTTTATTACTACCTTTGCATCTAAATTTTTCTATGGTATAATTTCATTTGATAATGAGTAAAAAATTTCCGGAATACAATCAGTTGAATCTCTCAGATGTAAACAAAGAAATGTTGAAAGTGTGGGATGAGAAGGACGTTTTCAAGAGAAGTTTGGAATCGCGCGAAGGAGATCCCACGTTTGTATTTTATGAAGGCCCCCCTTCAGCAAACGGAATGCCGGGCATTCATCATGTGATTGCACGTTCCATTAAAGACATTTTCTGTCGTTACAAAACCATGAAAGGTTTTCTGGTAAACCGCAAAGCAGGCTGGGATACACAC
>Ga0209347_1001300_pt1 | contig 42689 bp, 41 predicted proteins | sample AutmiccommuBRH23_FD_187382 | JGI IMG/M metagenome (GOLD analysis project Ga0209347, IMG submission 187382) | Deep subsurface microbial communities from Mt. Terri, Switzerland - Autotrophic microbial communities BRH/23 (SPAdes) (version 2) | ecosystem: Environmental > Aquatic > Deep subsurface >... | reverse complement strand
ACCCGGTCTATTTCAACCTCGGGTTCGAATGTGCGCTCGACCCTTCCTCGCTACTCGCACCTCGTAACTCGTACCTTGTGTGGCGGAGAGGGAGGGATTACTCGGACTGCGCCCTCGCCCTTCGGGCCGCCGCCGCTCGCGGCGGCGTTCTCCCGCACTGCGCGCGGGAGTCGAACCCGGTCTATTTCAACCTCGGGTTCGAATGTGCGCTCGACCCTTCCTCGCTACTCGCACCTCGTAACTCGTACCTTGTGTGGCGGAGAGGGAGGGATTCGAACCCTCGGTACGGGATTACCGTACACACACTTTCCAGGCGTGCTCCTTCGACCGCTCGGACACCTCTCCGGAAACTCGACTTCTCTTGCTTCGCTCAACGGGCATTGCTGCGCAGCGCAACGGTCGGGATTACTCGGCGCTGCGCGCCTCTCCCCTTCGGGGCCGCCGTCGCTGACGCGCCGGCGTGGTCTCGCACCGCTGCGCGGCGCTCGGCTCGAGCCCTCGGTACGGGATTACCGTACACACACTTTCCAGGCGTGCTCGTTACTCGCTCGCTACGCTCCCTCGCCCCTGCGGGGCCGCCGTCGCAGCTGCGCTGCTCCCGCGTTGTCTCGCGCCGCGATGCGGCGCTCGGCTCGACCGCTCGGACACCTCTCCGGAAACTCGACTTCCCTTGCTTCGCTCAACGGGCATTGCTGCGCAGCGCAACGGTCGGGATTACTCTGCGCGGCGCGCCTCGCCCCTTCGGGGCCGCCGTCAGCTGACGCGCCGGCGTGGTCTCGCACCGCTGCGCGGCGCTCGGCTCGAACCCTCGGTACGGGATTACCGTACACACACTTTCCAGGCATGCTCGTTACTCGCTCGCTACGCGCCCTCGCCCCTGCGGGGCCGCCGCCGTATTGCGGCTGAATCGCCGAACGTACGCCGCGCCACCGCGCCGCAGCAGGCGCGAAAGAGTACCCCAGAAGCTGGGGCCATGCAAATGCTCGCTAGGATCAACCGGTTAGTCCGCGTGTGTCACCATGTGTAGCGCACGCGGTAGCGGACCTGAGCCGTGCCCCCGGCGGGGACCGTGACCGGGAAACGCACGGTGCGGGCGTCGAGCCGCTGAAAATCGGAGCTCTGCTCCACAATGGCCCAGTTGGCCCAGCGATAGAGTTGTTCCTCCGCGGCGATGGTCACCGGCCGGTCCTTGGCGTTGCGAAGCTCGATCAGGATTTCTTCCTCAAGCACCTGGCGGGCGGAATCCACACGAAAATCGGTCTGCCGGCGCTCGCCGGTGAGATCGAAGGCTGTCCCGAGGCGCAACCGCACCTCCTCGCCCTCGGCCGTATGGCCGATGATATGTTCGCCGGCGAAGATCGGGTCCTGCTCATCGGGTCCCACCTCGCTTACCCGGACCCGGCCGGCAGGAAGGGGCACCCCCAGTCCGGCGTCACGCTCGTTCTGAAAACTCAGATAGCTGCTGATCGCGCGGCTTGGCTCCGGTCCGATCTGTGGCTCCAGCAACGGTCGTGGCGCACGCGGCCAGTGTCCGCCCAGGCCGTCGTAGACGTAGGCCTTCTCGCAGGCGACGCCGGCGACCGGCGCCCCCAGGCGGATCTGGGTCACGGCATTGCGTGGCAGGCTCGTGGCCCGCTCCAGGGTGTAGAGGTGATACTCCGACACGGCCTGTCGGGCGAAATCGGCTGGCCCGCTCGCATCCGCTGCACGGGATTCCATCATCGCCATCGGTGCCGACGATCCCGCGCGCTGGGGCTCGCCGACCACCAGACGTAGTCGAGCATCGGGGTACGCGGCGCCGGAGTAGTTGACGACGGTTGCCCAGCTGTCCAGGTCCAGGCGGCAACCCTCGTCCCCTTCCCGCACGACGGCGCCGTAGTCAGCCCACCAGGTGAGCCCGCGCGTCTCATAGGTGATGCGCGTGTCGTGTGCGCCCGCCTGCCGCGTGTCCACAGTCCACACCAGCGTGGGGCGCGCAACCAGGTCCATCGGTAACTGGGGAAAGCGGATGTTGTCGTAGGCACGGATCAGCTGCATCGTGCCGTCGTCCTGCTCGAGCACCAGGCCGTCCAACACCGCCACCAGCCGGCCCTCGCTGGCGACCACACCGCCATTGCGAATCTGCTCAACCACCACCTCGTGCCCCACATAGCGCTGCAGCAGCGTTGCGGTGTTCTGGAAGTCGAATTCGAAGCGCTGTTCGAGCACGCGGGTCTCGGGATCGGTAAGAGATCGCACGCGCACCGTGGCGGGATCGATCGCCGCGGGCACTCCGGGATAGCGCAGCGTCGATCGGCCGGCCGGCAACTCTAGCGTGGTGTGCTCCTGGACGATGCCGTATCCCGGTACCGAACCTGGGTCCACCGAAGCCGGACCCCGGAACTGGGGCTCCGCGAAGCCGGGACGCGCGCTGCTGTAGATGGTCAGCACCGGTGCTTGAGTCTGCGCGGCTGCATACCCCGCACAGCCCAAGCCTGCCAACAGGAAAATGGCTCGTTCCGTGCGTCTCATACAGCCTCCGTGAAGCCGGTAAGTGGCGTCTGCTATTATGGGCCACGCCGACCCGCTGACGCACCCGCTGGCTCATGGATTCAAACCCCACCGTCTGGCTCCCGCCACCAGATCAAGTGCCCCTGTCCGAGGACGCCGTGCATGTATGGCTCCTGGACCTCGGCCGGCCGCCACCCGCTAGCGCCTGGGCCACGTTGTCGGACGATGAGCGCGGGCGCGCCGAGCGTCTGCGGACTGGGCGGCGCGAAACGTACGTGAGCGCCCAGCACCAACTGCGCTGTGTGCTGTCCCGCTACCTGGACGCTGCGGCACAGGATCTGCGCTTCGCCCGTGGCCCTCACGGCAAGCCCTACCTTGCCGGACCGGAAGGATCCACGGTCCGTTTCAATTTGTCACATTCCGGGGATCGCGCCCTGGTGGCGGTCACCTTACAGCGGGAAGTCGGGGTGGATCTGGAGTACCAGCGGGGGGTGGACGCCCTGGCCCTGGCGCGGCGCTTTTTCAGCGGCACGGAGGCGCAGGCGATCGCCGGACTCCCGTCGGCGCAGCAGCAGCAGGCGCTCTTCTTCCGCCTGTGGACCTGCAAGGAGGCCCTGGGAAAAGCCGCGGGCATCGGCATTCAGGGCGTGCTCGAGGGCGTGCAGGTCGCGTCCGCGTCGAACCGCTGGCAGAGCCATGTGCCCGCTCTCAACACCGACCAATGGCTGCTGCTGTCCTTGCCGCCGGTGCCCGGCTACGCGGCCAGTCTGGCGCTGGCGGCCGGCACGGTGGAACTGCGCTGCTGGTCGTCACCGGCGCACGACCGCTCGCCTTCCTTGGCGTGAACTTACATCCTGCTCACGCGCGTATCGTCAGTCGCTGCCGAACGGCGTTCTCATCGAGGGTATGGAGCGCGTCCAGCAGCAGCGGCTTCAGGGTCCCGGGGCCGCCCGCCCGTTCGGCGGCGATCTCCCCGGCAATGGTGAAGCACGCGACCGCGGCCACGGCCGCCTCGAACGGCTGATCGGCAACGGCGAGATAGCAGCCCACGACGGCTGTCAACATGCATCCGGAACCGATCATCTGCCCGAGGAGCGGATGGCCGTTGGCGATGTGGACCCGACGCTTACCGTCCGTGATCAGGTCCTCGCTGCCGGAGACCACGACCGTACAATGCAGTCGCCGCGCCAACTCGCTGGCGGCGTCCGACGCTTCGGCGACCCCGTGGATGCTGTCTGCGGCCCGCCCGCTCTGCGTCTCACCGGCCAGCACGAGGATCTCGCTGGCGTTGGCTTTGACCACCACCGGCCCACGCTCCAGGAACTCGCGTACGATGTCACTGCGGTAGCGGGTGAACCCCACGGCGACCGGATCCAGTACCCACGGCGTTCCGCGGGCAGCGGCGGCATCCAGCGCCGCCCGAGCACCGCGCACCCAGTCCGGGTCCGGCGTGCCCGTATTGACCGCAAGGGCCGCGGCGAGGCCCGCCGCCTCTGCGGCCTCGTCGGGGATGTGCAGTGTGACCTGGGTCGCTCCCAGGGCCGCGACGGCATCAGCGGTATCGTTCTGGACCACCAAGTTGGTTATATTGTGGATCAGCGGGGCGGATCCACGTATGGCTTGGGACAGCTGCCAGGAGCGATACACGGCATCGGAGTGCATGGTCGGATTCCCGTGGTAGGTCGTCATCGGCATTCCGGGTCCTCTGCGGGGTATAAATGCACGTCCGATTATCCACCAAATGGCTGCTGGACGCCCTCACCGGATGGGGCGGTGCGGCACCGAGCACCCGCGCCCGCCTGCTGGAGGCATTCTGTTCCGGGATCCGCTCGCGCAGCCTGATCAGCAACAGCGTGGCCGCCGTGATCGTCGCGGCTTTCATCATCTCCGAAACCCGCGATCCCGTGCACGTCGCATGGCTGATCAGCGCCCTCGCGGGCGGCCTTCTGCCACGGATGTACGCAGCTCGCCTGCGCCGCACGGCGCGCTTCGACGAATCTCCCGAGCGCACGGCCCTTGCCTTCGTCGGCATCAGCGCCGTGTACGGCCTCATCTGGGGCGTGGGCCCGTTTTTGCTGCTGCCGGACATCTCCGGTGACGCGGTAGGAATCCTGCTGGTGATCATCGTGTTCGGGACCATCATGGGGCCGTACGCCGCCATGCCCGGCATTCTGTACGCACGCCTCGCCACCACGGGGATTCCGACACTGGTGGCCATCGCCCTGTATACCAGTCCCCAGCTGACGCTCGTGTCCATCGTCCTCGGGCTCTGGCTCGCACTGCGCACCGACATCTGGCGCGGCTATCACCGTGCCTTACGCCGCCAAATCGAATTGCGGGAGACCCTCGAGCACCGCCAGGCGGAGCTACAACATGCCAATCGTGCAAAGGAGCAGGCCAACGAAAGCCTGAAGATCCTGGCGGAGACCGATCCCCTGACGGGGGCGGCCAACCGGCGTCAGTTCATGCGCCGGCTGGAAGAAATCGACGGACCGGCCGCACTGGTCCTGCTCGACGTCGACTACTTCAAGGCAGTCAACGACGACTTCGGACATCAAATCGGAGATGCCGTCCTGGTGGATCTGACGGGTTTGGTGCAGAACGTCCTTCGCAAGGAAGATCTGCTGGCGCGACTCGGCGGGGACGAGTTCGCGATCCTGCTCCCCGGCGCAACCCGGGGCGACGCCTGGAATGTGGCCGAGCGTATCCGGCAGAGTGTGGCCGGGCACGCCATCCGACGAGACACGGACGCCATCCGCGCCACCGTGAGCCTGGGCATCGCCACCACCCAGGACGGACCGCCGCGCCCGGACGGCACCGCGCTGCTGCATGCCGCCGATGCTGCCCTCTACGCCGCCAAGCGGCAGGGCCGAAACCGCATCCAGATCGGCGGGCAGCAGGGTACGTCCGTCGGGGCTTGACGTCCGCAAGGTCTGAACGCGCGTGCAAACGCGTGTGCCAACTGTTGAGCTGTGGGCCCGGTACACGGTACCCGATCAGCGGCTTGTGAGTGCGGGGATGATGGGTGACCGTACACGAGACCAGCGGTCGGCCCTTGCCGCCGGTTACAGTCTCGATCGTACCCTGCTTGGTATCCAGCTTCGCAATCTTCGGTTCTTCCGTAGTCTCGTGTCCGCCGGGATCGCAAAAAAAAAAGGAGGCCCGCGCCCGGACCCCCTCTTCACCTTTCAATCGCCTCGCCAGGCTCGAATAAGCCGGAATTCACGAACGCGGCATGAGCAAACCTGGCCTGAACGCCCCCTCCGATATCGCGCCCGGCACTGCCCGGCCCAACGTCATAGCATCCCTCGCAGCATGACGATTCCCGCAGCGGCCATGGATGGGATTGCGAGCTTTTGCCAGCGCTCTCGATAACCGACAATCAGCACTTCGCAACCATAAAGCAGCACCACTAACTTGAACATCAGCGTGTGCAACGGCGCGAAAGGTTCGAGGATGAGCACCCACCCCATCCACAATACCAGCACCACCAGGTAGTCCATGGCCGTGGTCCGGAATTCCGACGCCCGGCGAGCCGGCGTCGACCGAAGCGTGACCCCGATGCTTATCATCAGCAACCCGAAGAACGCTATCTCGATCGCGCTCAACCACGGGTGGTACAGCTCTGCGCTGTCCATCGACAAATACACGACTAGCGAGACCGGACCCAATCCCTGGGCCACAGGATCACTCTACAGCGATTCCGGCTCCAAGTTCCGCTGGAACCTGCCCATTCCTTCGGCTGGCCCCTATCAGGTGTACGCATGGTGGACGTATCATACCAACCGCTCGACCACGGTCCCATACCGGGTTCGCCATGCCTCCGGTACTAGCACGGTGGTCGTCAACCAGCGTAATTCGGCCCTCGCCGGACAGTGGATTTCGCTCGGAAAATACGAGCTTGCGGCGAGCGGAAGCTACGTCGAGGTATCCAGCGAAAACGGTCAGGCATCCGCCGATGCGATCAAGCTAGTCCCGGCTGAATCGGGCGCGGAGGGTTCCGAGGTAGTGGTAGACAACCGGTCAGCGGCCACTGCGCGCTCCGGGAGCTGGTATGTCTCCACCGGGAAGAACCCTTGGTCGAGCGACTCCGTTTACAACAACGGCCTGGGTAAGTTCCGCTGGACGCCAACGCTCACCAAATCGGGTAGCTACGAAGTGTATGCGTGGTGGACTTATCACTCCAATCGGTCGACCAACGTACCGTATTCTGTGCGCCATGCAGCCGGAACGGCTACGGTCTCAGTGAACCAGCGTGATTCCTCGAAGGCCGGGCGTTGGGTACTGCTCGGTTCCTTCAAGCTCGACCCATCGACCGCTTATGTCGAGGTTTTCAGTGAGAACGGACAGGCCAGCGCTGATGCGGTTCGCTTCGTGCCGATGTTTTGACGGGCTGTCAGATCATTGTTCTTGCAGCTTTCTACGGATCTGCCAAGGAGGCGCTCACGATATCCTTCTCCAGCTAGCCGAGACGAAAGCACGGCGTGCACAACGACCCACAGGGGGAATCTGGGGCCGCTCGAGAGAGCGATCCTCCCCCCGGGCCGGGGCGCCGTCGCGGTCGGCTTCCAACCGGACTTCGTTCTGAGAACTACGCGAATGTGAAGCTCAGGCACTTAGATGAAAAACGCGGGCGGGTGGGATTCGCCTTTTCGCCTTAATCAATCGGTTAACACGGTCCAAAGAGTCATCCTCACGCAGTGATGCACGCTTTTCCGTCGCTGGACGCCGTAGCAGTCCCGCCGCCGGCGGCGACGCCGATCATTGCCTCGGGCGTCGCCTCAATCGAGGCATGGACAGGCGCGGCAGCCGTGCCCGGCCCGCGCGCTCGGTGAGGCCCTGGACCACGGCAAACAGAGTGGGGATCACGAACAGGCCGATGAGCGTGGCGGCGAGCATGCCGCCGATGACCGTGACGCCCACCGGCTGGCGCGCGCCGGCGCCGGCACCGGTGGCCGTGGCCAGGGGCATGACGCCGAAGATGAGCGCCAGCGCCGTCATCAATACGGCGCGAAAGCGCTGCTGCGCTCCGGCGCGCGCCGCCTCGGCGATAGACCGGCCCGCCTCGCGCTGTACCTTGGCGAACTCGACGATCAGGATCGCGTTCTTGGAAGCGAGGCCGATTAAAAGCACGATGCCCACCTGCGCGTAGATGCTGTTCTGCAGCCCGGTCAGCCAGAGGGCTGCCGTGGCGCCGAAGGCGGCCACGCCCAGAGAGAGGATAATGCTCACCGGCAAGGTCCAGCTCTCGTATTGGGCGACCAAGAAGAGATAGGCGAACAACAACGCCAGGGCAAACACGATCGGCGCCTGCCCCCCGGTCTGCGCCTCCTGAAAGGAGAGCCCGGACCACGCGAAGCCATAGCCCTCCGGCAGCGACTGCGCCGCCACTCGTTCCACCGCGCCCATGGCCGCTCCGGTGCTGCCCCCCGGCGCCGCCTGACCGTTGATCGGCGCCGCCACTGCCAGGTTGTAGCGGGACAGCACGAAAGGCGCGAGAACCGTACTGGTGTCGACCACGGTCCGCAGCGGCACCATCTCGCCGCTGGTGCTGCGCGCGTAAAGGTGGAGGATGTCCTCCACCTCTGCCCGGTGCTCGGCATCGGCCTGCAGGTTGACCTGATAGACGCGCCCCCCCAGGGTAAAGTCGTTGACGTAGCGGGATCCGAAATAGGAACCGAGGGTGGAGTAGATCTGCCCGACACTCAGCCCCAGGGTTTCGGCCCGCGTGCGGTCCACGTCGACGAACACCTGGGGGACGTCGGCGCTGAGGGTGCTGGACAAACCCCCGATCTCGGGGGCATGGTTGGCGGCGGCGAGAAATGAGCGCACTACCTGCGCGATCTCCTCCGGCGGCTGGCCCTCCAGGGCCTGCAGGCGCAGGTCCAGGCCGCCCACCGCGCCGATGCCGGGGATCGCCGGTGGCGCGAACACGGCGATGGTGGCGCCCGGGATGGTGGCGAATTCGACACGCAGGCGGTCGATCAGGCCATCGACGTGCAACTGCGGCTCCTCGCGCGCGCCCCACTCGGCAAGCGAGGCGATGGCCATGCCGCCGCTGGGCGTCAACGTGCTCTGCAGCAGGCTGAAGCCCGCCACCGACAGCACGTTCTCCACCCCTTCGGTCAGCGACAGGGTCTCCTCGATCCGCGCCATGATGTCCTGGGTACGATTGAGGGAGGCGGCATCGGGCAGCTGGATATCGAGGAACAGCGCCCCCTGATCCTCGTCCGGCAGGAAGGTGGCTGGTAGCCGGGTGAAAATCAACACCGCGCCGACGAACGCGAGGGCGAGCACCGCGAGGGGTATGAGCGGCACGCGCACCAGGAAGGCGACGGCACGGCCGTAGCCGTTGCGGGTCGCAGCGACGCCGCGGGAGAACCAGCCCAGGGGGCCGCGGCGGTGGCCATGCTGGGCGCGTTTGAGCAGCACCGCCGCGAGAGCCGGGCTCAGGCTTAGCGCCACGATGGCCGAGATCACCAGCGCCGAGGACAGGGTGACCGCGAACTGCCGGTAGAGCTGACCGTTGATTCCGGGCAGGAAGGCGGTGGGCACCACGACGGCGAGCAGCACGAAGGTGGTGGCGATGATCGGCCCCGTGATCTGGCCCATGGCGCGCCGTGTGGCGGCAACCACGTCGACGTCCGGGTCCTCCTCCATGACACGCTGCACGTTCTCCACCACCAGGATCGCGTCGTCGACCACTACCGCGATCGCCAGCACCAGGGCGATCAGCGTCACGGTGTTGGCCGAGTAGCCGACGGCAAACAGCACCGCGAGGGCACCGAGCAACGACACCGGGATGGCAATGGCCGCGATCACGGTCGCGCGCCAGTCCTGCAGGAACAGGAATGTGACCACCACGACGATGAGAAACGCCTCGATCAGGACCGTGATGATCTGCTCGACGTTGGCGCGCACGAAACGGGTGGCGTCGTACACCACCCGATAGTCGAGTCCCTGCGGAAACGTGGCTGAGATCCGCTGCAACTCGGCGAGCACTGCATCGCCCGTCTCGATGGCGTTGGCTCCTGGGGCCTGGGCGATGGAGAGCATTGCCGTCTCGCGACCGTTGAGCAGCCCCTGCGCGGCGTAGCTCTGGGCTCCGAGCTCGATGCGGGCGATATCGCGCAGGCGCACGATCGCGCCCTCCTCGCCGGTGCGCACCACGATGGCGCCGAACTCCTCCGGCGACTCGAGCCGCCCTTCGGCCACCAGGGTGTATTGAACCTGCGTGCCCTCGGGCGCCGGCTGCGCCCCCACCTGGCCAAGGGACGCCTGGATGTTCTGAGACCGGATGGCCGCCGCGACATCGTCCGCGGTGATGCCGAGCGCGGTCATACGCGTCGGATTGAGCCAGGCGCGCATGGAGTACTCGGAGGCGCCGATCACCGACGCCTCGCCCACGCCGTTCACACGGGCGATGGTGTCCACGACCCGCGTGGCCACGAAGTTGGTGATCTCCAGGGCATCGAGGCTGCCGTCCGGTGAATAGAAGCCGATGGCGAACAGAAAGTCCGGGGAGCGCGAGCGCACGGTCACGCCCTGCTCGGCCACTTGCGCGGGCAGCAGGTTGATGGCCAGCTGGGCACGGTTCTGCACATTCACCTGTGCGATGTCGGGATCGGTGCCGACGGCGAAGGTGACCGACAGCGAATACTGTCCGGCATTGGAGCTGGTCGAGGACATGTAGAGCATGTCCTCGACGCCATTGATGGCGGTCTCGAGCGGACCGCCAATGACGTCCGCGATCACCTCGGCGCTGGCGCCGGGATAGGTGGCGGTCACCCGCACCGAGGGCGGCGTGATATCGGGGTATTGCTGTACCGGCAGGACGGTGAGTGCGAGCATCCCCGCCAACGAGATGACGATGGAGGCCACCATCGCCGTGCGCGTGCGGGTGATGAAGGTGTCGGAAATCACGAACCGCCGCCGATCGGCTGGCCATGTGCCGGCTGCACTCGAGCGCCCTCGGTCAGGCGTTGTATCCCTTGAACTACCACAGTCTCGCCGCCCTCGAGCCCTTCGGTGACCGCCCAGCCGTTGGTGACCCGCGCACCGGTGACGATGCGCCGTTGGGTGACGGTGTTGTTATCGCGAAGCACGAACACAAAGCGCCCTTGACGGTCCTGCAGGACTGCGGTCTGGGGCACGATGGGGAGTTCCTCGACGGCCTCGTCCTCGACCAGCAGGGTCACGAACTGATTCGGGATCAACAGCCGTTCTGGATTGGAAAAGGTGGTGCGCACCGCCACCGTGCCGGTCTGCGGGTCGACTTCACTGGCGACGTACTCGAGCTCGCCTGGCCGCTCATAGGTGGTGTCGTTGGGAAGGCGCAAGGTGAACGCGATCGACCCGGTGTCCACCTCGCCGCCTGCGGCCTGCTGTCGCAAGCTGACGATCATGCCTTCGGTGACGGAGAAAACCACCCGGATGGGATCGAGCTGCACGATGCGCGCCAACGGCCCCGACTCCGGACCCACCACGTTGCCGCGGGTCACCAGGGCACGACCGATCTCGCCCGGAATGGGGGCGTTTATACGGGTATAGGAGAGGTCGAGCTCGGCGGCGCGCAGCTGGGCCTGAGCCGCGGCCACATCCGCTCTGGCGATTTCGGAGGCGGCGCGTGCCTCGTCGAGCACCGCCTGGGAGACCTGCTGCTGCTCGGCGAGCTCCTCGTTACGGGCCAGAGTGCGTTGCGCCTCATGGCGGGTGGCCTCGGCCTGCGCCACCTGGGCGCGGGCGGACTCGACGGCGGCCTGGTAGCGGTCGGGCTCAATCTCAAACAGCAGGTCGCCGACGGCGACCCTTTGGCCCGCCTGAAAGGCCACGGTGTGCAGGATACCCTCAACCCGGGCCCGAACGTCCACGGCCTCCGTGGCCTCGACGCGGGCGATGAACTCCATGGGATCGCGGACCGGACGCACCTCAACGGGCTCGACTACCACCGCCGGCGGCGGCATCTGCCCGGGCTGCTGGGCCGCACCCGGCGCTGTTTGGAGGAGCATGCTGAGCACAAGCCCGGCGAGCCACCCCGGCAGCGGTCGGCGCGGGCTATCGGCGGTCGGCGTCATTGATCTGCGGGCCCGAGCGCGCCGGTGCCCGAATCCAGGTTCGCGTCCATGCTGCTCCCTCTCGCGGCTCAAATGAATAGATGCCCGGGCCCCGCGTTGCAAGCCTGGCGCACCTCGTGACCTCAGGTCTGCTCCTATACTCGGTACGTGTACCTGCTGGCGACGACCAATGTCACGCGGGAGCGGCCTACCTCATCACTGCTATTTGCGATCTCATGAGCAGCAGCGCCATCGTCAGCATCTCACGCCGCGACCACCACGCCCGGCATCGCCGAACTCTTCGATACCCGGGTGGACGGCACCGATCTGACGCGCCGGGGCTGCGCGGGAAGCCCGCCCCGGACACCTTTCTCGCGGCGGCGCGGCGGCTCGAGGTGGACCCCGCCCGGGCGATGGTGGTGGAGGATGCCGCCGCGGGCGTGATCGCGGGGCGCGCCGGCGACTTCGGCCTGGTGATCGGCGTGGATCGCGGCGGACAGTCGGCGTCTCTGCGCGAGGCCGGCGCCCATTGCCAGCGCGGCAGTGAACAATCGCGGATCGAGGAGAATCCATGACCGGTCACACCACCCCGTCAGCATCGTTGCTGTTGCCGTTCACCGGCAGCAGCGGCGCATCGGTCCTGCGCGATCCAGACCGGCGCGAGGCCGCGGACTAGCCGGGCGGTCAGGGAGGAGGCGCCGACGTGAAGCTGCGGCACCTGGCCCTCCTCGGCACGCTGATCGTGTTTGCGGGTGTGGCGCTGCTTGGCGCCTGCACCTCTCTGCCGCCGCTCCAGCGCGAGGAATCCGCGGCGCTGCTCGACACCGCCGGCACCCGCCTCGGGCGCGCCATCGCCCCACGCGCGGCGGCGCACCCGAGGTTGGCGGGCGTCTATGCCCTACCCGATCCCGTGGATGCCTTCGCCGCGCGCATGCTGCTGGCCGATGCCGCCGACGTGAGCCTCGATATCCAGTATTACATCTGGAATGCGGACACCACGGGCATCCTGCTTTTCGATGCACTGTACCGCGCTGCCCAGCGTGGGGTGCGCGTACGTCTGCTGCTCGATGACAACAACACCCCCGGGCTCGACGATACACTCGCTCGGCTCGACGGCCACCCGCGTATCGAAGTCCGCCTGTTCAACCCCTTTGTGGTCCGATGGCCGCGTTGGATCGGCTACGTCACCGATTTCGCCCGCATCAACCGGCGCATGCACAACAAATCGTTCACCGCAGACAGCCAAGCCACAGTGATCGGCGGGCGCAACATCGGGGACGAGTACTTCGCCGCTGCCGACGGTGTGCTGTTCGCTGACCTCGACGTGCTCGCCGTCGGCCCGGTGGTGCGCGATGTCTCGGAGGACTTCGACCACTATTGGAACAGCGCCTCGGCGTATCCGGTGCATCTGCTGCTGGAGGTGCCGAGCGGTACGGGGAAGCCGGCGCCACTGGCGGTGCGCAATCCGGCCACGGCCGCCTACCTCGCCGCTGTTCGCAAGACGGCGTTCGTCACCGAGCTGCTCGGTGGCACGCTGGCCTTCGAGTGGGCACCGACGCGGATGGTGAGCGACGATCCGGCGAAGGGGCTCGGTCAGGCGGCGCCAGAGGCGACGCTGATGTATCAGCTCACGCAAGCGGTCGGCGAGCCACAGGCGGAGCTCGACCTGGTCTCGCCCTACTTCGTGCCCACGGCGAGCGGCGTGGAGGCTTTCAACGAGCTGGCGCAACGGGGTGTGCAGATCCGCATCCTGATCAACTCCCTGGAGGCAACCGACGTGGATCTGGTGCACGCGGGCTACGTGCGCAGGCGCGAGCCGTTGCTGCGTGGTGGCGTGACATTGTTTGAATCCAAGCTTCAGGCGCCGGTCACGAGCTCATCCCGCCGCGTCGGTCCGTTCGGCAGCTCCGCGTCGAGCCTGCACGCGAAGACCTTCGCGGTGGACCGCCGCCGCATCTTCATCGGCTCCTTCAATTTCGACCCGCGCTCGGCAAACCTCAACACCGAACTCGGCTTCGTCATCGACAGCCCGGTGCTTGCCTGGCACATGGCCGAGCTCTTCGAAACCCGGGTTCCGGAAATCGCATATCAGCCGAGGCTCTCCGCCGATGGAGAGCTCTTTTGGATCGAGCAGAGCCATGACGAAGCGGTACGCTACGAAACCGAGCCGCGAACCACCTTCTGGCAGCGCGCCTTCGTCTGGTTTGCCTCCCTGCTGCCCATCGAATGGCTGCTATGAATCCGCGCTCAGCGACGAGACGAACGTTCCCAGGGCAGTTCGCTTGGGACTTAGCCGCTTTATCAGGCGTGTACAGCGCGATCTGGACGGCGAGGCCACCACCATCCTGCTGCACGCCGCCTTGACCGGCTTGCTGCAGGACGGGCTGCGGCGCCCGCAGCCTTCGATCGGGCTGCCGAGCCGGCGCGTCAGGTGTACTGCCTGCGGGACATGTTGGGCTGTTGCGCCATCTGCAGAGCGGGAGACTCATGCCGCATCGGAGTAAACCGCGTGTCGAGCCCTGCCCGGCAGCCCTCCCAACCTGGAACTATGCTCAAGGGTATCTGCAGCGGCCGCCGGCGATGAAGCGAGGGCGACCTTAATGATAGGTCCAGGCCGCCGCGCCAACAGGGCGCGGGCCGACTCCCACCGATGACGGTAACCGCCTCCACGTTGGCACCGGGGGAGTAGAGCCAGATGAGCAGGACGTTCGCCACAGCAGGGCGAGGAAAATGAGCCAGGTGCGCCGCGGCGGCTGGATCGTTTGCCAGGGCGAGCGAGCGCATCGAGGGCCGCTTCCCAAACCCCATCACCGATCCACGGTCGAGGACTGCGAGACGGCGCAGATGCCCGTCGAGCAGCGCCAATCGCGCATTTCGAGCACCTTTACGACCACGCTGCCCACGTTGCTCGGCCCCATGCGCCGCCTCTTCGTCGCAGTTCTAGGGAGAACCCCCGCCACCGAGGGTCGCCCCCCGAGGCACCGGGTCCGCCGCCGCACGAAGAGTCGCCGCGTTCAGCCGGACTGTTGAAGGACGGAGGTTCTCGATACGTGCCCCTGCTCCCCTCCCGCCGTCTTGAGCCACCGATAGACGACGTGCGCGACCATGTGCTTGGCGGCACGGGAGCTCCGATCACGCTGGTTGAGTACGGCAGCTACGCCTGTCCGCATTGCCGCGCGGCAAACGAGGCTATCGCGAACCTGCGTGACCGGTTCGGCGACCGCATGCGATATGTATTCCGGCACCGGCCGCTCACAGACAACGAGCTGGCTCGTCGTGCTGCGGAGCTGGCAGAGTGCGCCACGCCGGAGCGGTTCTGGCAGATCCACATGGAGCTGATGACTCGGTCGGCAACGCTGACCGAGGACGATCTCGCCGCGGTCACGGCCGAACTCGGGCTAGGGACGCCAAGGGCGGCGAAGGTCTATGAGAACGCGCGGGCGCGTGTCGAGGCGGACGAGCGGAGTGCCCGCGTCAGCGGCGTCCAATTTACGCCGACCTTCTTCATCAATGGCCGCCGCTACGACGGGCCGTGGGACGAAATTTCGCTCAGCGAGGCCATGCTCGGCACTCTCGGCCATCGCGTCCGCGCGGCGGCGCTTGACTTTGCAAGCTGGGGGCCGTCGGCAGGCCTACTCCTGCTCTTGGCGACGCTGCTGGCGCTGGCGCTGGCGAACTCGCCACTCGGCCCCACGTTTGCGGGGTTCTGGGAACGAGAGCTCGGCGTCTCCCTCGGCGACTGGCGCTTCGGCATGTCGCTGCGCCATTGGGTCGACGATGGGCTGCTCACCATCTTCTTCCTGGTCGTCGGACTCGAAATCAAACGCGAGTTCACGGTGGGGCACCTCGCAAACCGGCGCTCGGCCGCATTTCCGATCGCGGCCGCGGTCGGCGGCATGGTCGTCCCGGCGCTGCTCTACCTGCTGCTCGCGCCGGCCGGCCCTTTGGCGCGGGGCTGGGGAGTGCCGATGGCCACCGACACCGCCTTCGCCATCGCTCTTATTGCGATGATGGGCCGCCGCGTCCCGCTGGAACTGCGCGTGTTCCTGACGGCGGCCGCGATCGTCGACGACATCGGTGCGATCCTGGTGGTAGCGGTCTTCTACTCGAGTGGAATCCAACTCGGCTACCTCTACGCTGCGGCAGGCGCGGTGGCGTCGCTGGCGTTCCTCAGCCGTTCGCACGTCTACCGGGTCCTCCCCTACGTCCTGATCGGTATCCTGCTCTGGGGCTGCGTCTACGCGGGCGGGCTGCACGCGACCCTCGCCGGCGTGCTCCTGGCGCTATTCATCCCGACGCGCCCACCCCCCAACCTGCACGCCCTGACGACACAGGCCGATGCCATCCTGAGGGAGGAGGCGAAGCGCGGCCGAGAGGTTCTGCGCCACGGGCCTTCGCTGCCGGCGCTGCACGCACTCGACGCGATCCACGACCGCCTCGAGTCGCCGGCGGACCGCCTGCTGCGGCACGCCGGGGCGCGCTCAAGCTACATCGTGCTGCCGATCTTTGCGCTGGCGAATGCGGGAGTGGACCTGTCCGCGGACGTCCTCAGCGGACACGGCCGGCTCGTCCTTGCCATCATGGCAGGTCTGGTCTTGGGCAAACCTCTCGGGCTCTTCGCGGCATCGGCGCTCGCCGCCCGGGCCGGCATCGCGGAAAAGCCGGCCGCCTACAGTTGGCGCCAGTTGGCCGGCGCCGGGTCTCTCGCCGGCATCGGCTTCACCATGTCGCTTTTCATCGCCGGACAGGCATTTCCGTCCGCGGAGGATTTTGCCGCCGCGAAGATCGCGGTCCTCTCGGCTTCCGTGCTGTCCGCTGCCATCGGCACGGTGCTCCTCTGGAATGCGAGAGCGCCAGGTGAGGAGCTCCGCCCGAACTGACAAGCACGGTCGCGGCGCCGGCGCTATGGATCGCGTCGCGCCTTGTTGTGATCGAGTTGGCCGTCACCCCGCTCGATCAGGCGCTGGTAGAGGGACTTGCCCGGCTCGGTGGCGGGTAACGGCTGGCCAAGCAGTGCGGCGAGCTCGCAGGCCTGCTGAATGTCATTCTGCTAGCCAAGGCCGGTCGACCGGGTTGGGGACGGTATGATCGATGAATTGACCCGTTTCCTCCCTTGATGTTGATTCTTCGGGGGGGAGTACTAGCATTCTCGGACCTACAGGGCGGGCTCAGCGGAGGAGCGCATGAACCTTCTCACAGTGCTGTCTATCCCTCTCATCCTAAACGCTGTTCCTTACGTGCACGCCGCCGACATCCTCAGCGGCGAAGCGGCTTTTGGAACCTGGGAGAGCGACGAGCCAGGCGTGCGCCGTCATATCCGACAGGCGGATCTTCCGCCACCCGTGAACGAAAACGATCCCGAAGCGCCTGACTTCGAGAAGCCACCGAACGTCGTCGAGGCGCCGGAGGGCACAATGCCCGAAGTGCCAAACGGCTTCAACGTGGAGGTATTCGCCACCGGGCTCGAGGAGCCGCGCGTCATCCGGATAGCTCCCAACGGCGATGTCTTCGTTGCGGAGAGCGCAGCCGGGCGCGTGGTGGTCTTTGCGAGGGAGTCAGCGCAAAATGCGCCGGCGAAGCCCGAGGTGTTTGCCGAAGGATTGGACCGCCCGTTCGGGATCGCATTTCATCCACCGAAGGATCCCGAACACGTCTACGTGGGAGCGGCGAATCAGGTTGTGAGGTTCCCCTACAAGAGCGGCGATCGCAAGGCAACCGAGCCTGCCAAGGTGATCATTCCGGACATTCCGACCGAACGACACTGGACGCGCGATGTCGCGGCGTCAACAGACGGCGAACGTCTTTTTGTCGCGATCGGCTCCGCATCCAACGTTGCGGCCGAGATGCCGGAGAAGACGTCCGAAGACATTCGCAAGCACGAAGAACTTTACGGGGTCGGCGCCGCGTGGGGCGACGAAGAGAACCGCGCCGTTGTGCGGGTGTTCGATCCGGAAGGCACCACCGTGCGCAATTACGCGACGGGCCTGCGCAACTGTTCCGGCATGGCGATCCTTCGCTACCATGCATGGCTCGTGGAACCGCGAGGAGCGAACCGGATACAAGGTGATCCGGATCCTCATGGAGAATGACAAACCGACGGGTGTTTACGAAGACTTCATGACTGGCTTTGTGCTGGATGGCAACAACGTATGGGGCCGCCCTGCGGGCGTCGCCTTTATGCACGACGGGACGCTCTTGGTCAGCGATGATGCCAACGGGACATTGTTCCGAGTCACTTACACGAAGTCCGACTGAGGCGAATCGGCGTTAGCCCGTTCTTCGCCGTAGGAAGGAAATCAGCGGTGAACGTGTCAGGCGCAGGCTCTTGAGGCGGTGCCGGGCCGAAGGGTTCTTGCTCCGGACGAACGCGCGGGGCGAAAGAGTCACTCATCGGCGAGAAGCCTTTGCCTGACGCCCGAAGAAGGGAGATGCCAATCCGCGCGAAAAGGCCATCGGCGCCGCGATGATCGGCCTGGGACGGGCACCATGCGACGAGGGCATCATCCGCGCTACGGCGCCGGACGCGCTCCGCTGCGACGAGCGCGCCAAGCCGTGGGTTTTGGCGGCAACGATCCTGGGGTCGAGCATGGCGTTCATCGACGGCTCCGTGGTCAACGTGGCGCTCCCCGCCATCCAGGCAGACATCGCGGCGTCTGTCCGCGGCGCGCAGTGGGTCGTCAACGCCTACATGCTGATGCTGGGCGCGCTGATCCTCGTCGGCGGCGCGGCCGGCGACCGCTTCGGCCGGCGGCGCGTTTTCGCGGTGGGCGTCGTTCTCTTCACAGCCGCCTCGGTCGTCTGCGGTCTGGCACCGAGTGCCACGGTTCTGATCGCCGGCCGGATAGCCCAGGGAGTCGGCGGCGCCGTGCTGATTCCGAACAGCCTGGCCATCATCAGCGCCGCCTTCCCGGGAGAGGAGCGCGGCCGGGCCATCGGCACCTGGGCCGGCGTCTCGGCACTCACGACCGCGCTCGGCCCGGTTCTGGGCGGCTGGCTGGTCGACATATGGTCGTGGCGCGCGATCTTCTTCATCAACGTGCCCCTGGCCCTAATCGTTCTCGGCGTCGCATTCTGGCGCGTGCCCGAAAGTCGCGACGATGCGGACGTGGCGGCCGTCGACTGGCGCGGCGGAATGCTGGCGACGCTCGGGCTCGCGGCGCTCGCCTACGGCCTGACCGCCGCGTCCGATCTCGGCTGGGCACACCCAACGGTGCTCGGATCTCTGCTCGGAGGCGCGCTGGTCCTGGCCCTGTTCCTCCGCACCGAGGCGCGGGCGGTCTCGCCCATGATGCCCCTCGGCCTGTTCCGCTCCTCGACATTCAGCGGCGCCAACGCGATGACCCTGCTGCTCTATTTCGCGCTGAGCGGCTCCTTGTTCTTCTTGCCGTTCAATCTCATCCAGGTGCAGGGCTACTCCGCCACGCTCGCGGGGGCGGCCTTCCTGCCGTTCACCCTGATTATGGGAGTGCTGTCGCGCTGGTCCGGCGGTCTCATCGCGCGCTACGGTGCACGAGCGCCGCTGATCGCCGGCCCCATAGTCGCCGCAGCCGCGTTCTCGTTGTTCGCCGTTCCCGGCATCGGCGGCTCCTACTGGACGACTTTCTTCCCGGCGATGACGGTGCTCGGTGTCGGGATGGCCGTGAGTGTGGCGCCGCTGACCACCACCGTCATGGGTGCGGTCGAGGACCGCCACGCGGGCGCGGCCTCGGGCATCAACAACGCTGTCTCGCGAGTCGCCGGCATGCTCGCGGTCGCGCTTATGGGCGCGGTCGCCATCGGCGTGTTCGGGGCGGCGCTCGACGAGCGACTGGCCGAGCTGCAGGTCACGCCCGAGCTCCGGCACGCGTTGCAGGAGGAGGTGCCGAAGCTTGCCGAAGCGGAGGTGCCGCCACAGGCGACGGGCGCGCAACGGCAGGCATTGGCGCGGGCACTGGACGAGGCCTTCGTGCGAAGCTTCCGAGTCACGATGCTCGCCGCGGCCGGCCTGGCGTTGCTGAGCGCCTTAGTCGCAGCGCTGACAATCCGATCTGATCCACGGACGGGGAAATCGCGCGACGCGGGCCGGACCGAGACTGTCCGTCCCACACCCGATCGAGATGAGGGGGCGTTATGAGCGGAAAGGAGCGACGGGCACGCCTCTAACGCCCTACCGCGTGGGCTATCCGGAGGCGAAGCAACCCACGCCAAAAATCCAAAAGGGGGGAGCCTTCAAGCTCCCCCTTTCGTATTTGGCGGAGAGGGTGGGATTACTCGGGCTTACGCCCTCGCCCTTCGGGTCGCCGCCGCTGGCGCGCCGGCGTTGTCTCGCCCGGCTACGCCGGGCTCGGCTCGAACCGTTGGGGCCTCACCAAAGCCACCCCACACCGAAAATACAAAAGGGGGAGCCTTCAAGCTCCCCCTTTTGTATTTGGCGGAGAGGGTGTCTGCTGGAGCGGCCTATCACACCCGAACCATTCCCAACCTAAGCGGCTGATTCGTCGGGCCATCGAAGAAAACCCTTGCATCATTCCCCCACATTCCCTAACCTTGCACCACAGACTTTTTGTTGGACGAGATAGGGGACGTCAATGCCGAAGGTAGCTAGGGAACTCAACCCCCTTGCCGTGAGGAAATTATCACGGCCGGGACTTCATGCGGTCGGCGGTGCTGCCGGTCTGCTGCTGCGCATATCCGACACGGGAGCCCGGTACTGGATTCTCCGAACCACCGTGGGAGGCCGACGCCGCGATATCGGGATTGGTCCTTACCCTGAAGTGTCCTTGGCTCAGGCACGCCAACAGGCCTCAGAGATGCGCCTACAGGCACGAAACGGCGTTGACCCCATAGCCGAGCGCCAGTCCGCACGGGAGGCCCTGAAAACCTCTAGGGCACGCGCTCTGACGTTCGACGACGCACTAGACCGATACCTTGCAGGCCGTGCCAATGAGTTCCGCAACCCGAAGCACCGCAAGCAGTGGCGCACCAGTGTTGAAACATACGCAAGCCCGGTGCTCGGTAGCCTTCGGGTGGAGCAGATAGAACTTGCTCACGTCTTGCAGGTGCTGCAACCCATCTGGCACGAGAAGACGGAGACAGCTAACCGAGTGCGGGGACGTATCGAGCGGGTGCTGGACTTCGCTACCGTCTCCGGGTTCCGGTCGGGTGAGAATCCGGCACGATGGAAAGGCAGGCTAGATGCGGTCCTCCCCTCCCCCGGCAAGCTCAAGCGGGTGCAACATCATCGCGCGATCCCGTGGAAAGACTTACCCGGCTTCATGGTGGAGCTGCGCAAGCGTGAAGGACTCGCAGCCCGTGCCCTGGAGTTCGCCATTCTGACGGGCACCCGCTCAGGTGAAGTCCGAGGGGCGACATGGGGCGAGATAGACCTAAAGGAACAGCTCTGGACGATTCCAGCCAAGCGCATGAAGGGCGGTCGGGAGCATGTGGTCCCGCTCAGCAAGCCCGCTGTAGACCTCCTGAAGGCCCTACCACGTTTCGAGGACGTGGAACACGTCTTCCCCTCAACCAAGGGCGGCGCACTCTCAGACATGGCCCTGTCAGCCCTGATGCGGCGCATGAGCGTAAACGCAACCCCGCACGGGTTCCGCTCCACGTTCCGGGACTGGGTATCGGAGACGACCGCCTACCCGCATGAAGTGGCCGAGATGGCCCTGGCCCATGTGATCCCCTCCCCCGTGGAGCGTGCCTACCGGCGCGGTGCACTGCTGACCAAGCGCACGCGACTAATGGCCGAGTGGGCGAAGTTCTGCACCAACCCGCCGACCGGCGGCAAGGTGGTGATGATGGAGGCGCGTCATGGCTAGTTACGATCAAGACAGCCTGTTCCGGTTTATCAACGCCGCCATTGCCGGGAAACCGGCAGCGCCAGAGGACGCACTGGCCGCCGCGCACGCCCTGCTGGACGTGTTCTCTGGCAAGGATCTGAAGAAGGAGATGGGCATCAAGCGCAAGCCTGGGCAGCGGGGTGCCGCCGTAAAGATGAGCAGCGTGACCATAGACAGCCCGCTGTTTGGCGTGGCGCAGGGATACGTCGCCAAGCGGTACAAGTATCAGGAGGCCATCGAGGCCATAGCCGAGTTAACCGGCAAGGATGAAAGAACCGCAAAGGAATACCTGAAGGCGTTGAAGCCACGAGCCGAGAGGGCACATAAGCTATGCCTCTGGATGGAATCCGTAGCCGTGCCTAGTGAAAAAAGCTAATTCGCTTTCGCCACTGATCACATACCCTAACCACGTCATGCTTGTTCCCACATTCACACAAGTGGGAGCAAGACATGACCGATCACGACCCCCTCCTCAATAGCCGGCAGACCAGCGCCGAGCTTGGCAACGTCTGCGACATGACCCTGTCTCGCTGGGTCAAGGCAGGCATCCTCCACGAGCCCATCAAGATCCGTAACCGTAACTACTACCGGCGAAGCTGGGTCGAATCCGTCAAGAACAACTCGGAGGCCGCAGCATGAAGCCTACAGAGAAGCGGTTTAAGCGCATCTCACCCGAGCAGGCCGCCATGCTCAAGGATGCAGCGAAGAATGCCCGTAGACGCCACGAGAAGCCGCCGAGCGGGTATCTCAAAGCGTTGGAACGGTTGTATAGGGGGACGGCATGAAGACAGAAAGAAGCCCGGCGCTGGGGAGCAAACCGGGCGGCATTTCCAAAGTGCAAACCAAGGATAGCACGGGTGAGTTCCGGCGGGAATGGCTGCCGAGTCCCGAGGACTATTACACCGATGCCCTAGACAAGCTCCATCGGCGTGGTGAGTGGGCCGATGCTGTCTGCGTCTTCCATGATGACAGGGACCCAAGCCTATCGGTGAATCTGACCGATGGTGGATTCCAGTGTCATGGCTGCGGGGCTTCCGGGGGCGATGTTCTGGACTTCCACCGGATGCACACCGGGCTGTCATTCATAGAGGCGGCCAAGGATCTGGGCGCGTGGGATCAATCGGAACGAGTTGCGCCGATTGAAAGTGCCCGACGTCGGGCAGTATCGCGACAAGTTGACGCGAAACCCACCGGGACCAAGCTCTACGCCCTGGAACTCTGGCTAGCCGCTGATCCCTTCTCCGTAGCCTCTCACCCTTACGCAATCGCTAAAGGAATCGAGTGGGCGGCGGGAGCTGCCCGCGGGAAAGCCTCAGGCCGCGTGATAGGCCGCAACGCTGATTGCCTGATCGTACCTATCAGGGACTTGTCTACGGGCCGTGTGGTGGCTGTACAGGCCATTAACACCGAAGGGAAGAAACAGACGTTTGGATCTATCAAAGGGCACGGGCTACCCCTCGGGAACACGCTGGATAAATCCCTCCCGTTCTACGTCTGCGAGGGTTGGGCGTCGGCTGTCTCCATGGTGTTTCACCATCAGAAAGGCAACGGGGTGTGCTTCGCTGCGTTCGGTAAGAACAACCTCGACACGCTGGCCCACCGGATCGCTGATGTGTACGCCCCCGACGAGATTGTGATTCTCCGGGAGGTGGACCAATGAGCGTTATCCGAGATGCGGTTCTCCCGAGGGATGAACGGGGCAATGACCCGAACGACTGGCGCAACGATGACAGCTACACGGACAAGATCCGACCGGCTCCGACGGGACTGTCATGGGTGGAGGGTTTCAAGGTGAGTAAACAGGAGGCGGAAGCCTACGAGAAGCCGGAATGGCTCTATGAAAACCTGATCATCGGGGGTCATGTCATCGCAATCCCGGCACCTCCGAACGGGGGAAAGACGACGATCTTTATGCATATCGCTGGCGAGCTGTCACGCGAGGGTATGGGGGTGTACTACGTCAACGCCGACGTGGGGCAGAGTGATGCTAAAGCGATGGTAGACCAAGCGGAGCGGGACGGATTCAACCTCCTACTCCCAGACATGAAGCCCGGTCTATCCATGGCCGACGTGGTTGCGAACCTGGAGGCGATGAACGAAGCCGGGGGCAACTTCTCTGAGATGGTGTTCATATTCGACACGCTCAAGAAGATGACCGACGTGATCAACAAGACGCGAGCGAAAGACCTCTACAAATCCCTTCGCAGTCTATCGGCCAAAGGCATGACGATCGTTCTCTTAGCCCACACCAACAAGTACATGGGCGAGGACGGTAAGCCCATCTATGAAGGCACTGGGGATCTGCGGTCCGATGTTGACGAGCTGATTTATCTGATCCCTCAGAAGAACTCCGACGGCTCTATGACCGTGAGCGCTGAGCCTGACAAGGTTAGAGGCAAGTTCGAGCCGATCACGTTCGACATTCTCCCCGACCGGACGGTGATCCGGCGGAATGAGTATGTGGACGTGATCACGCTGGAGAGGGACAGAGAGCAGCGGGAAGCGGACGAACCTGTGATTGAACTGATAACCCAGTCCATCAGGACAGGGGACTACACCGAGGCCAAGATCCTGGCTTACGTCCGTGCTGCCGGTGCAGGGCTGGGCCGTCGGACAGTGACCAAGGTTCTGCACCGATACACGGGGAAGCTATGGCGGATGGAGCGCACGTTCAAGGACAACGCCAAGCAATACGCGCTGCTGAGTGCTCCCCCCGCAAGCCGTACAAACGGGTGAGCCGTGCAAACCGTACAAGCCGTACAAACCGAACTGCGAAAGGCCCCCATCGGTGGGGAAGAACCGGGCTACAACCCGCGCCATTACTGGGTTTGTACGCTTTGTACGGTATGTACGCTTTGTACCCTTTTACCTTTGTACGGGGGAGTACCCCGTTTGCTCGGCACCGTTCCACCAGAGGACTTAACAATGACTGAACACGAAGAAGCCACTGCGGCAGCGTATATGACCGCGATGAACGCACTGAGCGAGCTATTCGAACTCGGCGCCCAAACACAACCCGACAGGGAGCACATCGAGCGGGTAGCCCATCACGTCGCAGCAGGACGATTGAGCCTTGTTGTCGAGGCTGACTACACCGGCGGGCAGGCTTCGAGCCTGATGTTTCATGTGAAGGACGACGACGGGAAAAAGAGTCCATTGTTCGGGTTCTTCCCTAAGAATTCTTTGGACTCTTAAGGTGAATAGTGTTAAAATCCACACTACTGGAATCTTGTGCGATAGGTGCAAGATTCAGACCCTCCGAGCTGATCGCGATGATCGTTTCCGAGGCCACCGGCTAGCAGCCGATTGCTTTGGAGACGACGCATGACCGAAACCAGACTTACCCCCGCAATCCTAGAACTGAAGCTCTTAGGCGCAGACGCGAAAGGCGTCTTCCAGGGCTATGCGTCCACATGGGGCGGACCTCCTGACGCCTACGGCGACATCGTGCGCAAGGGCGCATTCCTCAATGCACTACAGGCCCACGAAGCCGCCGGAACCATGCCCGCGATGCTGTGGGGGCACAATCAATCCGAGCCCGTGGGAAAGTGGCTGGCCTTCGAGGAGGACGCTAAAGGGTTAGTCGCAACGGGACGGCTCACCCTTGGCATTCAGCGGGGGAAGGATGCCCTAGCCTTGATGGCGGATGATGCCATAGCACTTTCAATCGGTTTCATTCTTGGCAAGAACGGCGCGGAGATGCGCGGGGCTATCCGAGAGATCAAGGACGTTCAACGCCTGGTGGAGGTTTCTTTGGTCGCAGTACCAGCGAACACTAACGCCAGGATCACCTCAACAAAGGCACGCCCAACTACTCCGCGTGACTTCGAGCGCCTGCTACGCGATGTAGCGGGTTATTCCGTCCGAGAAGCCAAACGCCTAACGGCTAAGGGCTGGGGCGGCCTTGTTCGTGATGAACAGGATTCCGAACTGGATCTGGTTTTGGCAGAGATCCAGAAACTCAGAACTGAAATCAACGAACGAGGTTGAAGATGGACAAGATTGCAGAAGCATTCAGCGGGATCGTAGACATTCAGAAGTATCTAGTAGGTATGGGCCGCCCTGGTGAAAGTCTGGGCGAGCGGATCTGCAAAGACGCAGAAGTTAAGAAGGCCCTAGACAGCGGCAACACTGCGGTAATCAATCTCACCGCCATGGAGATGAAGACCGCGATCACTTCCACGGGGACGCAGAACGACCCCCTGGTCATGCCCTACCGTCCCGCGATTGATCCAGGTACGCGGCGACGTGTCCGGGTGCGGGATCTGCTGCCGGTGTTCCCGACGCTGAACGGTGCGATTGAATATCCCGTCAAGACTGGAGCCACGAATAACGCAGGCTCGCAGGATCGGGAGAATACCGCCTTTGGCGAATCGGCCTACACGTTCGGTTTGACCTTCCAGGCGTGCGAAGCCATCGGGCACCACGTCCCGGTTTCCAAACAGGTGATGGAAGACTCGGGCACCTTCGATGCCTTTATCCGGCAAGAGCTGTTGAGTGGGTTGCAGACGGAAGTGGAGGACCAACTGCTGAACGGCACGGGGAGCAATAGCGAACTGTCCGGCATGTTGGCAGGTGCCACCGCGTACACCCTGCGGAGTCCCAATCTCACTGCCGAGGTGGACATCATTCGGGATGCGATCAAGCAGATCCAGGTTGCAGACTACAACCCGAATGCAATCATCCTGAACCCTGCCGACTGGTACGACATCGACACGGCGGACGGCGATCCCCGCTTGATGGACAGCCCTAAGTTGTGGGGGCTGCCTGTTGTTCCCTGTAACGCTATCGCCAGTGGGACGTTCTTAATCGGAGACTTCCAGCGGGCCGCAATCCTGTTCGACCGCCAACAGCCGACGGTGGAGATCAGCCGATATCACAGCAGCAACATGACCAGTGGAATGCTGGAGATCCTAGCCACCGAGCGGCTGAGTCTGGTGGTAGCGAACGCGACCGCACTGGTTAAGGGCTCGCTGTAATGAGCTGCCCCGTCTGCGGGAAGTCGGACGGAGTCACCACGTTGGCAGGGAAGCCCGCGTGGTACTGCGAACAGCACAAGACCTGCGGCCCATTGCAACCACAACGGCAGGAGGCTCCATCCAAGGTGGTTGGTTGGAGCTGGAGCGGAATCCGAAGGCGGAAGGGCGGGTGAAAAGTCTTTCCGAACCCCGCTTAGGACCGGCGTGGTTCCCGTATTTTCACGCTGTCAGTTCAGGAGTTTTCCAACAATGAGTAGACCACGCAAGCCGGTGGAGGTTCTGAGGTTCCAAGGGACCTACAGAAAGGACCGCCACGGCGACAGGAAAGAGTATTCGATGGATGAGCTGCCCCCAGTGGGAGACCCGCCAGAACACCTCTCAGAGCGTCAGAGGGCCATATGGCAAGAGTTACGCTTGGCGGCTGTCCCTGGCGTTCTGCGGGTGAGTGATCGCATTTTCCTAGAGATCACGACGTGCCTGCTGGACGGCTACCGACACAATCCCGATTTCAAGCTTGGGCACCTCAAGGAGTTGACGACGTGCCTGAACAAACTGGGATTCGGGGCCATGGACCGGCTGCGTATGGGCATCGGGGAGGCGAAGCCCCCGGAGAAGGATGACAACCCTTACGCACACCTTAACGACTAATCGCCAGCGGGGAGTTTGGAGCCTGGTCCCGCTGGTGCGCTTACACCCGGCTCCCGCCCCCTGATGACTCCATCGGGGGGCACCTATTCAGGATGGACACATGAAACTTCAAGCGAAGATGAACAAGCACCAAGGCCAGCTGGGCGAATCCTTGGGGTTCGTTATGGCCTGTGCATTAAAGGGGCTCGACGATGAACAGTTGCGAGAAGACGTTACAGAGGCAGTCCGTAACGGTGCGGCCACGGGGACACTTGTGGTTGTCGCTGCGGGCAAGGTGTTGGAGCTGGACTTATTCGGCGACGGTGTTGTGCCGTTCGGCTTTCGGGTGAAATGACATGGCGACGATAGGATCACTAGTAGTTGAGCTGCGGACGAATACCGCGAAGTTCAATCAGAGCATGAACCATGCGAACAAGCGCCTAGACGGGTTCCGCAACACGGTATCCAGGGCCACGCGGGTACTCGGTACGTTCGGCGTTGCGCTTGGCGGTGCGGCCCTTGCGCGGTTCGGTCGCAATGTCATTGCCACTACGGCAGCGCTAGAGGATGCGGCTCGAACCGCTGGCATCGGTGTCGGTCGATTCCAGGAATTGACGAAAGCCTTTTCGGACCTTGGAGGTATTGCGGAGAAGACCACAGGCGAGGCGTTCCGCAGGTTCAATCGTCGTCTCGGTCTTGCACAGCAGGGCAGTGGAGAAGCGGCGAAGACGTTTGAGGCTCTTGGAATCTCCCTACGCGAAGGCACAGGGGTTGCGCTCGAGGAAACCATTCAACGGTTGGCCGGGATTCAAGACGCGGCGGCACGTTCGGCTGCTGCAAGCCAAGTTTTCGGAGAAGACGCAGGGCCACGGCTGGCTGCTGTGTTGGGGATGGGTACTCGCGCTATCGACGACCAAGTCCGACGACTGCGGGAACAGGGCCGCGTACTGGGCGAGGACAACGTAAAGGCTGCCGGTGCCCTGGATGACACCTTGGGCGAGCTGGCCGACACGATGAGTACCCAGCTCACACGCGCTGTCACTGACAACGCCGACGAGTTCAACCGACTGGCGAAGACTCTTCAAAGCGAATCGTTTAGTACCGCGCTAGACGTCACGGTGAAATTCTTCACCGCGATTGCAAACGAAGCGGCCCGCAGTGCGCAACAGGTGGGGAACCTGGTCGACCTGTTCAAAGGCGAGTTTAACGGCGATTCGCTGTTGGACAACAGCATGATCGGGCTGGCACGGCGTTCACTCGGATTGGGCACATTCTCGGACGAAGAGCCTGGGGAGAAGCCTGGGGAGAAGCCGAAGCCACAGCCGATTATCCCGGAGAACACCGGCACCGTTTTAGCGAAGGCCGGTAAATCACTGGACGACTTCACCAACAAGCTTGAATTACATAACCGAGAATTGCGGGCGGAGTTGGATGGCTGGAGTGACGTCGAAACTCAGATGCAGGCCGTCGAAGAGGCATCCAAGACCCTCGGCCGCCAGCTCACTCAGGAAGAGACAGAAGCCGTCAGAAAGCTTGTCGAGCAGCGTCAGAACCTGTCGGCGGCTATCGAGGCCAATAACGAAGCATTGGACGAACAGCAACTCCACGCTGAGGAATTGGGCTTTACGTTCTCCAGCGCGTTCGAGGATGCAATTGTCGAGGGCGGTAAGTTTCGCGACCTGTTAAAGGCTCTGGAGAAAGACATTATACGTATCGTCACTCGGCGTCTGATTACCGAGCCTTTGTCTGACGGAATAACAGAGTTTGTTAAAGGAGCATTCAAGGGCGGCGGTGGAATCGGTGGGTTCTTCTCCAGCCTGTTCCCAGCCTTCGCATCAGGAACCAACTTCGCCCCCGGTGGGATGGCGCTAGTCGGCGAGCAAGGCCCGGAGCTGGTGAACCTTCCCCGCGGTTCCCAAGTGATCCCGAATCACAAGATGGGGATGTCGGTTACGAATAATGTCTACGTGCAAGCCCCGAGCGGACGGATCACACCCGACTCCATGTCCCAGCTACAGGCGACATTGACGCGAGCGACCCAGAGGGGCACGAGGAACCTGTAGGCGGTGTTCTGCCGGGAACAGGTCCGACCCCTGCCCCCGGTACCCCTTTTCCCCGTTACCCCGCTGTACACCCCCGCTAGCGGCTTCTACGGGGCTATTGGTGTATGGGTATACACTATTGGCCTATGGGGCTGAGAGCGGCTCTCTGTGGCTCTCACCGGCATTTCCATATTTAGCTTGAACCTTTCTCCGACCGTGGCTATTCTCCGGGTTACGGGGCTCACTACCCCAGCACAGGGCGGCAGCCGCACCGACAGCGGTCCATCCCAAACAACTAGCATTATCCCGGTTACGGGCGGTCTGTGGTGTCCAAGGGAATACGTTGAATACCTTGGGCCCGTCCTTGTGCCGGGTAGTGAGCGCCGCAGACCGTCCCCTATTTGGGGGCACCACTCACTAGAAGCACAGGGGGTTTCCCATGAACGAAGAAGAACTGACAACCGAACAGAAGTACGTGGACAGCCTGAACGAGATTGAGCGCAAGCTGTATCAGGCCATGAGCGTGCTGGACGTGCTGCGAGCTGCTGACCTCGATTCCCATCCAGACGTTGCCATCGATGAGGCGGTGGTCTGGAACGTGGCCGAAGTGGTCCGCGAGATACTGGAGCGGGGGCAGGTCGAGCTAGACAGTGTCCGTTCCGACTTGCGGGGGTTCTTTGAACTGCGAGAGAAGGTGCAGGGCGTCTTGCGGGAGGACGCGGCATGAGCAATCCACTCAGCGACCAAGGCATGAAGGTGGACGAGTCTCAGGGCTTCCGCGATATCTGGGATGCCATCGACGTGAACCTATCGCAGGCGCTCGAAGTGCTGAACGCGCTTATCGGTAATGACCGCATGAAGGATTTCGGCTGGGAGGAAATCTCGGGGATGATGTGGGGCGTTCAGTCACAGCTAAATCGGTGTGAGGCCCTGCATAGCCGTTTGCTGGATCTGCACCGAGAGGAGAAGGAAGCGGCCAGGGAGGAAGCGGCATGATGCCCGCATGAAGACATTCGATTGGAGATAGCTGCGAGCGGCCTTAGACTCGCCCCGTCTCCTCCACGAGATATTGCCCCGCTACGGCGGGGTTTTTTGTTATATTTGGGTCGGGAGAACAATTCCTCTCGGAAAGGAGGCCCTCATGACCAAGCTTTTGAGGGGGGCGCGCTTCGGGCTTTGACGCGGTCAGGTTCTATCCCCGATGGCCAAGCCTAGCCAGCAGCCAGGTGGGCCGAATTTAGACGGTCAGAGTTCGAGGGCAGAGTACAATAGGGTACGTCCGACTGGGTGGCTCCTGGCCGGGTAGCGTGCCCCGCGCCTTCTCCCCCCAATACCCAAGGCCCGCCTAACGCGGGCTTTTCTTTGGGCGCATTTCCGGAAAGTTGGCCGGGATGTGGGACGGCCCAGATTTTCGGTCCTAACCTACTGAACCCAAAACATATATGGCGGAGAGGGTGGGATTCGAACCCACGGACCGCATAAGCGGTCACTTGATTTCGAGTCAAGCCCGTTCGACCACTCCGGCACCTCTCCAGGCTGCGACGCCCGTGACGGCGAACCGAGAAGTGCGTCGCAAGTGCCTAATTTTACGTTACCACCTCCAGGATTGCTAAATCTTTTTTCGAGCATTCCGTTACACTGGCAATAGGTATTCACGCCGGGATCCGATCGTGCGCCGAGTGTTCCTCGTCCTGCTGCTCCTGAGCCTCGCCGGGTGCAGCGAGCGGCCCAAGACTCATCTCGAGCACATACAGGCCCGCGGTGAGCTGCTGGTGGTCACCCGCAACAGCCCCACCACGTACTACATCGCGGCACACGGCGAGGCGGGTTTGGAGTTTGAGCTGGCCAGCCGCTTCGCCAATCACCTGGGCGTCGAGCTGCGCTTGATCGTGGCCGAACGGTTCGGCGAGATCCTGCCCATGGTGGTACGCGGTGAAGCGGACTTGGCCGCCGCCGGCTTGACCGCCACGGAGTCGCGCCGCGCCTTCGTCCGCTTTGGTCCCACCTACCAGGAGATCACCCAGCAGGTGGTTTATCGACGTGGCAGTTGGCGCCCCCGCGGCATCGAGGAGCTCAACCGCGGTGAGTTGGAGGTGGTCGCCGGGAGCAGCCACGCCGAACGCCTGGAGGACCTGTTGACCCGCTATCCGGACCTGCACTGGCGCAACAACGGGGAGCTCGACAGCGAAGAGCTGTTGCACCTAGTGGCGCAACAGCTAATCGACTACACGGTCGCCGACTCCAACGACATCGCCATGAACCAGCGCTTCCATCCCGAGTTGCGCGTCGCGTTCGATCTGACCGAACCGCAGCCCCTCGCGTGGGCTCTGCCACCGGGAGACGACGACAGCCTGCTGCAGGCCAGCCAGGAATTCTTCACCAAGCTGCGGAAGGACGGCACCTTGGAACAGCTGCTTGAGCGCTATTATGGCCACGTGGCGCGGTTCGATTACGTTGGCACCCGCCTGTACCTGCGTCACATCCAACAGCGGCTGCCGAAATTCCGTCAGATATTCGAGCAGGCCGCAGCCGAGAACGAGCTCGACTGGCGACTGCTGGCAGCCATGGGTTACCAGGAGTCGCACTGGAATCCCCGCGCCCGGTCACCTACGGGCGTGCGCGGCATCATGATGCTCACCCAGGTCACCGCGGCCCAATTGGATATCGACAATCGCCTCGATCCCGACCAGAGCATCGCCGGCGGCACGCGCTATTTCCGCATCGTCAAGGACAAGATCCCTGAACGCATTCCCGAACCCGATCGTACCTGGATGGCTCTTGCCGCCTACAACGTGGGGTTCGGGCATCTGGAGGACGCGCGCAGGCTGACCGAGCGCCGCGGCGGCGACCCGGACAAGTGGGTCGAAGTGAAGAAAACCTTGCCGCTGCTCAGTCAGCGCAAGTGGTACAAGCAGACCCGCTACGGCTATGCCCGCGGACGCGAGCCGGTGCGCTACGTGGACAACGTGCGCAGCTACTACGATCTGTTGGTCTGGCACCTGGAAAGGGAACAGTCCTACAGTGCCACCCCGAAGGCCCCCGCCGCCCCGAAGGTCCTCTCCCCGGTACTGTAGCGCTCACTGCCCGGACAGCATCTCCTGTTCCATGGACAGGTAGACTGCATAGGCGTTGCGCCGGTTGGCCGCTTCGAAAGCCGGCATGCCTTCCCATTCTGACCAGTCCACACCGGCATAGGCCTCGGCGAACGGGGTGAGCTGATCCACCGCTTCGCCCATCTTCTCGCGCATGAAGGCCAGGTAGCGCCGGGTAGCGGTCAGGGCGGCATTCGGATCCTGGGCCGCCGGACCGTGGCCGGGGATGAGCGCCACCAGTTCCTCGGTCTCCATCTGCTCCAGGGTCTGCAGCCAGACCTTGGTGTTGGCATCGCCGATGTAGGCGATACGGCCCTCGAAGATGATGTCGCCGGAGAACAGCACACGGTCGGGTTTGACATAAAGGGTGAGATCGGCGTCCGAGTGGGCTTCGCCGACGACGTCGATGACGAACTCGACCTCGCCCAGGGTGAATTCCTCGGTGCCGGCCAGATAGCGGTCCGGCCGTACCAACTCGGTATCGTCGTTCACCCACGGATCCAGGGACAGGCGCCGCTCATCCAAGCGCTCCTCGGCCACCGGGGAGTCCAGGTACTTCTGCGCGCCGTCGGGGGCGACGATCTCCGCGCCCAGTCGCTTGAACACCTGCAGTCCGTAGATATGGTCCGCGTGATAATGGCTGACCACCACTTTCCTGATGGGCTCGTCGGTCACGGCACGGATCTTCTCCACCAGCAATTCGGCCAGCGCAGGCGTGCCCAGTGCGTCGAACACCACCACGCCGTCGCCCGTGACCACCACCCCGGCATTGGAGATGAAGCCCTGGTTTTCGGTCGCGATGCCGGCCGCGCCTTCCGCGTACCAGGTGTGCTCCGACACCTGCACCAGGTCCATGTCCACCGTGGCTTCAGGAAACTGCTTCTCGAACTTCACCGGCTCTGAAGCCTCGGCAATTGCTACCAGCAGCAGCAGCAGAAGAGACGTGAATGGTTTTGACATGGCCTCGCTTTCGTCCCCTAGCTATACACCATCTTCAATCTTCGGCGCGCCTGCTTCCGCCGGATCACCGGCGCGCGGCGAAAAACTCCCGCAGGAGGTCCGCACATTCGCGCTCCAGCACACCTGCGGTGACGCGCACCCGATGGTTGTGGGTGTCGGTGCCCAGCACATCGAACACGCTGCCCGCAGCTCCGGTCTTGAAATCCCGGGCGCCGAACACCAGGCGCTCGACGCGCGCGTGGATCAGGGCGCCCGCGCACATGGTGCACGGCTCCAGTGTGCAATACAGCATAGTACCGGGAAGCCGATAGTTGACCGCGCGCTGGCCGGCCGCCCGAAGCGCCATGATCTCCGCATGGGCGGTCGGGTCGTGGCGCCCGATGGGCTGGTTCCAGCCCTCTCCGAGGATCTCGTCGTCGCGCACCAGCACCGCACCCACGGGCACTTCGTGGTCAGTTTGCGCGCGGCGCGCCAGCTCCAGTGCGCGCATCATCCAACGCACGTCCGCCGCGTGGTATTCGCCGTCCACCGGGGCCATGCGCATCCACCGCCAGGGAGCGGCTATTCCCACTCGATGGTAGCCGGCGGCTTGCCGGACACGTCGTATGCCACCCGGGAGATTCCGGCCACTTCGTTGATGATCCGCCGCGAGATGCGATCCAAGAGATCGTAAGGCAAGTGGGCCCAGCGAGCCGTCATGAAATCGATGGTCTCAACCGCACGCAGGGCGACGACGTAGTCGTAGCGCCGGCCATCGCCCATGACGCCCACGGAGCGCACCGGCAGAAATACCGTGAACGCTTGGCTCACCTTGTCGTACCAGCCGGCATGGCGCAGCTCGTGCAGGAAGATGTCGTCTGCGCGGCGCAGGATATCGGCGTATTCCTTCTTGACCTCACCGAGGATGCGGACCCCCAGTCCGGGGCCGGGGAACGGGTGACGGAACACCATGTCCGAGGGCAAGCCCAACTCCAATCCGATCTTGCGCACCTCGTCCTTGAACAGCTCGCGCAGCGGCTCCACCAGCTTGAGCTTCATGAACTCCGGCAAGCCGCCTACGTTATGGTGCGATTTGATCACATGGGCCTTGCCGGTCTTCGAACCCGCCGATTCGATGACATCGGGATAGATCGTTCCCTGGGCGAGCCAATTGACGTTGGAGATCTTGGCCGCCTCTTCCTCGAACACCTCGATGAACAGATTGCCGATGATCTTGCGCTTCTTCTCGGGATCGTCGACACCCTCGAGGGCCGAGAGGAAGCGTTCCTCGGCATTGACCCGAATCACCTTCACGCCCATGTGCTCGGCGAAGGTGGCCATCACCTGATCGCCTTCGTGCAGCCGCAGCAACCCGTTGTCGACGAACACGCAGGTGAGCTGCTCACCGATGGCCTTGTGCAGCAGCGCCGCCGTGACGGAGGAATCCACGCCCCCGGACAGGCCCAGCACCACGGGCTCGGCGCCCACCAGCGTGCGGATCTGCTCAATGCTGTCGTCGACGATGTTGCCCGGCGTCCACAGGTTGGCACAGCCGCAGATCTCGTGGGCGAAGCGGGCCAGGATGCGCGCGCCCTGGGTGGTGTGCGTGACTTCGGGGTGGAACTGCAGACCGTAGTAGCCGCGCTCGTCGTCGGCCATGCCCGCCATCGGCGCCCCGTCAGTGGTGGCGATCACCTTGAAGCCTTCGGGAAGCTCGACGACCCGGTCCCCGTGGCTCATCCAGACATCCAACAGACCCCAGCCTTCCGGGCTGGTGTGATCCTCGATGTCACGCAACAGCCGGGAGTGGCCCCGGGCCCGAACCTGAGCGTAACCGAACTCCCGATGAGCCGATGTTTCCACCCGGCCGCCCAGCTGGGTGGCCAGGGCCTGCATCCCATAGCAGATGCCAAGTACGGGAACGCCCAACTCGAACACCACCGCGGGCGCCCGGGGTGTTTCCGTGAGCGTCACCGACTCGGGGCCGCCGGAAAGAATGACGCCCTTGGGCCGGAAGGCACGGATCGCCTCGGCATCGGCGTCGCAGGAGTAGATCTCGCAATAGACGCGCGCCTCGCGCACCCGGCGGGCAATCAGCTGTGTGTACTGGGAGCCGAAATCGAGGATGAGGATGCGATCGGAATGAATGTTGGCGTCGTCGTGTGTAGTCAATTTCGGTTCCCGGAAGTATCCAAACCTGTAGGAGCGGCTTCAGCCGCGATGTGCGTGAAGGGCACCAGATGCGCTCTCGAAATCATCCAACCGAGCCTCCGCCGAGGGTAGCGCGGCCGAAGCCGCAGCGACAGCGTGCGGAGGTCGTTGCTAATCGGTGCGGTAGTTGGGCGCTTCCTTGGTGATCTGCACGTCATGGACGTGGGACTCGCGCATGCCCGCCGGGCTGACCTTGACGAACTGGGGGCGGGAGCGCATCTCGCCGATGTCCTTACAGCCCACGTAGCCCATGCTGGAACGCAGTCCGCCGAGGAGCTGATGCACGATCGCCAGCAGCGGTCCCTTGTACGGCACCCGCCCCTCGATCCCCTCCGGCACCAGCTTGTTGACGTTGCCGCCGTTGTCGTCCTGGAAATAGCGGTCGGAGGAGCCCTGCTGCATGGCCGCGAGAGACCCCATCCCGCGGTAGGCCTTGTAGGTGCGTCCCTGGTAGAGCTCGACCTCACCCGGCGCCTCCTCGGTCCCCGCGAACAGGCTGCCGATCATGATGCAATGGGCCCCGGCGACGATGGCTTTGGCGATGTCTCCGGAAAAGCGGATGCCGCCGTCGGCGATCAACGGCACGCCGGTGTCCTTCAACGCCTCGGCCACGTTGGCGACCGCCGTGATCTGCGGCACGCCCACGCCGGCCACGATCCGGGTGGTGCAGATGGAGCCGGGTCCGATTCCGACCTTGACACCATCGGCGCCGGCCTCGACCAGATCCCGGGCCGCCTCCGCGGTGGCGATGTTGCCGCCGATCACCTGTACGTCCGGATAGTTCTGCTTGACCCAGCGCACCCGGTCGATCACGCCCTGGGAATGACCGTGTGCGGTGTCCACGATGATGACGTCCACGCCGGCCTCCACCAGGGCTGCGACGCGCTCCTCGGTGCCCGCGGCGGTACCGACCGCCGCCCCCACCCGCAGACTGCCTTGGGCGTCCTTGCAGGCGTTGGGAAAATCCCGGGACTTCTGGATGTCCTTGACCGTGATCATGCCCCGCAACTGGAAGCGTTCGTTGACCACCAGCACCTTCTCGATGCGGTACTTGTGCAGAAGCTCCAGCGCCTCTTCCTTCTCCGCACCTTCCTGCACGGTGACCAGCCGCTCCTTCGGAGTCATGATGGCGGACACCGGATTGTCCATGCGCGTCTCGAAGCGCAGGTCGCGGCTGGTGACGATGCCGACCAGATCCTCGCCCTCCACCACCGGCACGCCGGAAATGTTGTGGGCCCGCGTCAACTCCATGACCTCGCGCACCGAAGTATTCGGCGCTACCGTGATCGGACTCTTGATTACGCCGCTCTCGAACTTCTTGACGCTGCGCACCTCCAGCGCCTGCTGATCGATGGTCATATTCTTGTGGATGATGCCGACACCGCCCTCCTGCGCCAGGGCGATGGCGAGTCGCGCCTCGGTGACGGTATCCATGGCCGCCGAGACCAGGGGAATGTTGAGTCGGATCTCGCGGGTGAGGCGAGTACTCAGGTCGGCGTCCCGTGGCAGCACCCGGGAGTGGGCGGGCAGCAGCAGGACGTCGTCGAAGGTGAGCGCTTCCTGGACAATTCGCATAAGGGGGTACCGTCCGGTAAGGGCCTGTCTCGCAAGGCGTAATATTAGCCGGTCATTATAGGATTTGACGGTTACCGGGTAAACTGGTTAGCCTGATCGCCGTCGAGGAAAATCAAAAATCGGGCGGCGCCCGGCCACCGAAGTCGGGGCCACCCACCGGCCCATCCTCCCACGGATGCGGATCCGGGATAACACTTCATTAAGCGAGACCTTGGAGGAGATAACGATGAAGAAATTCGCCTGTGCCCTGGGGCTTGCAGCCCTGATCGCCACCTCGGCCCATGCGGCCGACAAGCAGGACGCCGCGGCGGCCATCAACGAGGCGGTCAGCCTCAATCAGCAGGCCCACGAGGCCGGCTTCGAGTGGCGCGATACCTACAAGGCCCTGATCGGCCCGGCCAAGGAAGCGTATCGCAAGGGCGACTACGACAAGGCTCAGGCGCTGGCGGAGACCGCCAAGTCCCATGCCAAACTGGGGCTGCAGCAAGCCGAGCAGGCGGCGAAGGTACAACCCAACCTCTAGTCGGCTCGCCCGCCACCCAAAGTACGGATCAAGCCGGGGTTCGCCCCGGCTTTTTCATGGGCCCAGCACTGGGGTATGCTGTGGGCCGAGCCGATGACCGCGCGCCGGCGTCGCCGGACTTGCCGGGCAGCGGCTCCGCCAATCCCCCAGCGCACGGACCAGGGCGTGAGTATCCAAGCCGAATTCCCCCCGACAGACACCGCCGCGCGCGACATCTACACGGTGTCGCGGCTCAATCGCGAGGCGCGGGCCGTCCTCGAGGGCAGCTTCCCGCTGATCTGGCTGGAGGGCGAGGTCTCGAATCTGGCCCGGCCGTCTTCCGGACACCTGTACTTCAGCCTCAAGGACGAAGCCGCTCAGGTGCGCTGCGCCATGTTCCGCAGCCGCTGCGCGAACCTGCGCTTTCGACCCGACCACGGCCAGCACGTGCTGGTGCGCGCCCGCATCAGCCTCTATGAGGGACGGGGCGAATTCCAGCTCATTGTCGAGCACATGGAAGAGGCCGGCTTCGGCGCCCTGCAGAGCGCCTTCGAGGCGCTGAAACAGCGGCTGTCGGTCGAGGGGCTGTTCGATCCCGCCCGCAAGCGGCCCATTCCGGTACTGCCGCGCCGCATCGGCGTCATCACGTCGCCCACGGGCGCGGCCATCCGCGACATCCTCAGCATCCTGGGGCGCCGCTTTCCGTCTGCGCAGGTGGTCGTGTATCCGGTCCCCGTGCAGGGAGCCGGGGCCGCCGCCCGCATCGCCGAGGCCATCGCCACCGCCGATCGCCGCTGCGAGTGCGACGTGCTCATCCTGGCGCGGGGCGGCGGCTCGCTGGAGGACCTGTGGGCGTTCAACGAGGAAGTGGTGGCGCGCGCCATCGCCGCCTGCCAGGTGCCGCTTGTCACCGGAGTGGGCCATGAGGTCGACGTCACCATCGCCGACTTTGCCGCCGATCTGCGCGCGCCGACCCCCTCGGCGGCCGCCGAGGCCGTCGTTCCCGATGTGGCCGAATGGCTGCACCGGCTCGGTGCGCTCCGCGGGCGCCTGCAACACGGGATGCGGGGCAAGCTCGAACAGGAAGGCAAATGCGTCCACTGGTTGCACGGGCGCCTGCAGCAGCAGCATCCCGGCGCCCGCCTGCAGCAACACGGACAGCGGCTGGACGAGTTGGAACACCGGCGGATCCGGGCCCAGCGCCAGCTGCTGGGCCACCTCGGAGTGCGGCTGGAGCACGTCAAGGGCCGGCTGCGGAGCCGCTCGCCCCTTGTTGCCGTCCAGACGTTCACCGCGCGCACCGGCGAGCTCGAGCGCCGTCTTGCGCGAGCGGTGCGCCAGCAGCGCGCGCAGCACGAGGGGCAGCTGCGCAGCGTGGTCCGCGCTCTGCAGGGTGTGAGCCCGTTGGCTACCCTGGAGCGGGGTTACGCCATCGTTACCGACCAGGACGGCCGCATCCTGCGCCGGGCGGGCGAGGTACGGGCTGGCGACCCCGTGGAGGCACGACTCGCCCGCGGCCGCCTCCGCTGCACCGTCGAGCGCATCGAAGAGGACTGACATGCCATTCGCCCGCAGCCTGACCATGCTGATGCTGCTGCTCACAGCCACCGTCGGCGCCGCGCAGTCCCTGCCCCGGGAAGCCAGTGTCCCCGGCGGAGTCGCACTGGTGGAGATTCCCGGAGGTGGCGAGACGCCGCGGGTGGAGTACCGCGACGCGCGCGTCATGGTGCTGCCGCGCGACCAAGGCTGGACGGCGGTGATCGGGATCCCCCTGACGGCCAAGCCCGGTCGCCACCAGATACGCGTCGTCCGCGGCGACGGCTCGGTGGCCACGCGCATGTTTACCGTCCGCGACAAGGCCTATGCCACCCAGCACCTGACGGTGAAGAACAGGCGCATGGTCAACCCCAACGCGGAGGATCTCGAGCGCATCGGCCGCGATCGTGCTGAGATTACGGCAGCGCTCGCCAGTTTGCGCGAGGCGACCACCGTGCCCCTGGAGTTCTCCGCGCCCGTACCCGGCCCCCGCAGCAGCTCCTTCGGGCTGCGCCGCTTCTTCAACGGCGAACCGCGCAAGCCCCACAGCGGCATGGATATCGCCGCGCCCGAGGGCACCGTCGTGCGCGCCCCGGCCGCGGGACAGGTGGTGGAGACCGGGGACTACTTCTTCAACGGCAACACCGTGTTCGTCGACCATGGCCAGGGCCTGGTCACCATGTACTCGCATCTGGCGGCCATTGAGGTCAAGCCGGGGGACACCGTCGACCGCGGCACGCCCCTGGGCACTGTCGGGATGACCGGACGGGTCACCGGCGCCCACCTGCACTGGTCCGTGAGCCTGAACCGCACCATGGTGGACCCGGCGCTGTTTCTTGCCGACGCCCCGGCCACCGGCGGATCCGATGCCGGCGGAGACGATTAGACCCGCCCGAGCGGCCACCCTTGTGGCCTGCCGCTCGAGCGGCCCGGAAGGCCGCTGAAGCGCGAAACGGGATGTCGTCCCCGGGCTTAGCCCGCCCGTCCGTCCACCCGGGAGCGCACATACATGGGCGCGTACTGTCCCGCCCAAAGGGCGGCCACCGCCGCCAGCAGAGCCGCTGCCAACCAGGTCGCACCGACCCCCGCCAGCCCCGCACCCCAGGAAAGCTCGCCCAACACCCGCAGGACGGCGGCGGCCCCGATCAGCCAAAACAGGGTCCAGGTGAAGCGGTCAGCCTCCAGCGCGCGACCGGAGTGGCCGAGGGTCACCCGGGTCGCCATACCCAGGGTCATCCCGGCGACGAACCCGATACCCAGAGCATGCAGGGGGCCACGCGCCAGGTAGTCGGCCCCGGTGGTCAACCAAGCCAGCGAGCGGACTCCGGACAACGTCAGCGCAATCGCCAGCCAGGCGAAGCTCACGTGCAGCATCGCCAGCAGCGGGACGCCAAAGCTGCGGGCCACCCCCCACTGCCACAGATGGTATCCGGCCACAGCCGCCAGGGGCAGATCGACCGCCCATGTCCAGAGCCCGAGCCCGGCCAGCTCCAACGCTCCGTGCAGCACCACACCCGCCACCAGCAGGGGTAGCCCGTAGCGCGGCTGGTTCACCGGCTCGGTGTTCGGCACGCCTCGGGTGAAGAACGGCAGCATGCGATGGCTCACCGTCACCAGAACCGCCGCCAGGAACCACCAGGTACCGATGTGCTGGGCCCAGATCAGCCAATCGCCGCGCTGGGCAGCAAGCCCGAGTCCGAACAGCGCCATGCCCCCGGCACCGGCTCCCAGCGCTCCATTGAGCAGCCGCTCGTAATGCCGATCGCGGCCGCGGGCTGAACGGTAGACGGCCCAGAGGGCGGTGGCCCCGGACAGAAATCCTATTTCCAGCAACGCCAAGCCAACCAGAAGCAACGTTTTCGATAGAAACAATCCCAGGTAAAAGGCCACGACCCCCGCGACCATGAGCAGGAAAGTGCGCACGTAGCGCGGTCGCGGCACCTCGGCCACTCCCATCCAGCGCGGGTAGGTCGTCATCAGAAAGCCGAAAATGAAGAACGGGAAGAGACCGTACAGCATCAGGAATGCGTGGGCATGGATCCCCGCAATGGTGGTGTTCAGCGGCGCCCACCAGGTGGTGTAGCGGCCGGTGAGCTCCACCAGCCAATAGGCCAGGCTGGCCACGAACTGCACTGCACCGCCGAACATCAGCATGCGGTGGGGCGCGGCCGAAAAGGTTCGCCAGCGATCGCGGAACATCATTCATCCCTCCCAGGGTCACCGCCGGGCAGCGCCCCGCAGATAACATGTATCGATTATGCATCTTAATGGGCGCCGAAATCCAGCCACTATGGATTTAGCACACGTCATAGCGCAACCGCGCCGGAAGGCGGTCGCAGGAGCGTCGTGGGTCGACGAGGGCTTTCCGGACACACGCTCGCCGCGTCCGGGACGGCTCCCGACGCGACACAGGACGCGGGTAGACGGGGGCGGCTAATCGACGGCGACGAAGAAGTAGCGGGGTGCCTGGGCGTTCATCATTGCGAGCGTTCCCGAGTAGGAACGCACCTCCCCGGGATCGAGCAGGGTGCGGTCGGTCTGGCTGCTGGCATCGGTCCTCTCGACGGTCGCAAGACCGATCTGGACGCCCACTTCGTTGAACAGCACGATTCTCACCTCGGGGTGAATCACGGACAGTGAATCGTTGTGCAGCACCACACGATACTCGTGCCGGGTCTCGTCGCCGTCGCGAGCCAACGTGAATATCACGTTGCGCACGTACTCCTGCTCCAGGGGAATCGCCTGATCGTATTCCAGGGGAATCAGGTTCGGTATGCGATCCTCCACCAGCAGATCGCGTTGGGAACTGACCTCCTGCAGACGGGACTCCAGGTGGGCCACCTGCCGTTGGGTCCGGTTCAACTCGGTCACCAGGTTTTCGTTTTCGCCGGCCACACTGGCGATATAGCCGCTCATGAACAGCACCGTCAGGAAGAACACCACGCCGCCGAACCCGATCGCCAACTTGAGCAGCCGCAGGCGGCTTTCGCGGGAGCGGTAGCCGGTCGAACGGTGCCGCGTGCGTCGCGCCGGCCGGTACGCTGAGGCGCCGGCCGTGGCATGACTCCCGGAACGGATCTCGGGGATGGGCCGAAGCGCGTCCGGTCTCCCCTCCGCCTCCCGCTCGCCGGCGAATTCCTCGGCACCGGCGCCGCCTGGGGCACGGTCGGTTGCCCCGGTTGCCTGAGTTGCCTCGGGACCTGTGTCCGCCGACTCCGCCGCGGGCGTTTCCTGCGATCCGCTGTGGACGGGTGTCACAGATCAACCTCCGATGCCAGACTCATACCTGTAGCATGCCATAATCGTTCGATATGAACAGCGCGTGGATATACACCTGTGCGTGACCCTTTTCTCAGTCTGCCCTTGGCCCCGGACTCGATCGGCGCCGCCCCGTGAGCAGCATCGCCTTCACGTCCCATCGAACCGTTGCCACCGCCCTGCCGATCGGGATGATGATCGGCCTTTTCGTGTTGTCCTCAGTGCCGGGAACCATCAACCCCGAGGATCCCGCCGCCTACCAGATCTTTCTCTGGGTGCCGCCGGACATACAGAATCTACTGCATGTGCCCGTCTATGGGTTGCTCGCGGCCTTGTGCTACCGGGCGGCCCGTACCTGGCGCTATCGCCGCGGTCTGAGTGCCGGCCTCGCCTTCGCCGTGACCGCCGCCTACGGTTGGTTCGACGAATGGCACCAGATGCACGTGCCCGGCCGCTACGGCAGCTTCACCGATTTCTCGCTGGACGTGCTGGGGGCCGCCGTGGCCCTCGCATTTTTGCTGCTGCGGCGCCCACACACGTAGCCTGCCGGACCGCCATAAC
>Ga0209347_1001299_pt1 | contig 42727 bp, 42 predicted proteins | sample AutmiccommuBRH23_FD_187382 | JGI IMG/M metagenome (GOLD analysis project Ga0209347, IMG submission 187382) | Deep subsurface microbial communities from Mt. Terri, Switzerland - Autotrophic microbial communities BRH/23 (SPAdes) (version 2) | ecosystem: Environmental > Aquatic > Deep subsurface >... | reverse complement strand
GTCGTCCTCGCGTTCGGCACCAACGCGGGCGTCGACCGGGAGGCCGTCGTCGACGTGCTCGACGCCCTGGGCCCGGACCGGATGGTGGTCCTGGTCAACCTCATGGGACCCTTCGCCCGGATCGAGGCTGACAACGCCGCCCTGGCCGCGGCCGCGGAGTCACGGGCCAACGTCATCGTGGCAGACTGGGCCGGCGCGGTGCGCAACCACCCCGAGCAGCTGCAGGCCGACCGGATCCACCCGAGCCTCGAGGGGTCGCACCTGTTCGCCAAGACCGTGCGCCAGGCCTTGGCGACACTGAGTGAACGCCACACGGGAAACGCGGTCGTGCTCAAGGACCTCCCGATGCCCTGAGCGACCGGGCCGGCCGGTCCGGCGAGCCTGGCCCGCGCCCGCGCCTCACTCGGCGAGCCAGTCCGCGTAGGCGTCGAACGTGTAGGGCCGGCCGAGGAAGTCCTCCACCAGATCCGCGGCATCCCGGCTGCCCCCGGGCGCGAGCACCTTGTCGCGGTAGGCACCGGCGACCTCCGGGTCGAAGAGGTCGGCCCGGTCGAAGGCGGAGAACAGGTCCTTGGCGATGACGAGGGACCACATGTACGTGTAGTAGGCGGAGCTGTAGCCATCCAGGTGCCCGAAGTGGCAGTGCATGTGCGTCCCCTCGATGTACGGGAACGACGAGTACGCCGCCATCAGCTCCTGCACGCGCGCCGTGAGGTCCGCCGCCTCGTTGACGTGCAGGTCATAGGACAGGGCCGCATAGAACATCTGGGTCCGGGCGTCGTAGCCCTTCCCGAAGTCGTCGGCCCGACGCATCGCCGCGACGAGGTCGGCGGGGATCGTCTCTCCCTCGGCGTTGCGCGCGAACGTGGCGAGCACGTCGGCGTCCCAAGCCCACTCCTCGAGCATCTGGCTCGGTGCCTCGACGAAGTCCCACTCCGTCGCCACGCCGGAGAACCGCACCCATTCCTGGTCGCCGGCGACCACGTGGTGGACGAGGTGTCCGAACTCGTGGAAGAGCGTGACGACCTCGTCGTGCTCCATGAGTCCCCGGTTGAAGTTGCAGACGAGGACACCCTCGGCCAGCTGGGCCCCGCGCACGCCGCGCACGAGGTCGAACTGGGCGGCGTGCTTGTACTTGCCGTCGCGGGGGTGGAGGTCGAGGTGGATCCGGCCGATCCGCCTGCCCCTGAAGGCGACGTCGTACGTCGCCACCTCGGTGTGCCACGTCGGCGCGTCGGAGACCGGGAGCCACTCGAGGCCGAAGAGGCGTCCGGTGACGTCGAGCAACCCCTGGCGGACGCCCTCGAAGGGGAAGTAGGTGCGCACCTGCTGGGCGTCGACAGCGAGCTGCTCCTTGCGGACGAGCTCGGCGTAATAGGTGACGTCAGCCCCGTCGATGTCGGTGGCGCCCGGGCGGTCCTGCCGCAGCCGCTCCAGGAGGACGGCCTTGTCGCGGGCCGCGCTGTCGGCGGCGAGATCGGTGATCCGGTCGATGAAGTCGGCGATCGCCGGTGCGCTCCCGATCATCTTGACCTCGGCGTCGTAGTCGGCCCAGGACGCGTAGCCGAGCAGGGCAGCCGTCTCGCGCCGCACCGCGAAGATGTCCTGGAGCACCCGGTCGTTGGCCGGCCAGCCGATGGTGAGGAACTGCGTCACGAGCTGCCGGCGCGCCGTGGGGTCCTTGGCGAAGGTGCGGAACGGCACGACGTCGGGGTAGTCGGTCGTGACGGTGACCAGCCCGTCCGCATCGACCGGATGCGCCTCGACCCAGTCCTGCGGCATGCCGTCGAGCTGCTCCGGATGGACCCGGATCGAGCGGACGTCCTCCCGGATGTTCTTGCTGAAGTCCTGGCTGAGCAGCAGGCCCCGCTCGCTCAGCTCGCGCAGGCGGGCTCGGGTCGGGTCGTCCTGGTCGACGCCGGAGCGGCGGAAGTCGCGCAGGGTCCGCGCGAGCAGCCTGCTGGCTTCGGCGTCGAGGCCGGCGGGGTCGAGGTCGGCGAGCGCGCCGTAGAGCTGCTGGTCGAGGCCGAGATCGGTGTCGAGCTTCTGGACGGCCTGCGCCACCAGCTCGGCCCGGTCCCGGACGGCCGAGTCCGGGTGGATCTCGGCGAAGAGGGAGCCCACCGCGGCTGCGTTGGACAGGGCGACCTGCGCGTCGTTCCACAACCGCAGGGCCTCGAGCGCCGACTCCGGGGGGGACTCCTTGAGCTCGTCGACGAGGGAGCGGCACCGGCTCAGCTCGTCGTCGCCTCGCCGGCCGACCCAGTCGAGCCAGCTGTCGTCGGTGGGCAGGGCGAGGGGCGTTGGCTCGGTGGGGTGCACCACGGCACTGTATGCCGCTGGGCTCGGTCCGCGTGGGGGGTTTCCTCGCGCTGTGGGTCAGTCCCACAGGCGAAGCGACCTGGTGAAGATCTGCGCCAGGTCCTCCGGCGTGACGGTCCGGGGGCTGGTGGCGAGCAGGCGCTGCTGCTTCATCGCCCCCTCGACGAGGGAGTCGACGTCGCTCTCGTCGTAGCCGACGGCATGGAGCCCGTTGGGCAGCCCGAGGTCGCGCATGAGGTCCACCAGGACACCCGGGAGGACGTCCCGGGGATCACCGTCCCAGCGTGGCCCGCCGTGCGGATCGAGCAGGCGGGCCCCGGCCAGGTGCCGTTCCGGGTCGGCGTCGAAGGTCCAGCGGAAGGCCTCGGGTGCGGTCAGCGAGACGGCCATGCCGTGCGGGACCATCGCCTCCTCGGCCGGGTAGTCCCGCGGCCGGAAGTCCCGCACCTGACCCGCCACGGGGTAGGCGTTCGCGTGCGGCACGTGGACGCCGGCGTTGCCGAAGCCGAGGCCGGCGAACGTCGCTGCCAGCGCCATCTCCCTCCGTGCCGTCTCGTCCTCGCCGTGGTGGACGGCAGGCCGGAACGCACGAGCGAGCAGGGTCATGGCTCGCTCGGCCCACATGTCGGCCACCGGGTTGGCGCCGCAGTACGGGACGCGCTGCTCGGGGGTCTTCCTCGCGTAGCTGGTGTAGGGCCGTGCCGTCCAGCTCTCGAGGGCGTGGCAGAGGATGTCCATCCCGGCGCTGGCGGTGACTCCAGGGGGCTGCGAGGCCGTGAGCCGAGGGTCCACCACGGCGAGGGTGGGCCGGAGTCGCTCGTGGCTGATGCCCGTCTTGACCTTGAGGGCGAGGACGTCGAGGACGCAGATGGTCGTGCTCTCGGCGCCGGTCCCCGTCGTCGTCGGGACCGCGATGAGCGGCAGGAGTGGATGCCGGGGCGCCGCCCCGGCCCCGATGGGCGCGTTCACGTAGTCCATGAGCTCACCGGGATTGGTCAGCATGAGGTTGACCGCCTTGGCGGTGTCGATCGACGAGCCACCGCCGATGGCGAGGACCGCGTCGAAGGGCCCGTCGGCTCCGGCCCTGGCGACGGCTTCCGCGAGGCTCGCGTCGGTCGGCTCGACGTGCGCGGAGTCGTGGACCACCGCCGTGACGCCGTGCGCGCGGAGCTGGTCGGCGACCCGCTGGGGGGCGCCCGTGGCCAGCACCCCGGGGTCGGTCACGATGAGCACCCGCCGCGCGCCGAGCTGGTCGAGGTCGTACCAGATCTCGTCCGCCGCGCCGGCCCCGAAGCGGAGGCGCGGCGCGGCGTAGGTGAAGACGGACTCGTTCATGGGGACACCCTTCCAGCCCGCGGCCCAGCGTGGGGGAACGTCGACGAACGAGGCGGTTCGCCGGGCTGGCTCAGGGCAGCCGAGGCGCCATGGCGGTGCGGCTCGTCCTCGGCCGCGGCTGGCAGGCTGGGCAGGAGAACGAGGACCGGTTCATGAACTGCTCTCGGCGCATCCGGGCTCCGCAGCGGTCGCAGGGGGTGCCGTCGCGGCCATAGGCGTGCAGCGACCGGTCGAAGTAGCCGCTCGCGCCGTTGACGTTGACGTAGAGGGCGTCGAAGCTCGTGCCGCCCTGGGTGAGCGCCTCGGCCATCACCTCGCGGGCGTGGTCGAGGACTCGGCTCAGCACCGGCTTGGTGAGACTGGCGCAGACTCGCTCACCGTGGACCCGGGCCCGCCACAGGGCCTCGTCGGCGTAGATGTTGCCGATGCCGGACACCAGCGACTGGTCGAGCAGGGCTCGCTTGACCGCGCTCTCCCTCGCCTTCATGCGACGTACGACGGAGACCTGGTCGAAGACCGGCTCGAACGGGTCCGGTGCGATGTGGCGCACCGCATCGGGGATGCCATCGGTGCCCAGGGGTGACAGGGCCAGTCCGCCGAACGTCCGCTGGTCGACGAACCGGAGCTGGGGGCCGTCGTCGGCGAAGTCGAAGGCGGCATGGCAGTGCTTCTCGCGCGGCGCGTCGCCCGGTTTGACGAGCATCTGACCGCTCATGCCGAGGTGGATGATCAGGGCCTCGTCGCCGTCCAGCACGAGCCAGAGGTACTTCCCACGTCGGGACGCGGCCGTGACGGTCGTTCCGCTGACGCGGTCTGCGAGGTCCTCCGGGCCGGCGACGTGGCGGCGAGCGACCCGGAGTCCGGTGATGGCGGCCCGGGTGATGTGTCGGCCGACGACGTGGTCCAGCAGGCCCCGGCGAACGACCTCCACTTCAGGAAGCTCGGGCATCAGGAGGCTCCGGTATCGGGAGGTGCGGGGCTGTCGCCGTCGTGACTCACGCCGGCCGAAAGCTGTCCGCGGCGAGGGTCTCGGCGGTCTCGGCTGCGTCGGCCCGGCGCGACTCGAGCGACTGCCAGGCCTCCTGGGCGGCCTTCTGCTCGGCCTCCTTCTTGCTGCGGCCATGACCCTCGCCGAGCACCTCCTCACCGAGGACGACCCGAGCGTGGAACTCCTTCTCGTGGTCGGGACCCTGCTCGGCGACGCGGTACTCCGGGGCGCCCTGGCCCACGGCCGCGGCCACCTGCTGAAGGCTCGTCTTCCAGTCCAGGCCCGCCCCCAGGGTCGCCGCCTCCTCGAGGATGGTGTCGAAGTGGTGGTGGATGAACTGGGCCGCGAGATCGATGTCGGTGGAGAGGTACACGGTGCCGATCAGCGCCTCCATGGTGTCGGCCAGGATCGATGCCTTGTCGCGCCCTCCGGTGGCCTCCTCGCCCTTTCCGAGCATGACGTACTGGCCGAGGTCGAACGTGCGGGCGACGTCAGCCAGCGCACGCATGTTCACCACCGCGGCGCGCAGCTTGGCGAGCTGGCCCTCCGGCAGGTCAGGGTGGCTGCGGTAGAGGGTGTCGGTCACGACGAGGCCGAGCACGGAGTCCCCGAGGAACTCGAGCCGCTCGTTGTTGGGGACACCGCCGTTCTCGTAGGCGAAGGAGCGGTGCGTCAGGGAACGCAGCAGCAGCGGCTCGTCGATCTCCTGTCCGACCACCTCTTCGAGGTGGGCGAGCAGGGCATCGACGGGCCGCTGCGGGACCGCCACAACACCCGCGTCGCCGTCGCTCACGGGGCTGCCCACGGCCGGGTCAGGCCTGGTGCTCGGTGCGCTCGGCGGCAGCGTAGTAGCGGCCCTTGTAGGTCCCGCACGAGGGGCACGCGATGTGGGGCTGGGCAGCAGCGCCGCACTGGGGGCAGGTGGTCAGCGTGGTGGGCGTCGCCTTCCAGTTCGCACGACGCGAACGCGTGTTGGACCGCGACATCTTCCGCTTCGGGACAGCCACGTCAGTTCCTCTTCTCTTGCGGGTCGTCCGACAGCAGTCCGCTGAGGCTCGACCATCGTGGATCAATCACTTCATGGCCGTGGTCCGGGTCGTCGGCGAGGCGAGCCCCGCACTCGGAGCAGAGCCCCGGACAGTCCTCCCGGCACACGGGTTGGAACGGCAGCGCAGGCACGACTGCGTCCCGGAGCACGGGCTCGAGGTCGACCAGGTCGTCCACCAGCTCGTACACGTCATCGTCGTCCGAGTCGCCCGCCACCTCGTGGTGGTGCGCCGCCCGGTCGGTGTAGGCGAACAGCTCCTGGAACGGCACGTCGACCTCGAGGTCGACCGGATCCAGACACCGGACGCAGGCCCCCGTCGCCGTGCCGGAGACCGAACCCGTGACCAGCACGCCCTCGACGACCGACTCGAGCCGCACGACGATCTCCACCGGCGCGCCGGCCTTGATCGAGATGACCTCGGTGCCGAGATCCTCCGGGAGCACCACTGTCCGCTGCAGCTCGTGCATCGTCCCGGGTCGCCGGTGCAGCTCCCGGGTGTCGAGCACCAGGGGCGAACGGGGATCGGGACGGTCCATGACTCCTGCAGCGGGGTAGATGTGGGTTCGGTCCGCGCCAAGGCAGACGTGGACCGACGTCCAAGGCTACCGGAGCGGGCGGCGCGCCCCAAATCAGCGCATCCGGTCCAGCAGCGCCTCGAGCACGGTATCGGGAACGAGCCCGGAGACGTCGCCGCCGAAGCGGACGACCTCCTTGATCAGCGAGCTCGAGACGTGCTGGAGATCTGGTGCGGCCGAGAGGAAGAGCGTCTCGACCCCGGTGAGGTGACGGTTCATGTGGGCCATGGGCAGCTCGTAGGCGAAGTCGGTCCCGCCTCGCAGGCCCTTGACCATCGACGTCGCCCCGACCTCGAGGCAGACGTCGACGACGAGCCGGTCGGCCCAAGCCGCGATCCGGACGTTGTCGAGGTGGTCGAGCGACGAGTGCAGCAGGTGGAGCCGCTCGTCCACCGTGAAGGTCCCCTGCTTCGCCTGGTTGTGCAGCACGGCGACGACCACCTCGTCGAAGAGGGTCGCGGCCCGTTCGATGACGTCCAGGTGGCCATTGGTCACGGGATCGTAGGAACCGGGGCAGACGCAGCGGCGCGGTTCGGTCGTCACGGGGTCAACCTACGCGACGCCGCCGCTCAGGGGAGGCTCGGCGAACCAGATCGTCGTCTCGCCGTAACGCTTCTCACCGGACAGCTCGAGACCCGGTGGCCAGGTCGGCTGGGGCGAGCGGGTGGATCGTTCGACGACGACGAACGCCTCCGGACCGAGCCAACCGCACTCGACGAGGTCGGTGAGCACCTCGGTGAGCGCGGTCTCCCCTACGTCGTAGGGCGGGTCGAGGAGGACGAGGTCCATTCGGATCGCGGCGGGTGGGCCGGCGCGAAGGACCCGCTGGACGGTGTCGTTGACGACCCGCACGGCCGGCCTGCCGACGACCTCGATGTTGGCGGCGATCACCCCGGCGGCCTTCTTGTCCGACTCGACGAGCAGGACCAGCGCCGCCCCCCGGCTCGCCGCCTCGAGCCCCAACGCGCCGGAGCCGGCGTAGAGGTCGAGCACGTGGGTGCCGTCGAGCAGGCCGTGGTGCTCGAGGCGGCTGAAGAGCGCCTCGCGCACGCGGTCGGAGGTCGGACGGGTGCTGGAGCCCGGCGGCGTGCGAAGCGTGCGGCCGCCCGCCGAACCGCTGATGATCCTGGTCATCTCAGCCTCGCTCCAACCAGATGGCCTGGTCCTCGTCGAGGCGCGTCGCGACGGCAGCCGCGAGGGCGGGGTGCCGGCGCAGCTCGGGGTCGGTGTCGATGAGCGCGAACGCGTCCTCCCGCGCGTCGGCGATGATCTGCTCATCCTCGGCGCGGGTGAGACGCAGGTGCCGGATGGAGCCGCTCCGGCCGCTCTGACGCGCACCGAGGACGTCCCCCTCCCGCCGGAAGTGGAGGTCGGCCCGCGCGAGCTCGAAGCCGTCGGTGGTGCCGGCGACGAGGTCGAGGCGCTCGACGGCACGTTCACCCGGGTCCGTGGTCACGAGGAGGCACAAGCCGGGCACGCTGCCTCGCCCGACGCGGCCACGCAGCTGGTGCAGCTGCGAGATGCCGAACCGGTCGGCGTCGACAACGACCATGACGGACGCGTTGGGGACGTCGACCCCGACCTCGATGACCGTCGTGGCGACCAGCACGTCGATCTCACCGGCGGCGAAGGCGCGCATCGTCGCCTCCTTCTCGTCCGTCTCGAGCCGACCATGGAGCACCGCGGTGCGGACGCCGGCCAGCTCCGGCTTGGCGCGCAGCTCATGCCACATCGCGTAGACACCGGTCAGCTCGGGCGCCGGCGGGGGTGCCGGCTCCTCCTCGCTCGACCACGCATCCTCGGACCAGTCGACCTCCGCCCAGTCGACCGGCTCCCAGTCGGCGGCGTCCTCCTCGGAGGAGTCGGACGACAGACGCGACCCAGGGTCGGGGTCGCCGATCCGAGGGCAGACGACATAGGCCTGGTGCCCCTTGGCCACCTCCTCGGCGACGCGCTCCCAGGTCCGCTGCATCCAGCCCGCCCGATCCGCCTTGACGACGTGCGTCGCGATCGGCGAACGTCCCCGGGGCAGCTCGCGCAGCGTCGAGGTCTCCATGTCGCCGAAGACCGTCATCGCGACGGTCCGGGGGATGGGGGTCGCCGTCATCACGAGCACGTGTGGTGGAGCAGCCCCCTTCTCACGCAGCGCGTCACGCTGCTCCACCCCGAAGCGGTGCTGCTCGTCCACGACGACGAGCGCTAGGTCGGCGAACTGCACGTGCTTCTGGATGAGGGCGTGAGTGCCGATGACGATGCCGGCCGCGCCCGAGGCCGCGTCGAGGAGCGCCGAGCGCCGGGCCGCGGTGCTCTGGCTGCCGGTCAGGAGCGCGACCTTCGTCCCCCGATCGCTCCCCCCCAGCATGCCCCCCATCGCCAGATCGCCGAGCATCTCCGAGATCGACCGGTGGTGCTGTGCCGCGAGGACCTCGGTCGGCGCGAGCATGGCCGCCTGCCCGCCGGCGTCGACGGCCGCGAGCATCGCCCTCAGGGCGACGACGGTCTTGCCCGAGCCCACCTCCCCCTGGAGGAGCCGGTGCATCGGGCGCTCACGTCCCAGCTCTTCGAGCAGGACCTCGCCCACGAGGCGCTGGCCCTCGGTCAGCTCGAAGGGAAGCCGCTCGTCGAAGGCCGCGAGCAGGCCGCCCGGCCGGGGCCGCCTCGGCGTGCCGACGAGGGCCTCCGACGCCTTGCGCCGCTGGGCGAGGATCGACTGGAGGACGAAGGCCTCGTCGTACTTGAGCCGGCGGATGCCCCGGTCCGGGCGCTCGGTGAGGGGCGGCCGGTGCACGAGCTCAAGTGCTTCCGCTCGGCCGGGCAGCGACCTCCGCGCCCGGACCTCCTCGGGGAGCGGCTCGCGAAGGTGGTCGACCGTGTCCAGCGCCTGGTGGACGAGCTTGCGCATCCGGAAGGCGTTCAGCTTGCCCGTGGTGGAGTACACCGGCACCCAGTGGGTCCGGTAGTACTCGATCTCACCTGCCGCATCCTCGTCGTCGATGAGCTCGTAGTCGGGGTGAGTCAGCTGCAACCGCCGGCCGTACGTCCCGATCTGGCCGACGAAGAAGCCGCGCACCCCCGGGCTGAGCTTGCGTTCGTGCCCGTACGCGTTGAAGAAGGTGACGTCGAGCTGGTGCCCGGCCTCGTCCGCGAGCGTGACGTTGAGCAGCTTCCCGCGGCGGTTGCGCATCGGGCGTGTCGTCGCCGCAGCCACCTCCGCGATGATGAGGACGTTCTCACCGATCCGCAGCCGCGAGAGGTCGGTCAGCTCGTTCGGGGGGAGGTACTTGCGGGGCACGAGCTCGAGGAGGTCGCCGACGGTCTCGAGGCCCTTGTTCTTGGCGAGCGCCGCGGCGTCCGTCTTGCGCAACAGCTTGGTCAGAGGCGAGTCCTCCGTCAGCAGCGCCATGGTCACTCAACTCCGACGAAGGCGGTGTAGACGGGCTGGCCCCCGTCGATGACGGCCACCTCGACACCACGGTGGGCCTCTCGGGCCGTCGACTCGACGGCCGCGACCATCTCGGCCGGGGCCGACTCCCCGAGGACCAGGGTGACCAGCTCGCCCCCGCTCGCCAGGAGACGGTGGACGACATCGCGTGCGACGGCGAGCTGGTCCGACCCGACGATCACGATGTCGCCGTCGACGACCCCGAGCACGTCTCCGGGCTGACAGGGTCCACCGCTGGTCAGGCCCACCCGGTTGGCGATGGTCACGGCGCCGTGGCGGGTCCCGGCCGCAGCGGACTGCATGGCCACGAGGTTGGTCGCGGGACTGAAGCGGGAGTCGAACACGGCCACTGCAGCCACCCCCTGGACCGCGGTGCGCGCTCGGACCACGTGGGCCTCGATCCGCTCGTCGGCGACGACGCGCGCCGCTGCCGCCGCCGCGAGCTCGGTGTCACCGTCGTTGGGCAGCACGATGACACCCCTGACCCCGGTGGCGTGCTGTCGGCGGATCGCGTCGACGAACTGGCCGGTCGTGGCGCGGTGGCCCGGCCCGGACGAGAGGACCACGGCGCCGACCTCCTCGAAGACATCCGCGAGGCCTCGCCCGGCGGCGCACGCGACGACACCGGTCAGGGCCGGGGCCGGCCGCCCGGCAGGCTCCGCGCTCACCGCGTCGGCTCCGAGCTCCGTCGTGTGGGTGCCCCCCTCCACGTCCCCGGACCTGCCGTGGTTGACGAGGCGGGTGATGCGGACCCGGTGGGGCCGCCCGGCCTCGATGCCTGCCTCGACCGCAGCACCGGGGTCGTCGACGTGGGCATGGACGTTCCACTCGTGGTCGCCGCCGACGACGAGCACCGAGTCGCCCAGCTCGACGAGCCGCGCCCGCAACCGACCGATCGCCTCGTCACCCTCGGTGGCGAGGAGGTACATCACCTCGTACTCCGGGCCGGGAGGCTCGTCGCGCTGCACGACATCGGCGTCGAGCGGCCGTGTGACCGGCGGGGTCGTGCGATCGGCGTGGGCCGGGCCCCTCCGGTCCGATGAGGAGAGCCCGAGCACGACTCGACCGTCGTCTCCGGCGGCGAGTCGCTCGAGGCACTCGAGCACCAGGACCAGACCGGCCCCGCCCGCATCGACGACCCCGGCCCGCGCCAGCACCGGCAGCTGCTCCGGGGTCCGGGCGAGCGCCTCCTGCGCTGCCGCCAGGACGCGGACGGTCAGGGCGTGCAGCCCGAGAGCCGCGGCCTCCGGGTGTGAAGCCGCCAGCGCCGCAGCGCGTGAGACGGACAGGATCGTCCCCTCCTTGGGATCGGTCACCCCCTGCCAGGCGCGTTCGTCGGCCCGCCCCAGACCGGACACGAGGTCGCTGGCCCTGATCTGCGCGCTGTGGCCCAACCCCTCGGACAGGCCCCTGACGAGTTGGCTCAGGATGACACCGGAGTTGCCGCGGGCCGTCCAGAGCAGGTGGGAGGCGAAGTCCTTGAGCATCTGGGCGACGTTCTCGGCGGGCGGCTGGGCGACCGAATCCGCCAGCATCCGGTCGATCGCCGCGTCGAACGTGAGGAAGAGGTTGGTGCCGGTGTCACCGTCGGGCACTGGGAAGACATTGAGGGCGTCGATCTCGGCGCGGCGGGCCGCGAGCACGGAGCGGACGAGGACGGCCCAGCGGCGCACCGCATTGACGTCCAGGGCTTCGAGGGCCCCCACCGGGTCCAGCGTCCCGCCAGTCATCCGGCTCCTTCCGCTCCATCCACACCGGTCCGCGCGGCGACCTGTCGCCCGGACAGAGACAGGAAGTGGTGTGTCGGCAGGCTACTGCGTCGGCCCGACGCTCCGCCGAGGTGGACCGTCTAGCGTTGCTCTCGTGTCCACCCGACCGCCCGCGGAGACCCACCGCAAGACCAGAGCCGACGCTCCCGACGGGTTCTTCCAGGCTGAGGCGGCCGGCCTGCGTTGGCTGGCCCAGGCAGAGCCCCGGGGCGGGGCCAGGGTCGTCGAGGTGGTCGCGGTGGGCCGACAGCACATCGACCTCCGTCGCCTCAGTCCAGCTCCCGCGACTCCCAGTGCGGCGGCCGACCTCGGTCGCGCGCTGGCCACCACCCACGCGATGGGCGCAGCCGGGTTCGGCTCGCCACCAGACGGATGGGTCGGGCAAGCCTGGATCGGGCGGCAGACGCAGCACAACGAGCCCGAGGAGTCGTGGGGCCGCTACTTCGCCGAGCAGCGGGTCCGCCCCTTTGTCCGCAAGGCCGTGGACGTCGGCCATCTCGACCACGCAGCCGCGCGCATCCTCGACGGGCTGTGCGACCGGATCTCTGCGGGCCGCTACGACGACGACCGTCCGCCGGCGCGGATCCACGGAGACCTCTGGGCCGGCAACGTCGTCTTCACCGAGCGCGGGGCCGTGCTCATCGACCCCGCCGCGCACGGCGGCCACGGGCTCACGGACATTTCGATGCTCATGCTCTTCGGCTGTCCGCACCTCGAGCAGGTGCTGACCTCGTATGCGAGGGCCGCCCAGCTCGATCCGGACTGGCGGCGCCTCGTCCCCCTGCACCAGCTCCACCCCCTGGCCACGCACACGGCCTCGCACGGACCGAGCTATGCCGGCAGGCTCCTCGAAGCGGCCCGTGCCCTCACCTGACCGGTGCGTTTTGTTGAGTGGGCACCCTGTCGGCTATTCTTGACCGGTTCCCTTCGCGTCGAGCGGGTGAAGCACGCCCCGTGGACGTGTTGAGCGCCCAAGCCCGGGCCGACCGGAGCACGAGCACTTCGCCAACCCCGACATTCAGGAGATTCCCGTGGCTGCCAACTGCGACGTCTGCGGCAAGGGACCGAGCTTCGGTCACAACATCTCGCACTCGCACCGCCGCACCAAGCGCCGCTGGAACCCCAACATCCAGCGCGTTCGGACGTTGGTGGGCGGTGTGACGCCGAAGCGGATCAACGTCTGCACCTCATGCCTCAAGGCGGGCAAGGTCGCACGCTGACCCCACGCCTCTCGGCAAGGCCGGCTCCCCTCAGGGACGCCGGCCTTCGCCATTCCCGAAGTGGTCCCAGCCGCTGTGCTGGGGTCGGCGGCCCTCGAGCAGAACGCCCGGGGCCTCCCCTTCGAAGAGCGCCCGCACCGCGCCGATGAGTCGCCAGCCGGGCGGGACGTCGCCCGGGAAGGTCGCGAGCAGCGAGTGCTCCTCGCCTCCGGCGAGCACGCAGTCCCACGCCGTCTCGACACCGACCGCCTCCGAGATGACGGCCACGTCCTGATCCAGCGCCGGACGATCCAGCTCGAGGACGACGCCGCTGGCTCGGGCGATCCGGCCCCCGTCCCGCGCCAGCCCGTCCGAGACATCGAGCATGGCGGTCGCGCCCGCTGCGGCGGCAGCAGGACCGGCCTCAAGAGGAGGACGCGGTCGCCGCTGCACGGCGACGGCCTCCGGATGCCGATCCGCCGCGTCGTGCATCAGGAGGTGCAGACCGGCGGCCGCGAGGCCGAGCGACCCGCAGACCGCGAGGCGGTCACCCGGCCGGGCGCCGGAGCGCAGGACCGGGGCACCCTCGACGTCGGCCATCGTGCCGAGCGCCGTCACCGACACCATGACGACTCCGTCCGGGGCTGAGGACAGGTCACCGCCCAGCACGGTGACCCCGGCGCCCTCGGACGCCTCTGCAAGGCCATGGGCCAGGTCGACGACCCATTCGACGGAGGTCATCGGGTCCGCGACGAGGGTGACCAGGATGCCGGTCGGACGCCCGCCCATCGCTGCGACGTCGGCGAGGTTCTGGGCGACGACCTTGTGGCCGATGTCTGCCCCCGAGGACCAGGCGTCGAGCCAGTCGCGCCCGAGGACGACGGTGTCGGTGGTGACGATGGTCCGTCCGTCGGTCGCCAGGACCGCGGCGTCGTCGCCGGGGGGCACGATCACCTGCGCCGAGGGTCGGAACAGCGGGAGGATTCGGTCGAGGACGTCCTGCTCCTCCAGCCCACGGAGCGGGGTGCCACCCGTCAGGCTCGGACCGGGGCGGCTTGACACGAATCACACCTCTTCGTCGCGGTTCGGCGCGGATCGCGCCGGTTTCCATGGGACGGGACGTCCCTAGGCAAGGTAGCGTCAGGGCACGGCCCTTGGCACATCGGCTCCTTCGGCGGCTCCGTGTCGTCGCTGGAGTTGCGCAGGGGCCCGGGAGCTGGCTCCCCTCCGGAAGACAAGCGCAGGTTCGTCAACACAGTGAGGTGACACGTGGTCCAGGCCTACATCCTGATCCAGACCGAAGTCGGCAAAGCGGCGGCGGTTGCCGAGGCGATCGCCGGCATCAGCGGCGTGACTCTCGCCGAGGACGTGACCGGTCCCTACGACGTCATTGCGCGGGTCGAGGCGGCCAACGTTGACGACCTGGGTCGCCTCGTCATCGCGAAGCTGCAGGACGTGCCGGGGATCACCCGCACCCTCACCTGCACCGTGGTGCACGTCTGACACCTTCGCCCACACCGACCCCGGCGACGCGCCGCCTCACGAGGAGTGTGGCGGCCGTCGGCGCTGTCCTCCTCGCGTCAGCGTGCTCCGGTCCTCCAGAGGTCGCCCTCGCCCCGTTGTCGGACGACCCCACCTGCACCTCGATCAGCTGGCCGGTCGACGTCAGCACGCTCGGCTCCGTCGACACGAGCCCCGCCGACCCGTCGGTCGCCGCGTGGGGGGAGCCCGCCATCATCGCCCGCTGCGGACTCCGGGCCCCCGCCCCGACGGCGGACTCGTGCGTCGTGATCGACGGCGTGGACTGGGTCGTCCGGGAGCTGTCCGACGGCACCGCGGCCGTCACCTACGGCCGGGAGCCCGCCCTCGAGGTCCTGGTCCCGAAGGCGCACGGCCCGGTCCCTCTGCTGCTCCCGGCCTTCGGACCTGCCGCGCGATCGCTGCCGGAGACGGGCCGACGCTGCACCTGAGCCCCACCGGCCGGTCGCGCCGGCTCAGCGCAGCCCGGTGCGCCGCTCGAGCGCGAGGGAGATGAGCTCGTCGATGAGCGCCGTGTAGGGAAGTCCGGAGGCGGCCCACATGCGGGGGTACATCGAGTGGGGGGTGAACCCGGGCATGGTGTTGATCTCGTTGATCAGCACCCGGCCGTCCTCGGCGTAGAAGCAGTCGACCCGAGCCAGCCCCTCACATCCGAGGGCCTCGAAGGCCGCCGCGGAGAGCCGCCGGACCTCGTCGGAGACGTGCGCCGGCACGTCCGCCGGGCAGGAGAGGTCCACGTCGGCCTCGGCGAGATACTTCGCCTCGAAGTCGTAGAAGGCATGGTTGTCGTGGACCGCGACCTCGCCCACCTGCGAGGTGCGTGGGCCTTGCGTGCCGTGCCCCTCGAGGACGGCGCACTCGATCTCGCGGCCCGTGATGCCGGCCTCGACGATGACCTTGGGGTCATGCTCCCGGGCCCGCTCGATGGCGGCCTCGAGGAGCCCCGGGTCGTCGACCTTGCTGATCCCCATCGACGACCCGGCCCGGGCCGGCTTGACGAAGACCGGGAAGTCGAGGGCGGAGCAGGAGTCCAGTGCTGCAGCGCGGTCCGCTCGCCACGCCCGGTCCGTGATGACGGCGTAGGGGCCGACAGGCAGCCCGTGCCCGGCGAACACGACCTTCATGTAGTGCTTGTCCATCCCGGCCGCGGAGGCGAAGACCCCGGATCCGACGTAGCGGATGTCGGAGAGCTCGAGGAAGCCCTGGAGGGTGCCGTCCTCGCCGAACGGGCCGTGGAGCAACGGCAGCACGACGTCGACGTCGCCGAGCTCTCGGGGAGGCTGTCCGGCCTCGAGCACCGTCAGGGCCGTGTCGCGGGTCGACAGTGGCAGGACGACGTGCGCGCGGTCGGGGAGGACCTCGGGGGTGCGGCCGGCGGTCAGCTCGAACCGGGCCGGGTCGTCCGCCACGAGGACCCATTGGCCGTCGCGGGACACCCCGATCGGCACGATGTCGTACTTCTCGCGGTCGATCGCCCGCATCACTCCTGCAGCCGTCGCACAGGAGACGGCGTGCTCGGACGAGCGGCCACCGAAGATGATCGCGACGCGAGGACGGTGGTTCTGGTGCCCGTCCTGGTGCCCGTCCGAGGCGGCTGCGGGGTGTGCCGGGTCCGGGTCGCGGGGCTGCACGGGCTGCTGGTCGCTGGTCATCAGACGAGACTCTATACGGGCGTGAGGTGCCCGCCCGTAGGCTGTCGCGGTGAGCGAGACCCCGGAGCTGCACGTCGACACCATCCTCGTCTCGGCGGGCCGCCCGGCCGCCGAACCCGGCGCCGCCGTCAACCCGCCCGTCGTCCTCTCGTCGACGTTCGTCGCCGACGGGCCGGTCAACTACGCCCGCGTCGGCAACCCGACCTGGCATGCCTTCGAGGAGGCCGTCGGTCGTCTCGAGGGTGGCCGGGCCCTGGTCCACGCCTCCGGGATGGGGGCCATCTCGGCGGCGCTCTCCGTCGTGCCCGCAGGCGGGACCGTCGTGGTGCCCGACACCACGTACAACGGGACCGGTGACCTCCTCCGCGCCTTCGAGGAGGCGGGCGGGAGGGTGCGGCGCCTGCCGGCCACCGACACGGACGGCTTCGTCGCCGCCCTCGACGGAGCAGCACTCGTCTGGCTCGAGTCCCCCACGAACCCACTGATGGAGATCATCGACCTGACGACGGTCCTCGGTGCGGCGCGCGCCCGGGGCGTCGTCAGCGTCGTCGACAACACGCTCCCGACCCCGCTCGGCTGCCAGCCGCTGCGGCTCGGCGCCGACGTCGTCGTCCACTCGGCCACCAAGTACCTCGCAGGGCACAGCGACGTCCTGCTCGGCGTCACGGTGACCGCGCACGACGAGCGGGGGCGCGGCCTCGGTGAGCGTCTCCACCGGGCCCGCACGCTCGGTGGGGCCATCGCCGGTCCGATGGAGGTCTACCTCGGGCTCCGCGGCCTGCGCACGCTCGCGCTGCGGCTGGAGCGAGCCAGCGCCAACGCGGCCGAGCTCGCGCACCGACTGCACGACCATCCCGCCGTCGAGCGGGTCCGCTTCCCGGGGTCGGGGGCGATGCTCTCCATCGACGTCGTCGGCGGCGCCGAAGCCGCCGAACGAGTCTGCGCGGCGACTCGCGTCTGGGTGCACTCGACGAGCCTGGGTGGGGTCGAGTCCCAGCTCGAGCGTCGGCGGCGCCACCCGTCCGAGGCAGCGACGGTGCCGGCGAACCTCGTGCGCCTCTCCGTGGGCATCGAGCACGTCGAGGACCTCTGGGCCGACCTGGACCGGGCGCTGGGCGCCGCGCTCTGACACGCTGTCGTATGCCGCTGGGCTGGGCTGGGAGGGCGGGTTCCCTCGGGAGCCGGCTCAGCGGCATACGGCTGACTAGTGGTGCTCCGACTTGAGGTCGCGAGCCATGAGGCGCGGCCCGACCGAGGTCACCGCCTGACCGTCGCGGACGACGCCGACCACCTGCTCGACGATCGGCATGTCGACGCCGTGGTGCTGGGCGAGGCTGAGGATCGACTCGCACGACTTGACGCCCTCAGTGGTCTGCTTCATCTCGGCCGTCGCCTCCGCGACCGTGAGCCCCCGCCCGAGCATCACCCCGAACGAGTGGTTGCGCGACAGCGGGGACATGCACGTCGCGATGAGGTCGCCGACACCTGCGAGGCCGAGGAACGTCTGCGGCTCCGCCCCGAGGGCCAGGCCGAGCCGGGTCGTCTCGGCCAGTCCGCGGGTGATGATCGTCGCCTTCGTGTTGTCGCCGAAGCCCATGCCCTCCGCCATGCCGACGGCGAGCCCGACGACGTTCTTCGTCGCGCCGCAGATCTCGGTCCCGACGACGTCATGGGTGGTGTACGGCCGGAACACCCTCGAGGCGCACGCGGCGGCGACGCGCTCTGCGGCAGCGAGGTCGACGCACGCGACCGTGCTCGCGGCCGGTTGGCGCAGCGCGATCTCCTTGGCCAGGTTGGGTCCGGACACGACGACGATCCGCTCCTGCTCCACCCCGGCGACCTGTCCGATCACCTCGCTCATCCGGAGGCTGGTGCCCAGCTCGACCCCCTTCATCAGCGAGACCACGTCTGCCTCGGCGGGGATCGCGTCACCCCACTCGGCGAGGTTGGCCCGGAGCGTCTGTGAGGGAACGGCGAGCACGACGATCTCGGCGCCCGCGCAGGCTGCCGCAGGGTCGGCGGTCGCACGGACGGTGTCCGGTAGGTTGAGATCCGGCAGGTAGTCGCGGTTCCGGCCGCCGTTGATCTGGTCGACGACCTCCTGACGGCGCGCCCACATCGTCACGGTGCTGCCCGCCTCGGCGAGGAGCGAGGCGAAGGCGGTGCCCCAGCTCCCTGCGCTCATCACGGCAACCTTGGTCACGCGGTCCCACCCTCGGTCGGTGAGCCGGGCTTCGAGCGCCCGATCTCGTGGTGCTTCATGGGGTCGCCGATCTCGGGAACGCCGTGCCGGCGTGGGTCGAACCGCTCGTGGGTGTGCTGCTCCCCGCGGATCTCCTCCAGCAGCAGCGTGATGCGGTCCATGAGGCGATCGGTCGCCTCGCGAAGCGTCCGTGTGTCGATCGGCTGGTCATAGAGGTCCGAGAGGTCCACCGGCGGACCGGCCCGCAGGTGCATCGTCTTGCGGGGGAAGAGCCGCAGCCGGTGGCCATAGGGCGAGAGGATCTCCTCCGGCCCCCACTGGGCCACCGGGATGAGTGGGCACCGCGTCTCCAGCGCCACCCGCGCCGCGCCGGTCTTGCCCCGCATCGGCCACAGGTCGGGATCCCGCGTGATGGTCCCCTCCGGGAAGATCGCGACCGCCTTGCCCTGACGCACCGCGTCCACCGCGGCGCGGTACGCCTGGGCGGCCGCGAGCGAGTTGCGGTAGACGGGGATCTGGCCGGCTCGGCGGATCACCCAGCCGACGAACGGGATCGCGAACAGGCTCTCCTTGGCCAGGAAGTACGCCTCACGCCGGTTGTCGAACATGTAGTGGGCGAAGATCAGCGGGTCGACATAGGAGATGTGGTTCGCGGAGACGACGAAACCGCCGCTCATCGGGAGGTGCTCGACGCCGCGCCAGTCGCGCTTCGTCAGGGCCATGAGCATCGGCCGCACCAGGAAGGCGACGAGCCGGTACGCCAAGGGCAGCCGCGTGGGACGCGCACCTCTCACTCGTCGCCACCTCTCGTCGGGGCGCTCCGGACGGAGCCGCCGTGAGCCTTCATCTTGTCCACCTCTCGGCGCAGTGTCGAGCGGCCGGCCCGGCGGTGAGAGAATTCTGCCCAGCATGAGCGACGCGGGACGCACCACCCCTCCCTCCCGACAGCGGGAGTGGCATCTCGTCGTCCCGGTCAAGGCGCCTTCGGTGGGCAAGTCGAGGCTGGCCCGGGACCTCGACCGCCTCGGACTCGGTGCCGACCACGAGGCGATCAGCCGTGCCGTGGCCAAGGACACCCTGGCGGCCGCGTGCCGCACGGTCGGAGCGCGCTGCGTCGTCCTCGTCACGTCGGACGGGTCGACGGCGGAGGAGTGGTCGGCTCAGGGGGTCGCTGTCGTCCCCGATCCCGGACTCGGACTCAATGCCGCGATCAGCCTGGGCCTCGCTGCCGTGACGGCTGCAAGCCCGGTCGCGGCGCTGCTCGGCGACCTGCCGGCCCTCACTCCCCCAGACCTCCAGCAGGCGTTGGCGGCGGCCGAGATGCACGAGCAGTCGTTCGTGCCGGATGCCGGCGGCGAGGGCACGGTCATGCGGGCAGCTGTGGGCGGTCGGTTCCGTCCTCGCTTCGGACCGGGGAGCGCCGATCTGCACGAGGAAGCGGGGGCGACGCGTCTCGGACTGGACCTTCCGCGGCTGCGCACCGACGTGGACGACGTCGCCTCACTGGCGCGGGCGCTCCGGCTCGGCGTCGGATCTGCCACCACAGCCGCCGTGCGCGGCCTCGATCTGCTTGGATGGGCACATGCAGGCCACGGTCCACGCCTTTGATCCCATCATGCAGACTGGCAGCTTGATCCGGGACGACGGTGTGCTGCTGCCCTTCGACGGCAGCGCCGTGGAACGGGGTGGTCTGCGACTCGTCCGGGTCGGTCAGCGCCTGACCGTCGATCTCCTCGACGACCGGGTCATCGGGCTGCGGATCGTCGGCATCGAGCCACCCAACGGCACCATGTGACGGGTCCGACCGCCGGTCGGGGGCCCGACCACCTCGGTCGGACCCCTCGACGGGAGTGCGGGCGCCGGCTCAGCCGGTGGTCTTGCGCGTTGCGGTGCGCTTGGTGGTGGTCTTGGCCGTGGTCTTGGCCGTGGACTTGGCCGGGGTCGCCTTCTTGGCGGTGACGGCCTTCTTGGCCGGTGCGGACTTCGCAGCCGTGGACCGGCTGCTTGTCTTCTTGGCCGTCGTCGGCGTGGCCGTCGAACGGGTCGCGGCCTTGGCCGGGGTGGCCTTCTTCGTCGCGGCCCTGGCCGGGGTCGCCTTCTTGGCCGTGGCCTTGGCCGGGGTCGCCTTCTTCGTCGCGGCCCTGGCCGGGGTCGCCTTCTTGGCGGTGGTCTTCTTCGCTGCGGCCCCCGCTGCGGCTGCCACCGCAGCCGACGCCGTGCCCGCCGAGGCTCGGGTCGCCGCGGACCCCGTCTTGGCCAGCTTCTTCTGGCCCGAGACGATGTCCTTGAAGTTGGTGCCGGCCCGGAACTTCGGGATGCGCGTCTTCTTGATCTTGACCGTGTCACCGGTCTTGGGGTTGCGACCCGTTCGCGCCGCGCGGTTCGCCCGCTCGAACGTGCCGAAGCCCGTGATGCCCACCTTGCCGCCCTTGGCCACCTCACGGATGACGATGTCGAGAACGGCCTCGAGGGCGTCGGAGGCAACCCTGCGGCTGCCAAGCCTCGCCTCAAGGGCTCCGATCAGCTCTGCCTTGTTCACGTCTTCCCTCCAGAGGACTGTCGGTGTCCGCGACCGACGTGCGTCCGGATCGAGTCCGGTTAACCACGACGGTAGGCTCAAGATGCGGCGAGGTCCACCACCTAGGGCCAGTTCTTCCGTTGTGTCGCAACGAGTTTGGATGCCTTCCGCAGCGACACCGCGGTCCCCAGGGCCACTGGAGGTCGGGTCAGCGCGACCTGAACCTGCTTGGTGCGCAGGGCGATCCGGCTCAGGCGAGGGTGCGAACGGCCGCCGGTTCCGGGGTCAGGAAGCTGGCTGCAGCGGGGTCGTCACCGGCTTGTGCGAGGGGCGGGACTCCTCGTAGCGGGTGACCGCGTCCTCGTGGCGCAAGGTGAGACCGATGTCGTCGAGCCCCTCGAGCAGGCGCCACCTCGTGTAGTCGTCGATGTCGAACGGGGCCACGATCTCGCCCCCCGTCACCGTCCTCGACACCAGGTCCACGGTGATCTCCGCGCCCGGGTTGTTGTCCAGGTACTTCCAGATCAGCTCGACATCGTCCTGAGCCACCATGGCTGTGAGGAGACCCTGCTTGCCGCTGTTGCCACGGAAGATGTCGGCGAACCGGGAGCTGATGACCGTGCGGAACCCGTAGTTCATCAGCGCCCAGACAGCATGCTCCCGGCTCGAGCCGGTGCCGAAGTCGGGTCCGGCCACGAGCACTGACCCGTGCTCGTACACAGGGTTGTTGAGGACGAAGGAGGGGTCCTTGCGCCATGCCGCGAAGAGCCCGTCCTCGAAACCGGTCCTGGACACGCGCTTGAGGTACTCGGCGGGGATGATCTGGTCCGTGTCGACGTTGCTCCGGCGCAGCGGCACACCGATGCCCGTGTGCGTCTCGAACTTCTCCATGACTCAGGCCTCCTGGGTGACGCGCGGCTCGACCGAGAGGTCGGACGGGCTGGACAGGGTGCCCCGGATCGCGGTCGCTGCCGCGACGAGGGGGCTGACGAGGTGGGTGCGACCGCCCTTGCCCTGGCGGCCCTCGAAGTTGCGGTTGGAGGTCGACGCGCTGCGCTCCCCCGGCGCGAGGGTGTCGGGGTTCATGCCGAGACACATCGAGCAGCCGGGCAGCCGCCACTCGGCTCCGGCCTCGGTGAACACCGTGTCGAGCCCCTCGGCCTCCGCCTGGAGGCGAACCCGGGCGGACCCGGGAACCACGAGCATGCGGACACCATCGGCCACCTGGTGGCCCTTGACGACGGCCGCGGCGGCCCTCAGGTCCTCGATCCGGCCGTTCGTGCAGGAACCGACGAAGACCGTGTCGACCCGGATGTCACGCAGGGGGGTCCCCGGCTCGAGGCCCATGTAGGCGAGGGCGTTCTCAGCCGCGACCCGGTCCGACTCGTCGGCAAAGGACTCGGGGTCCGGCACCGACGCCCCGAGGGGCAGACCCTGGCCGGGGTTGGTGCCCCAGGTGACGAAGGGGGTCAGCTCGGAGGCGTCGAGGTCGACCTCGGCATCGAAGACCGCATCGGCGTCGGTGCGCAGCGCGGACCAATCGGCGACCGCGGCGTCCCAGTCGGCGCCGGTCGGGGCATGCGGGCGACCCTTGAGGTAGGCGAACGTCGTCTCGTCGGGGGCGATCATGCCGGCGCGTGCCCCGGCCTCGATCGACATGTTGCAGACCGTCATCCTGGCTTCCATCGACAGGGCGCGAATGGCCTCGCCGCGATACTCGATGACGTAGCCCTGCCCTCCACCCGTCCCGATCTTGGCGATGACGGCCAGGACGATGTCCTTCGCCGTCACCCCGTCGGCCAAGTGCCCGTTGACGTTGACGGCCAGGGTCCGGAAGGGCTTGAGAGGCAGCGTCTGAGTGGCGAGCACGTGCTCGACCTCGGACGTCCCGATGCCGAACGCCAGTGCCCCGAAGGCGCCATGGGTCGAGGTGTGGCTGTCCCCGCAGACCACGGTCATGCCGGGCTGGGTCAGTCCGAGCTGTGGCCCGACGACGTGGACGATGCCCTGCTCCAGGTCCCCCATGGGGTAGAGCCGGACGCCGAACTCCTCGCAGTTGCGACGAAGCGTGTCGACCTGGATCTTCGAGACCGGGTCGGTGATGGGCCCCGGAGTGGTCGGGACGTTGTGGTCCTCCGTGGCCAGGGTGAGGTCGGGCCGTCGGACGGGACGCCCAGCCAGCCGCAGGCCGTCGAAGGCCTGAGGGCTGGTCACCTCGTGCAGCAGGTGCAGATCGATGTAGAGCAGGTCGGGCTCGCCCTCCGCGCGGCGCACGACGTGCGCCTCCCAGACCTTCTCCGCCAACGTCCCGGACATTGCTCTCCTTCACGCACGATTCGGACAGGAGCGCGCGGTCAGCCGTCCACCGCGACGTCCATCTGCGGACCAGCCTGACCCCTAATTCGCGGCAATGAATTGACGTCTCAGTGCCTGAGACGTCAATATCAGTGCATGGACAACTCTAGTGGAGTCGGCGTACTCGACAAGGCTGCCACGGTGCTCGGCGCCCTGGAGGCCGGTCCGGCCACGCTCGCCCAGCTCGTCGGCGCGACCGGCCTCGCTCGCCCGACGGCGCATCGACTGGCGGTCGCCCTCGAGCACCACCGTCTCGTGTCCCGCGACATGCAGGGCCGATTCGTCCTCGGTCCGCGACTCGGCGAGCTCGCCTCAGCTGCCGGCGAGGACCGTCTCCTCGCGGCCGCAGGACCAGTGCTCGGGGCGCTGCGCGACCACACCAACGAGAGCGCACAGCTCTTTCGCCGCCAGGGCGACATGCGCATCTGCGTCGCGGCGGCGGAGCGGCCCGTGGGACTCCGAGACTCGATCCCCGTGGGAGCGACGTTGTCCATGCTGGCCGGCTCAGCGGCACAGGTGCTGCTCGCGTGGGAGGAGCCGGACCGTCTGCACCGAGGACTGCAGGGTGCGGCGTTCACCGCGACGGCACTGTCCGGCGTCCGACGTCGCGGCTGGGCGCAGAGCGTTGCCGAGCGTGAGCCCGGCGTCGCCTCGGTGTCGGCCCCGGTACGCGGCCCGTCGGGGCGCGTCGTCGCGGCCGTCTCGATCTCCGGACCGATCGAACGGCTCTCCCGCCAGCCCGGTCGCCTGCACGCCGCCACCGTGGTGGCCGGCGCCAACAAGCTGACCGAGGTCCTCCGACGCCACCACGCGATGCAGCAGCAGCAACAGCAACAGCAGAACGTCTGACCCGGGCGCCGGTCAGGCGTCATCCGCGTCTCCTCCCCCACAACGACCCGCCGTGGACCCGCCCACCTGTCACAGTGGAGGAGTGCTCCGGCAACGGAACGGTCACGATGGCTGCCGTGTCCTTCACTGAGGACAACCTTTGTCGAAGTCATGGCGTCAGGCTGTGTGACAACTCGTTGCACGGATTGGGGAGACCATGCAGTACGCACCACCCAGGGGGACCGCCCGCCACACCCTCACCGTCATCGCGCTCGCTGCGCTGACCCTGACTGCCAGCGCCTGCGGGCCGGTGACCCCGGCCGCACCGACGGCGGGCACCAGCTCCACCACGACCCCCAGCCCCTCGAGCACCACGACCTCGAGCACCACGACCTCGACGCCGACCGCGCCCTCCACGCCCACCACCAGGCCGACGTCCACGCCCACCACCAGGCCAACCTCCAGGCCATCGACCAAGCCCACCACCGCGCCAACGAGCAGGCCGTCGGCCGAACCTGTGGTCGTCGTCCTCCGTCCCGGCGACTCCGGGCCCAGGGTGCGGGCGATGCAGGCGCGCCTCAAGCAGATCGGCTGGTTCTCCGGTGAGGTCACCAGCTTCTACGGCACTCGGACCACCACGGCCATCAGCGGGTTCCAGCGCAAGCGCGGTTTCCCGGTGACGGGGGTCGCCGACCAGCGCACCTACGACCGACTGCTCTCCATGACCAGGCCGCCGACCCAGGACGAGCTGAACAACGTCACGCCTCAGCCACCGGCCACGAGCCCGGGCACCGCCAAGTGGGACGCTGACCCGCGCTGCCTCACCGGTCGCGTCATCTGCATCAGCAAGACGACCCGTTCGCTCACGTGGGTCATCGACGGTACGGCGCAGTACTCGATGGACGTGCGCTTCGGCAGCGAGGCGGAGCCGACCCGCGAGGGCGTCTTCTCCATCACCTGGAAGAAGGTCGACGTCATCTCGAACCTCTATGGCAGCGCGATGCCCTACTCGATGTTCTTCAGCGGCGGCCAGGCGATCCACTACTCGGCCGACTTCGCGGCCAACGGCTACAACGGCTCGTCGCACGGCTGCGTCAACGTCCGGAACATGACCCTGCTCAAGCAGCTCTACAACACCGCGCCGGTCGGGACCAAGGTCGTCGTCCACTGGTGAGCCGTGCTCGCTCGGGACCCCTCGCGACAGCCCGACCGCCCGGGAGTTCCGGAGCGCGGTCGGGCTCGTCGTAGTCTGAGGGCAACCCTGGACGCCCCGGGGTCCCGAGGCGAGGAGGTCCGATGCTCAAGGTTGGTTGGAAGGCTTCGGCGGAGCAGTTCGGCCCCCGGGAGCTCGTCGACCACACGGTCCGAGCTGAGCAGCTCGGGTTCGACTCGGTGTTCATCTCGGACCACTTCCAGCCCTGGCGTCACCGAGCGGGACACGCGCCGTTCGCGATGTCCTGGCTCGCCGCCGCCGGCGAGCGCACCGAGCGAGTCACCCTCGGCACGTCGGTCATGACGCCGACGTTCCGGTACAACCCGGCCGTCGTCGCCCAGGCCTTCGGCACCCTCGGCGCGCTCAACCCCGGCCGGATCATCCTCGGCATCGGGACCGGTGAGGCGCTCAACGAGGTCGCGGTCGGAGCCGCCGGTTCGCCGTGGCCGGAGTTCAAGGAGCGGTTCGCCCGCCTCCGTGAGGCGGTCACCCTGATGCGCCGGCTCTGGACCGAGGAGCGCGTCACCTTCGAGGGCGACTACTACCGGACCCACGACGCGACGATCTACGACCGGCCTGCCGAGCCGATCCCCGTCTACGTCGCCGCAGGAGGCCCGCTCGTCGCGCGCTACGCGGGCCGGTCCGGCGACGGGTTCATCTGCACGTCGGGCAAGGGCCGCGAGCTCTACGCCGACCAGCTGCTACCTGCCGTGGACGAGGGCCTGGCCAGGTCGAGCCGGACCCGCGACGACATCGACCGGATGATCGAGATCAAGCTCTCCTACGACCGCGACGCCGGCGCCGCGCTGCACAACGTCCGCTTCTGGGCGCCGCTGTCACTCACCGCCGAGCAGAAGCACGGCGTCCACGACCCTGTCGAGATGGAGCGGCTCGCCGACGAGCTCTCCGACGAGCAGGTCGCCAAGCGCTGGATCGTCACCAGTGACCCGGATGAGGCCGTCGAGCAGATCCAGCAGTACGTCGACCTCGGCTTCAACCACCTCGTGGTGCACGCGCCCGGTGACGACCAGGCACGCTTCCTCGACCAGTTCAGCGCAGACGTCCTACCGGGCCTGCGCGGTCTCTGACGCGGGCCCCGCCGCTGAGTGTGGCCCGGCGTCAGAGCCCCGGCTCGGCGAGAGGCCGGCTCGGTGCCGCCGTCCCGCCAGGGACGTGACGGCCGTCGCCGCCGCCAGCCCCGTGGGCGGCATGGCGAGGTACAGGCTCTCATGGCCCCCTGCCGGCACGGCGTACGTCTCGTGCCAGACCCCAACCGCACCCGCGGCGCGTCGACCCCGCTCGTAGAACGCCCGCGCTGCCGGGCGGTGCGCCCGGCCATCCTGGCCTGAGTAGGCGTAGATGTCCTCGGCCGAGCGCCAGTACTGCACGATGGTCGGGCCACCGGATCCCAGCAGGGACCGGTGGCCGAGGAACCCGAGGTCCTCCCCCTCCCCCCGCGACGCGGCCGCCTTCGCAGCGTGGAGCTCGGCGATCATCGGGCCCATGGCCCGCATGGCCGGCACCCACAGATCGAGTCGCCACACCTGGTTGATCCGCAGGCCGATGAGGAACACCGCGATGCTCCCGGAATGGTCGTGCGTGGTCGGATGGAACAGGCTCGACATGAGGCCCCCTCTTGGATAGTTACGCTATCTAGTATTGGAGAGCCGTACTATCCACGTCAAGGAGGCCTCATGCAGATCTCGATTCTCGCCCGCCGTACCGGCGTGCCGGTCGCGACCCTGAAGTACTACCTGCGCGAGGGCCTGCTCCCACCCGGGGAGCTCCTCGGCGCCACCCGCGCCGACTACGGCGAGAGCCACGTCGAGCGGGTGCGCCTCATCCGGACCCTGATCACGGTGGGTGGCCTCAGCATCGGCCGCGTGCGAACGGTCGTGGCCGCGCTGGACGACCCGCCGCGCACGAGACACGAGCTGCTCGCCACCGCCCACGATGTCCTCCGGGCCACCCATGGCGGCCGCCCTCACGCTGCTGCCGCCCACGAGCGCGAGACGACGGAGCAGCTGGCAGCCACCCTCATCGAGCTGCTCGACTGGCCGGTCGACCCACGGGCCAGCGCAGCACAGCAGCTGGCCGAGGTCGTCGCAACGGCCCGGGAGGGCGGCTGGTCCTGTCCGGACGAGATGCTGGTCCGGTGGGGGGCGCTCGCCCGCGAGATCGCAGAGGCAGACGTCTCCGCAGAGCTGGCCGCCATGCCGCCCGCGGAAGCCCTCCATCACGCCATCGTCGGAACGGTGCTCACCGACCCGATCCTCGTGGCGCTGCGGCGCGTCGCCCAGGAGGCGGTCAGCGCCGAGCGCCTCGCCCACTGACGGACGGGTCGGCGCGACGAAAGGAACAAGGCCCGGATCCTCGGGATCCGGGCCTTGCCACGTGGTAGCCCCGACGGGATTCGAACCCGCGCTACCGCCTTGAGAGGGCGGCGTGCTAGGCCGCTACACAACGGGGCCACGCGCTGCGCCGAGGGACTCGGCACTCGGAGAACCTTACCGTGTCGGCGTGATTTCTCCGAATCGGCCCCCGGCCCTCGAGGGGCCGAATGACCAAGCTGGGGTACCAGGACTCGAACCTAGAACGACTGAACCAGAATCAGCTGTGTTGCCAATTACACCATACCCCAAGGGGTATCACTCCCGGAGCGCGCCCGAGGGCCTTCTGCGAGGTGAACCGAGAGGGAATACTACCGGTCCCCTGCTGCGGCCCCAAATCGGCTCCCCGGGTCTCCAGGGACCGCAGTGACCGCAGTGACCGCCGGGACCGCGAGGACCCCAGTGATCTCGGCGAGCGAGCTGACCCGCGCCACCGTGGGCGTGGAGGCCGGCCCCCGGTGCGTCCCCCGGGGTGACGCACCGGGGGACGCGGAGTCGACAGCCGGGGCCGTGCCGGCGCGGTCGAGCCAGACCGCCCGCAGCCCCGCCCGGATCGCTCCGAGCACGTCCCACTCGAGGCTGTCACCGACGCAGACGCTCATCGCAGGGTCGGCCCCGGCGAGCCGACACACCTCGTGGTAGACCCGAGGGTCCGGCTTGCCGAAGCCGAGCGTGTCGGTGGTGACGACACGCTCGGCGAAACGCGCCGCGAGACCCAGCGCCTCCAGCTTGAGCGACGTGTCGGCGGTCGTCGAGTTGGTGAGCAGCGCGACCTCGATGCCCGCGGCGTCGGTGGCGGCCAGCAGGCCCGGCACGTCGTCGAAGAGCCGTTGCGCCCGCCGGAACGCGGGCCAGTAGGCCGCCAGATACCGCTCCACCGGGTCCTCGGGGAGGTGGACCCCGAAGGCGCGGGCGACGTCACCCAGCCGCTCGAGGCGCATCCGCTCGATCGTGATCTCCCCGGCTGCGTAACGGTGGAACCAGCGCCCCGGGTCCTCGTAGTACCGCACGGCCATGTGGTGGTGCCCGTCGGCCCGGTCGGGCCACAGCGCGCGGGCGGCGTGGGTGCCCGCCTCCGTCATCGCGGCGCGCGTGTCGAGCATCGTGTCGTCGACGTCCAGGACAAGGGCCCGTATGCCGCTGAGCGCGCGCTCGAGCGCCCGCTCAGTCATGCGCGTCCCCCAGCCCGTTCGAGCAGCTCACCGTCACGTCGCCGGACCAGGAAACCTGTTCCACGCAGCCTCAGAGCGAGTCACGGAGCGCGCGCAGGCGACTCAGGGTCGAGGTCTTGCCGAGGATCTCCATCGACTCGAACAACGGCGGGGAGATCCGCGCCCCCGACACGGCGGTGCGCAGCGGGCCGAAGGCGAAGCGCGGCTTGATGCCGAGCCCGTCGACGATGGCCGCGCGCAGCGCCGCCTCGATCGTGGGTGCCACCCAGCCGCCGCCGGTGCCGAGCACTCCCTGCCCGTGGTCGTCGATGTCGCCGAGCACCCGGATGGCCTCGTCGAGGACAGCGGCCGCGTCGTCGTTGAGCTGGGCCCGCGCGTCCTCCTGGATCTCGAGCTGGTCGTCGGCGACGAAGAACGGGGCGACCAGCGCAGGCGCCTCCGTCAGCAGGGACATCCGCTCCTGGATCTGGGCGGCGACGAGCTTGAGTCGGCCGAGCTCGCCGAGCGAGGGGTTCTCGCCGAGGATGCCGGCCTCGTGGAGGTACGGCAGCAGGCGCGTGGCGAACTCACCCACGTCGAGCTGGCGGATGTAGACGCCGTTGAGCCACTCGAGCTTCTTGAGGTCGAAGATCGGGCCGATCGGGTTGACCTTGGCCCAGTCGAAGGTCCGGGTGAACTCCTCGAAGGTGAAGACCTCGAGGTCGTTGCCCTCGGCGTCCTGCTGCGGCGGGTAGGCCAGCAGGGCCAGGAAGTTGACGAGCGCCTCGGGCAGGAAGCCCTGCTCGCGGAACCACGTCAGCCGCGCCGCAGGGTTCTTGCGCTTGGAGATCTTCGACTTGTCGGTGTTGCGCAGCAGCGGCATGTGGGCGAACTTCGGCGGCTCGAGCCCGAGCCACTGGTAGAGCAGGATGTGCTTGGGCGTGGAGCTGATCCACTCCTCGCCGCGCACCACGTGCGTGATCGCCATCTCGTGGTCGTCGACGACGACGGCGAGGTGGTAGGTCGGGAACCCGTCGGCCTTGAGGATCACCTGGTCGTCCGGTCGAGGAGCCGACACCCGACCGCGGATGACGTCGTCGAAGACGAGGGGGGCGTCGTCGGGGATGAGCATGCGCACGACCGGGGTGTCGGTGAAGCCGGGCAGCCCGGCCCGCTCCTCGCGCGTCCGGCCGTGGCAGAGCCGGTCGTAGCCGGTCGGCTGCTTGGTCTTCTGCTGCCGGTCGCGCATCTGGTCGAGGCGCTCCTTGGAGCACCAGCAGTAGTAGGCGTGCCCGGCCTCGAGCAGCCGCTCGACGTAGGGCCGGTAGGTGTCGAGGCGCTCCGACTGGCGGTAGGGCGCGAACGGCCCGCCGAGGTCCGGGCCCTCGTCCCAGTGCAGCCCGAGCCAGGCCAGGGTGTCGTAGAGCTGCGCCTCGCTGTCCTCGCGGAACCGGGCCCGGTCGGTGTCCTCGACCCGCAGGACGAACTGGCCGCCCTGCTGGCGGGTGAAGGCGAGGTTGAAGAGCGACATGTAGGCCGTGCCGACGTGCGGGTCCCCGGTCGGTGACGGCGCGACGCGGGTGCGCACCGGGCCGCTGCCGTCCGACGTGCTCACCCGCGGCTGCGGCGCGTTCTGGAGCTCGACCTGCTCGTCGAGGAGGGTGGTCTCGGGGACCGAGCCCAGCGGCATACGGCCTGGTGTGTCGTTCGTGTCGCTCATGGTGCGACCAGCCTAGTGCGGCTCAGCGGCGCACGAAGGTGTTGGTCAGCGAGCCGATCCCCTCGACGTCGATGGTCACCTGCTGGCCCGGCTGGACCAACCCGACCCCGGCGGGGGTGCCGGTGAGGATGACGTCACCTGGCAGGAGGGTGAAGGCGGCGGAGGCGTACTCGATGATCCGGGCGACGCCGTGGACCATGTCGGCCGTCGTGCCGTCCTGCTTCACCTCCCCGTCGAGGGTCGTGACGATGTGCAGGTCGCTGGGGTCGAGCTCGGTCTCGATCCACGGCCCCAGCGGGCAGCTCGTGTCGAAGCCCTTGGCCCGCGCCCACTGCCCGTCGGTGCGCTGCCAGTCGCGCGCGGTGACGTCGTTGGCGATCGTGTAGCCGTAGATGCACTCGGCGGCGTTCTCGGCCTTGACGCCCTTGGTGATCGTCTTGATGACGACAGCGAGCTCACCCTCGTAGGAGACCTCGTCGCTGCCCTGCGGCAGGACCACCGGGTCGAACGGTCCGACGACGGCAGTGTTGGGCTTGAAGAAGAGCATCGGGTGCTCCGGCGGCGTCGTGCCACCCATCTCGCGGACGTGGTCGGCGTAGTTCTTGCCCACGGCGACGATCTTCGAGCGGGGGATGACCGGCGCGAGCAGCCGGACGTCCTCGAGCAGGACCGGGCCCGCGCCGGAAGGCTGCAGGCCGACGTAGAGCGGGTCGCCGGTGAGAGGCGTGATCACCTCCGCGCCGGGGTCGCCCTGGACGATGCCGTATGCCGGGTCGTCCCCGGTCGTGAACCTCGCGATGCGCACGTGGTCAGCCTACGGCCCGCGTGGTCGCGTCCCGGCCGTAACCCCAGGGCGGCGGCGTCGTTCTCAGCGTGCTCGTAGGGTCCACGATCGCTCCCGGAAGGGGTCCCCATGTCTCACCGCCGTTCCCTGCTCGTCTCACTCGCCGCCGGAGGTGGCGCAGCGGCGCTGGCGCTCGCCGTGACGGTCGGCGCTTCGAGCGCCGCCGCCGTCACGATCCCGACGTCCCAGTCCGCCTCCGCCAGCGGCGACGGGCTGCACGACGCCCTCACCGAGCCCGGCGATGTGGTCAAGGACGTGACGGACCGCCTCACGTCGGGGGGCTCCGACTCCTCCACCCCGTCGGGCACCGGGTCAGGCGGAACGTCCGACGACGCGCCGCTGGCCCCGGTCGGCTCCGCGGTCAAAGAGGTCCTCCGCCCGGCCGACGAGAAGACGGCGGACACGCCGCTCGCTCGCGTGGTGCCCGGGTCGGGACCCGGCGAGGTCCTCAAGCTCTCGGTCAACGCGGCCCCGCTCGCGAAGGCGTGCGTTCAGGTGACCGGCACCGGCACCGCCGTCGCCAACCTTGACGTCACGGTCGGCGGCCACGACATCAGCACGCCGCTCATCGAGGCGCTGCCCGGGCTGCTCGCTCCGTGCCCGTCGGGCTCGGCGCCCGAGTCAGAGGGCGCCGACGCGTCGGTGTCCGAGCTGGTCGGGGCGTGTGTGCGGGTCAGGGCCGAGCCACCCATGGAGGCGAGCGTGCTGCTGCTCGACCACGAGCTCGTCGCGGAGCTGACCGAGGCCGGGGTGCCGTTGGAGAAGCTCGTCGTGCCGTGCCCGCGGCCTGCCGGTGATGGTGATGGTGATGGCTCCAGTCCGGGCAACGATGGAGGTTCCGACGGAGACGGGTCCGACGGCTCCGATGGCGGCGCGGACGACGGCTCTGACGGCGGGACCACCGGCGGCGGCTCGGCCGGGGGGTCCGGCAGCACCGGGGACGACGCGTGCGAGCCGACGATCACCGCGCAGACGACGGCCAGCAGCTTCCTGCCGACCAGCGGGCCGCAGGCCTTGCCGTGGCTGCTGCTCGCGCTCGCTCTCGTCGGCCGCCGTCGGCTGACGCACCTCGTGGGACTCGTGCGGTCCGGCGGTGCGACGCGCGCCACAGAGTTGTGATTTCGCGGTTGCATCGCCACCCGACGGGGTAAGACTGTGAATGGCGGGGCCGGGATCGTGGAGGGTCCGGCCCCGCCCCCCGCGTAACCTGCTGGCGTGGGAATCCTGGACGAGGGCGAGTGGCTTGTCGCCACCGCCGGGCACGAGGCCAGGGTCGACGCCCTCACCGCCGCACACCGCGTCCGGCGGGCCGACGGGCGGAAGCACCCGGTCGAGGACTTCCTGTTCACCTACTACGGCTGGACCTCGGGTCGCCTGAGGCGCTGGCACCCGGGCGCCGGAGTGGGGCTGGCCGGCGCCGGGAGTGCGCCGCATCGGGGCTGGCGCTTCTACCGGGTCGAGGGTGATGTGGTGACCGTCGACCTCGCGGCGTTCCTCGATGCGCGCGGTGACACCGTCCGGTTCGTCCGCGACCTCCTGACGCAGACAGCCTCGCGCCCGGGCCGCTTCGGATGCTTCGGCCTGCACGAGTGGGCGATGGTCTACCGCCTTCCCCAGTCCGACGTCCGTCACGCGGCGTGGCCGCTGCGCCTCGGGCCCGACGGGACCGACGCGGTCGTCGAGACCCACCAGATCGCCTGCTCGCACTTCGACGCCTACCGGTTCTTCACGCCCGACGCAGCCCCGCGCAACCTGCTGGCGCCGACGCGAGCCAGCCAAGCGGCATACGAGCAACCGGGGTGCCTCCACGCCGGCATGGATCTCTACAAGTGGGCAATCAAGCTCTCCCCCGCTGTCGGCAGCGACCTCGCGGCGGACGCCTTCGAGCTGGCCCGCGACATCCGCGAGCTGGACATGCGGGCCTCGCCCTACGACCTGCGCGAGCTCGGCTACGAGCCGGTGCCGATCGAGACCGCCGAGGGCAAGGCCCGCTACGTCGAGGAGCAGCGAGGGGTCAGCGAGCGCAGCCAGGCACTGCGCAGCCGACTCATCGCGGCGATCGACCAGGTGGCAGTGCCGATGCGCTCGGCTGATGCCTTGGACTGACACTGGTCAGCGCCACGGGAGCGTCCGCTGCCTGTGCTGCCGACGACGGTGCGTGTCGCGTCGTGCGGGTACGAACCTATCCCCGCCCCGTCACCGGTCCCGGCTGCACCATCGCGGCCAAAATTCCAGACAGCCTGCCCCAGCAGCGCGACCGCTGCTTGAACGGAGGGTCCGTACCGAGGCAATGACACACCCTGCGCGGGCGAAGACGGGACGATGCCAGCGTGAACCTGGACGGTCGTCGGGTCATACGCGGAGGTTGCACCGGAGGCGGCGGCCATCTACAGACCGACCCCAGCCGTGCTGGCCGTTCACGAGGTTGCCCATCCCACGGCTAACCCAACTGGTCCTCGACCGGAGATCCTGATTGCGCGAGAAATACCGCGGCGCCGTCCTTGGGGACGACCACAGGACCATTACCAACCATGGAAGCCCCGAAATCACCTTCCTCAAGGAACTTCCGGGTGTTGTAACCGAAGGTCCAGGCGGATGGATACTCCATTGCCGACGCAATCACCACCTCGTGGGACTCCCGACCGCGGACATGGTCCGTCAGGTACCGCTGAGCGGCTTCGTACGCGTCTTGGAAGATCATCAGTTCGTCCTCACGAATGCGAATTGATTGAAGCCAGAGAACGAGGCCGCGCCGCCTGACTGGAAGTCCACGAAGTTCACTTGCCCTCGCTGGACTACGGCGTTGAAGACGTGGGCTGTGCCATCGGGCCGCGCTCCGTACACGATGCCGCGAGCTCCATCACCTACCCTCAGGAGCTCCGCTTCGATCGCCGAACGGCCCGACACTACTCGCCACCTCGCGCTGGCATACGCTTCGATCATCGCGTTGCCACCGCTGATAGGGAAGCCCGGGGTCGGATTCAGAGCAGACGCCGGCCTGCCAGCCAAGGTGGAGTCACCGGCGATCGCGCACGCAACACAGTTGTGAGTGCCTCCGACGGCGTTGACGTCACCAGCCTCGGCCTTTGCGGCAACCCAGCAATCGAGGATGGAGACAAACCTCCCCGACCAGGCCGCGTCCAGGACCACTGGCGACCCCCGCGTGATTACCGTCTCAGCGGTATGCGACAACATCGACGGCGCCGGGGTGTCGTAGACGTGGGTGCCCGTGTCGTACGTGGATGCGGAGGTCGCGACAGCGGCTGAGAACGGCGCGCCGACGCTGTAGACGATCAAGGCGAGCAACAGACCCATCAACGGCACGAGGCGTGCCGCGAGGGACCTGGGCCGGTCCCTCGAGCCTGCGATCACCGAATCACCGTCTGGCCTGCGCTCTTGAGCAGCTCGGCAAGCCACACCAGCGCGAAAGAGGTGGCCCGCGAGGGGTCCTCGACGAGTTGCTCCACGTGCTCCAGACATTCGCTCAACTGCCCCACCGTGAACGTCGTCGGCTCGTTGTAGACGTCATAGAGCTGCTCTTGGGCGATCTCCCAGAAGTAGTCCTTGTCCAACAAGACCGCTTCGCCCTCGACGCTCTCCAGATGTTGTAGAAGCAGCTCACTTGCACGTCGGAGCAGAGCCACGGGGACACGGATACGCTCCGTCATCAGCCACCTCCAAGGATCTTGTCGATCTGGTCCTGGAATCCCCTGATCTCGGTCTCCAAATGGCCGGTACGGCCGTCGATGATACGTTGCCGGATCTCGGGTGACGGGGCGCGTTCTAGGTAGCCCAAGTTGTCGAACGCGTCGGGATTCGCACGGTACGCATACAGCTTCTCGGTGTGCGAGGCAATCTGCTTCTCGAGAGAGTTCACGGCCCGCTGCTCGGACGCAGTCAGCGTTCTGGCGACCGTGCCTTCAACGGTGGCACCCGCCTTTGCGGCGGAGCCTAGCAGATCGTCCAATCGACGGCAGAGGGACCTACCGAACAGGCAGGCGTTGGAGGCGGCGCTCAGGGCGGCGGCTTGGTAGTCACCCGATGCCACCGCTTGGCCGGTCTCGAAGGCCCCATAGGCTGCGCTGACCAGACCGCACAGCACGGTGGCTGCGCACGCTATACCGGCCACTATCTGTTCGCCGGCCGAGTACTCCTTGGTGCCCACCTGGGTCAGGGCGTTCTCGTAGTTGTCGACCGCTTCCTCGCCGCAGGCGTAGGACGTGCCGTTCATGCACAGCCCAGCTGTCGCCGGGTCCGCGCCCGCGTCGATGTCACGGCGGTACGCCTCGGTGAACTCGATGAAGACGTGCCCGTCGAGTTCGATGCGGTTGATGGGGTTGCCGCCGGCGAACGCGTACCGGTTGCCGTTGAACGGGTCCGCGGCCAGGTTCAGGTCCGCCAGGGCGCCGTTGTACATGTCCCTCGTGGTGAACCGGTTCAACCCCGGGTCGTAGTCACGGAAGCCCATGTCGTACACGCCGGAGGCGGCATCCCACCGCTTCGCGTTGAACCGGTACACGTTGTACCCCTCGGCTCCGGGCTCGCCCACGGTCGGCTTGTCGACCCCGGTGAACCGGGCCGTGTCGTCGCTGCCGTACGCGCTGTACCCGTACGTCGCCCGCGTCGACCCATCCTGCTTGGTGAGGGTCTCGACGTCGGAGTGCGCGTTGTACCCGTAGAACGAGTCCTCCCACACCCCCGCGCTGGTCTTCTTCGACTGCCCGAGCCGCTCCCCGGTCGCCGAGTACGTGTACCTCGCCTGCACCGCGTCCGTGACCGCGTCGAGCTCCTCGAGCAGCTGCCCGGTCAACCCCAGGTACGCGAACTCGGTCGTCGCCGCGCCCGCCGTGCCGGCGCCGGTGGTCTTCGAGACGGTCCGGTCCAGCGCGTCGAACACGTACCGGGTCGTGGCCAGCGCCCCGGTGTCGGTCAGCTTGCGGTGCTCGATGACGTGGTCGAACCCGTCGTACACCTTCCGCTCGAGCTGCCTGCCGGCCGAGGTGACCGACTCGAGCCGACCGAACGGGTCATACGTGTAGCCCGCGCTCGACCCGCCCGACGCCGCGGTCAGCAGCCGGTTGCGGTCGTACGTGAACGAGGTCGCCACCCCGCCGATGCTTTGGGCGATGACGTTGCCGTTCGCGTCATGCGTGTACGACTCGCTGCCCGCCCCCGCCCCCGTCTTGGTCACGGTCGCGACCCGGTCCACCGGGTCGAACGTGTACACCGAGGTCGTCGCCACCACCGCGGCATGGTCGTCCGCGTCCATCGTGGACGCCGCGTCCTTGGTGCGGTTGCCGTTCAGGTCATAGTCGAACTGGTGCTCGGCCACCCTGGCTCCGGCCGAGGTCTTCTCCAGCATCGAGGACACCGAACCGTCCAGGAAGTACCCGTAGTCGACCGTGTTCCCGTTGCCCTTGACCTCCCGCAACCGCCGACCCGCATCCGTGTACGTGTAGGTGGTCGTCTTGGCGGCCGGGTCGGTGGCCGAGGCCCCATTGGTGACCTTGGCGAGCAGGTCGCGGGCGTCGTACTCGTAGCTGGCGTACGTCTTGGCGTGAGTAGTGGTCTTGACGGCGCCGTTCTCGGTGTACGTGAACGTTGTCGTCCCGCTGCTGGCACCGGACTCGGTGACCGACTTGACCTGGTTGAGCTGGGTGTAGTCCACGGCGTAGTTCGTCACCGCCACACCCGTGCGTTGGTCGGTGATGCTGGTCAGGTTGCCGTTGACGTCGTAGCCGTAGAGGAAGTCGCGGTTCTCGGTGTCGGTGTCGCCGCTGTTGTCGCGCACGGCCTTGATGCCGTCGGCGACGGCGATGCCGCCCGAGGACTGGGCCAGGGTCACCTTGCCGGTGTTGCCGTCGGCGAAGGTGTACTTGCCCAGGGAGACCCACTGTCCGGCCTGCGTGGTCTGGTTCAGCGTGGGCTTGGCCTCACCGGAGGCGTGCTTGACCGTGTACGCCGCACTCGTCGTCGCACCGGTCACGGCCGGGTACTTCGCGTAGAGCGTGTACTGCCCGTCCTGCGGGATGTTCAGCGTCCACTCGAACGTGTCGCTCCCGGTGCCGGCCGCGTGGGTGCGGTAACCGACTCCCTGGTAGCCGGTCCCGGTCGAGGTGGCAGTCCAAGTCCCGGTGGCCTTCACGTTGCCGGTGTCCCCGTCGTCGACCAGCACGACGTGCGCGCCGACCGGCGCGCCGGAGTCGGCACGCGACTTCAGCTTCCCGTCCGGGTGGTAGTCCCAGGTCATCACCCGTGCCTGACCACCGGCCGAGGTCAGGGTGCGCCTGGTCTGCTGCCCGAGCGGGTTGTAGTCGTAGGAGGTGATGATGTCCCACGGGTCGGTGGAGGTCTTGACGGCCCCGTGGTCCCAGTAGGAGTACAGCGTGTTGTTGCGGACTGTCTGACCCTCCGACGGCGGCTGCGAGAGCGTCTTGAGCCGGCCGACCGCGTCGTAGCCGTACGTCGTCTTGTTGGCCGTCTTGTACCGGGCGTCGGAGGGGTTGTACGGGGTGAGGGTCTCCTTGACCCGGTTCAGCTCGTCGTAGACGGTCTGGTGGACGAAGTCGTCCGCGACTGCGGCCGTGGCGACCCCGCGGGGTGTGATGACCTTGCTCCGGTTGCCGACCTGGTCGTACTCGAAGCGCGTGTACCGGTAGGTGATCGTGCCGGCGTCGTCCTTGAACGGCGACTTGGCCTCGGCGACCTGGCCGCGAGCGTCAAGGGTGACGGTGGTGGTCTGGTTCTCCTGGTCCGTGCTCGAGACGCCCGTCACTGAGCTCGAACACCTTGCCGTTGGCGCTCCGCCTGCCCGGAAGCTCCCTGACGCGCTTCGCCTTCGGCGCATCCTTGCCGGCCGCAAGGACGCCTCCCCGCGGCACCGCGCCCGCGTTGAGGTCGGTGTCCCGTGGCGGCGCCGGCGGCTGCCAGGTCGGTGCCGAAACGACGCCGGTGGAGGCCGCCTCAGCCGGCGCCGCCTGCGCCGACGTCGGTGCAGCGGGAACGACCAGCCCGCTGGCGATGAGGGCCGAAGCCACGATGGACACGCTCGCACGCAACACGACGTTCACACGAACTCCCCTGATCGAGCCCGCGACCACGCACCGGCGCAAGCCGACTCGGAACCGCGAGCACACCATCGGCCCGTGGAGGGATCGGGCCGCGCCGACATTCCCAGAATGCCCACAAGCAGCGCAAGTCGAACTAACTGGCCCAGGGCGGCTTCCTCATTCACTTCGGCGAGGGAGGGGTCGGGGCAAATCTGCCTGAGAGACAGGCAGATCCGAAGCAGATTGCGTTCACCCGGACTGGTCTACCGGCGCGTCGGCCAAACCAGTTCTTGGCGAAGAATTTACGAAGTGATGACTCTTGCGGCGACCAAGCCGCGCACGATGACCTCGAGGCCGACCGCAAACGACCTGGCAACCTCGGCCCCGTCTCGGCCTGCACCACCGGCGTCCCCGGCCTGAGCGAGCCGCTCGTTCTGCTCCAGCGCGACCGAGCCGAGGATGTGGTGGACGAGCAGATCGGTCACCGCGTCGCATGCGTCAGCCGGCACCCCAGCGCGTCCCACCAGGCCACGCAGCTCCCGCAACGCGGTCACGGAACCGCGCTCAGCGGCATACGCCATCCCGACGACGTCTGCGGCATCGGGCACGGGCGCCAAGGCCGCGCGGACTGCGGTCGCCAGCTCGACCAGCCCAGCCAGGGCTTCGCTCTGCGGCACCTCCTCCCGCACCCCGGGCAGCTCCGCCAGCAACGCGGCGGCCACCTCGACGAGGAGCTCCTGCTTGCTCGCGACGTGCCAGTAGATCGCGCCCGGCTGCACCTCGAGCTCGCGGGCGAGGCGGCGCATCGACAGGTCGGCCAGACCGTATCGCCGGAGCAGCTCAACCGCGGTGGCGACGACGTGGTCGCGAGTCAGTGCCACAGGTCACCTCCTCATCGCGTGGGCAGCGGTTGACATCGTGCCACGTCCGGACGGCATACTGAACGCCGTTCAATTGAACGCCGTTCAAGACTGGAGCGCCATGCCGATCTTCGACCAGCTCGCCGACACCGTTCTCGCCGGGACGCCGGCGAGCCACGCCGACGCCCTCGCCGTGCTGCGGGCAGCCGACGACGACCTCCTCCCCCTCGTCGCCGCGGCCGGACGACTGCGCCGAGCCCACTTCGGCAACACGGTGAAGGTGAACTACCTCGTCAACCTCAAGTCCGGCCTCTGTCCGGAGGACTGTGGCTACTGCTCCCAGCGGCTCGGCTCCGGCGCCGACATCCTCACGTACACCTGGCTCAAGACGGACGAGGCCATCGAGCAGGCGACCGCCGGCCTGCGCGGCGGCGCGACCCGGGTCTGCATGGTCAGCAGCGGACGCGGCCCGACCGACCGCGACGTCGAGCGGGTCGCCGGCCTGGTCGGCGCCCTCAAGGAGGAGCACCCCGACGTCGAGGTCTGCGCCTGCCTCGGCCTGCTCAAGGACGGCCAGGCCGAGCGGCTGCGCGCGGCGGGCGTCGACGCCTACAACCACAACCTCAACACCGCTGAGTCGCACCACGACGAGATCGTCACGACCCACACCTACGCCGACCGCGTCGAGACGGTCGAACGCGCCCAGGGCGCCGGGCTGTCCGCATGCTCTGGCCTCATCGCCGGCCTCGGGGAGACCGACGAGCAGCTCGTCGAGGCGCTCTTCGCGCTGCGGGACCTCGGCTCCGACTCGATCCCCGTCAACTTCCTCATGCCCTTCGACGGCACCCCTCTTGAGGGGACCTGGGAGCTCACCCCGGGACGCTGCCTCCGCATCCTCGCGATGGCGCGGTTCGTCTGTCCTGACAAGGAGATTCGCATCGCCGGTGGTCGTGAGATGCACCTCCGCTCCCTCCAGGGCCTCGCGCTCCACGTGGCCAACTCGATCTTCCTCGGCGACTACCTGACCTCTGAGGGACAGGCCGCCGAGGCCGACCTCGAGCTGATCCGCGACAACGGTTTCGTCGTGCTCGGCGCGGAGGAGGCTGGGGACGAGGCGGGTTCGCACGACCCGTCGATCCGCCGCCGCGGCGCCGGGACCGCGCTCGCCCCCAATGCCTGAGGTCGCCCTGCGCTCGGTGACCGAGCGCGACCGCGGACTCGTGTGGCACCCCTACGCTCCTCTCGACGGTCCGATGCCGTATGCCGCTGAGTCCGCTTCCGGGGTCCGGCTCCGTCTGCGTTCGGCTGAGCGGGCAGCGGTCGAGGCGATCGACGCGATGTCCTCGTGGTGGTGCGCCATCCACGGCTACCGGCACCCCGCGCTCGACGCGGCTGCGCACGCGCAGATCGACGCGTTCAGCCACGTCATGTTCGGTGGGCTGACGCACGAGCCTGCCGTGTCGCTCGCCGAACGCCTCGTCGCGCTCGCGCCCGGGATGGCGCACGTCTTCTTCGCCGACTCCGGCTCCGTGTCGGTCGAGGTGGCCCTCAAGCTGGCCCTGCAGTACCAGGCGGCGCGGGGGCGACCCGCCCGGCAGCGGTTCCTCACGGTGCGCGGCGGCTACCACGGCGACACGTTCGCGGCGATGAGCGTCTGCGACCCCGTCGACGGGATGCACTCGGCCTTCCCCGGCGTGCTGGCCCGGCACCTCTTCGCCCCGCGCCCCCCGGCGGCCCGGCTGCCGTTGGACCGAGAGCGGCCGGCGGCGTCTGTGGACGAGGTCGACGCCTGGGCCGCTGGCTTCCGGGAGCTGGCCCAGCGGCATACGGACGAGCTGGCCGCGATCGTCGTCGAGCCCGTGCTGCAGGGGGCCGGCGGGATGTACGTCTACGACCCCGAGTGCCTGCGGGTCATGCGGGAGGTCGCCGACGAGCACGGGCTGCTCCTCGTCGCGGACGAGATCGCCACCGGGTTCGGGCGGACCGGGCGGCTCTTCGGGTGCGAGTGGGCGGGCGTCACCCCCGACGTGATGTGCGTCGGCAAGGCCTTGACGGGTGGCTACCTGACCCTCGCGGCCGTGCTGACGACGGCTCGGGTCGGTGAGGTCATCACCCGGTCGACGTTCCGGGCCCTGTTGCACGGGCCGACGTTCATGGCCAACCCGCTGGCCTGCGCCGTGGCGGGCGCGTCGCTCGACCTGCTGGCGCTCGGCTGGCAGGACGACGTCGCGCGGATCGAGCATGGGCTCGCTGCGGGGCTGGCGCCTGCGCGGGACCTGCTGTGTGTCAAGGACGTTCGGGTGCTCGGGGCGGTGGGCGTCGTCCGGCTGGATCGTCCCGTCGACGTCGTTCGGGTCACGCGCGCGGCCCTGGCGCGGGGCGTCTGGGTCCGCCCGTTCCGCGACCTCGTCTACACCATGCCGCCCTACATCACCTCCGAGGAGGACGTCGCGACGATCGGCGCGGCCATCGTCGGCGCCGTCCAGGAGGTGCACGGTAGATGAGCGGCACGGTGTGGGACGACTGGCTCGCCGAGCGGGCCGCGTTGCGGGTCGAGCGCGGCACGGTCCGGGCCGACCCGGTCCTCCGGGATGTCGGAGGGCGGGCGCCGCTGGATCTCGCCAGCAACGACTACCTCGGCCTGTCGCGGGACCCACGAGTCGTCGCCGCGGCCCACGCTGCGATCGACCAGCACGGTGCTGGGGCGACCGCCTCGCGGCTCGTGACCGGCACGCTGCCGGTCCATCGCGAGCTCGAAGCGGCACTGGCCCAGTTGACCGGGCAGACGAGCGCGCTCGTCTTCTCGACCGGCTATGCGGCCAACCTTGGCGTGCTGACCGCGATGTCCGGGCGGGGCGCTGAGATCCTCCTCGACGAGCACGCCCACGCCTCCCTGCACGACGCGGCTCGGATGTCCCGGGTGCCGTACGCCACCTTCCGTCACAACGACGTCGCGGACCTGGACACGTTGCTGGCTGCGCGCCGCGGGTCTCGCGTCGTCGTCGCCGTCGAGTCGATCTACTCCGTGCTGGGTGACGCCGCGCCCCTGGTCGCGCTCGCCGAAGCCGTCGCCCGGCACGACGCGCTGCTCGTCGTCGACGAGGCCCACGGGATCGGGGTCGCCGGGCACGGCCGCGGCCTCGTCGCCGAGCTGGGACTGGCCGGCGCGCCCAGTGTCGTCGTCACGGCGACCCTGTCGAAGTCACTCGGATCGCAGGGCGGTGCCGTGCTCTGTCGGCCCGAGGTGCGCGAGCACCTCGTCAACACGGCTCGCAGCTTGATCTTCGACACCGGCCTGGCACCCGCCGCTGCAGGCGCCGCCGCCGAGGCGGCTCGACTCGTCGCTGCGGACCCCTCGCTGGCCACGCGGGTGCGCCGCAATGCAGCCGTGATCGCGCAGGTGTGCGGGATCGAGGAGTCGGCCGGCGCGGTCCAGTCCCTCCCCATGCCCTCACCCGAGGCGGCAGTCGCGGCCTGTCTCGAGCTGCGTGAGCGAGGCGTCCTCGTCGGATGCTTCCGGCCGCCGAGTGTCCCTGACGGGGTGTCGCGGCTTCGGATCACGGCCCGGGCCGACCTCTCCCCCGCCCAGGTCGAGGCCGCAGCCCGCCTCGTCGCCGAGGTCGCCACGCGGCACGAAGTGCACACTCGACCCAACCCCCACTCGAGTGTGCAGAACCTGCCGCCCTCATCCCGGCACGAAGTGCGCACTCGACCCGACCCCCAGTCG
>Ga0209347_1001297_pt1 | contig 42771 bp, 35 predicted proteins | sample AutmiccommuBRH23_FD_187382 | JGI IMG/M metagenome (GOLD analysis project Ga0209347, IMG submission 187382) | Deep subsurface microbial communities from Mt. Terri, Switzerland - Autotrophic microbial communities BRH/23 (SPAdes) (version 2) | ecosystem: Environmental > Aquatic > Deep subsurface >... | reverse complement strand
CGACTAATGTAACCTCCAATGCGGCTAGAATGATAGCACATTCTTTTTTGTACTCTGTTGAAGAAGGAGGATTTCTCCAGCCTACTTTGTTGGGAAATTTTTTTATTGAGGAGGTAGTTTCAATTCCACCTGTACATATTTTGAACGGTGCATTGTATGCAATTTATGGGTTGTATGAATATATTCAGTGTTTTAACGATAATATTGTGTTCACGCAATATGAAAAATGCTTGAATGGAATACTAGAAATGCTTCCAAAATTTGATCTTGGGTGGTGGTCGAACTACTCTATTGGAGTTCATTGGAATCTTGCTTCACAATATTATCACGATGTACACATTCTGTTACTCAATGAACTGGGTACTCTTTTTCAAGAGGATTTATTTTTACACTATGCTGAAAAATGGGAAATCTCAGGATCTTCTCATTGGAACCAATTCAAGTGTTCCCTCATGATTTTTATTGGAAGATTATTTAACCTTATTTTTAAAATAAACTTATTGCATCGTTTTAGATTCAAAGCGTATTAAGAATTATTTCGATTAATTTATTTGCTAGAATTTTTTAATACAAATGTTGGTTTCATAAAGATTATTAGAGATTTAAATTTTTGATCTTTCACATTAGTTACCTTATGATATTGTTTATTGAGTGATTAATTTACTATAGAATATATTACATAATTCTGAAATATTATTGTTTTTAGGAGATTAATTATGAAGAACCTTTTTAAATGAATTATTCAACAATTAATATTTACAAAAAAACAAGATTAGATTCAGGTATTAAAAATGTCATTTTTTATTATTGAACAGATAAAAATATTCTTATCTCAGGATATCAGAATTAATGACAAAACTGATATGAGGAAAGGTTAACCAAATATCATGTCAACACTAGTGCTAATTACGGATTCTTACCCATTCGAGATGAGTAAGGAAAATTCGTTTCTTAACACAGAATTACCATATCTTCAAACTGAATTTAAAAGAATTATAATTGTTCCTTGCCGTAGAGGGGGAATGATTAATTTCCTACCAAAAGGTATAGAATTGGATATAAGTTTTGCATTAGAATCTAATTCTTTAAAATCACGTATAAGAATAGGTTTTGCTGCGGTAACTTTTCCGTTATTTTGGAAAGATTTATTCAGACGCCTTAAAACACTTGTACAACCTGGTGCTTTATCATATCTATTGTCAGTAGCGGGAATTAATCATCGAATGTATTGGTGGATGAAAAAATTTATTCGTCGGGAAGCAATCAATTTAGATACATCTTTATTTTATACATATTGGCTTGGAGCTGCCACACTAGGGATCGGATTGTTGAAAAATGATTTCACGAATATAAAAGTGATATCACGTGCGCATAGGTTTGACATTTATGAATATTGTCATACACCATCTTATATTCCTTTACAAACCGATTGTTTAAAACACTTGGATCGAATTTTTTCAATTTCTGAGGATGGCAAACGCTATATCTCCAAGCATTTTCCATGGTTTGCGGATTCATGTGAAGTGGCAAGGCTAGGGGTCCATGCACCAAGCGGAGCCTCACGTTTTTTTTCCGAAGATGTATTTAGAATCAGTTCATGTTCATTTTTGACACCAGTGAAACGGATACATTTACTAATGTATGCCTTAATGGATTTGGCTTTAAACCATCCGGATCAGAGCTTTGAATGGTATCATATCGGAGATGGACCTTTGTTATCCAATTTAATGAATCTTGCCAAAACTGCTCCAGACAATATTAAACTTCAATTTTTGGGAAGAATAACTAATGATACTGTTCAAGAAATTTACAGGAAGAAATCAATTCACCTTTTTGTCAATGTCAGCTCTTCAGAAGGCATACCGGTTTCTATTATGGAAGCCATGAGCTGTGGAATTCCAATTATTGCAACCTCTGTTGGTGGTATATCTGAGATTGTTTCTGAGGTAAACGGGTTTCTTTTACCGAGTGATCCCTCGGTTGCTCAGATTTCAGAGGCTATTTGGAAAATATTGAATGATTCTGAAAGTCTAGAACAAAAACGTAAGGGGAGTCTTATGGTGTGGCAAGATCAATATAATGCAGATATAAACCTTAAAACTTTTGCAAAAAAAATCCGATCACTTTTATTATGATAACAAATCAGAGATTATTTCTAATATTTCAGCACGATTAAAAAAATCTACAAAATTATGCAAATACTAATGATTTTTTATATCTTCACAAAACATATTCTTGGCTTAATGAAACGTTTTCTCAAAACTGGCTAGTTATTCTTATATGTTAAACAGTTATTACCTACACATATTCGGAGCATAATGATTTATAAAAGGAACCTATGGGAAATCCAATTCACGTTTGTATTATCACTTGTGGTCATTTGGTTGACGACGTTCGCGTTAGCAACAAAGTCGCTCAGTCATTTCGATCGAATGGTTTTGATGTAACCTGGGTGGGGCCTGAAAATGCTTTCTATGATCCGATCCATTATGATCGGTATGGAATCCATTACCACCTTTTTCCCATAGGTAAGGGGAAACTGGGTCGGCTCCTCAGGTCATTCAAACCCTATAGGTATGGTATTAAAGTTCCAGATGTAGATGTTTTTTACGCGCCTGATCCTGACGGGGCAATAGCAGCAGTTCGATTGGCAAAAAAAAATGGTGCACGAGTGATATTTGACATACATGAAATTTATCACGACGCCATGCTGGGGCACTGGGTAAAAGGACTACCTGCCAAAATTGCAGGAAATATTCTTCAAATGATTCTTTCCAGGCTATGCTCAATAAGTGATTTGGTGATTGGGGTCAGCCAATCCGTCCTGAAGCCATTTCGAGCAACTTCGACAGAGAAAATAGTGGTTCGAAATCTTGCCCTGGCCTGGTTTGCAGAAAGTGAATCTGCAAAGATTTGCGTTGATGGAAAGTCAACATTTACCTTCATGCATGGCAAGGTAGGATCTACGCGTGGTACGAGTGTGGTTTTGGAGGCATTGAAAATTGCAAAACCTCAGATTCGTGGCCTCAAGTGTATTATGTTTGATGTTTTCCAAGGATCCCCACAAAGCTCAGGCTTAGATGATTTTTATCAGCAATTGAATACCTTAGAACTCCAAGATGTTGTAGAACTCCGGCATGTGGTTCCTATGCAGGAGATGCCGGCTATTCTTTTTACCTGTGATGTTGGGCTTATCGCTTATAACCGACAGCTAGGAGCGGATAGCCTTCCAAACAGGTTTTTTGAATATATGGCAGCAGGACTACCAGTTATCGTTCCTTCATATTCTCCAGAAATGTGTCGAATAATTAAATCTGAAAATTGTGGGTTGTCTGTGGATTTTGAAAATCCTGCGGAATTGGCTGACAGAATGGTTTATTTGTTCCAAAACCCTAAAACATGCCTTGAAATGGGTAGTAAATCCAAAGTTGCTTTTGAAAAAAGGCATCATTGGCAAGCAGAAATTCAACCTGTACTTGATCGTATCCAAGGATGGTTCCCTGATAGGACTAATCATCATAAAAATAATGCGTATTAATTTTTTCTAAAGATTTTAAAAAGTTCCAACGGCTGAATAATTAATTTTAAGAAATAAGTACAATAAATATCCATTTACTTATTCGAGATTCATCAATCGTTTTTTTTCAAGAGGAGTAATAAGATGGAAGATAAAATAAGAAATATGCATCCTCTCAACCAGGATAATAACATCAACACTGCGTTACTTATAGTTTCTTGTGATGCCTACAAAGACCTATGGCAACCTTTTTTCCATTGTCTTTTCAAATATTGGCCAGATTGCCCCTATCCGATTTTTCTTGGTTCAAATGAATCTGAGTATTCTGATCCTCGGATCAACTCAATCCTTGTAGGCCCTGACAAAGATTATTCATCAAATCTATTAGCAATGCTTGCAAAATTAGATTATCCTTGGGTAATTTTATGGATCGAAGATTTCTTATTGTCATCTAGTATCGACAATGAGCGTTTGTTGAAAATAATTTCGGATGTTCAGGATCGTGGTGGTGGTTATGCAAAACTGATTGCGAGTTTTCCATATGCGTATTTGAAGAATGGAACTGATGAAATTGGCATAATTCCAAAAGGGATAAAATACAGAGTAAATATCGGAGTCACGCTATTTAAAAAAGATGTATTGGTCAGCTTACTTAGATCTGGAGAATCTGCCTGGGACATTGAATATAAAGGCGCTTTGAGATCTGAGAAAATTTCTGAAGAGTTCTTCTGCTTAAACTCAAGTATGAAATCAAATCCTCCAATATCATATATAAATGCTGTGGGACGAGGAAGATGGATGAGAAATGCTATCCCGTTTTTAAAAAAAGAAGGACTTGGAGATTCTATTTCAAATAGAAAGCCTGTTTCTTTAGGATTTTATATTTATTATAGATTATATTTGATTAGGTTAGAAATCTTCAGGATTTTGAAAATATATTGGTATGAGTAAAAAAAATAAGGTTTTTATATTTATACGGCCTGAAAACCAATATTTAGTAAAAATAAAAAACATCAAAGTAGCAGAGGGGACAGAGGATATTATGATCATTTGTGAAATAAAACATAACAGTTAACTAAAGGATATTTTCAGAATCTGATATATTCTTAAAAATATTGATAAATAAATTAAATTCTAAAGAGGTTGAGATTATGAGAAAAGCATTAGTTTGTGGAGCTGGCGGATTTATTGGTGGACATCTAGTAAATCGCCTTAAAAAAGAAGGCTATTGGGTGAGAGGAGTTGATATAAAAACTCATGAATTTTCGCAAAGTTCAGCAGACGAATTTTTATTGCTTGATCTACGCCAATCAGAAAATTGCCTACGAGCACTAAGCCTGAAACAAGGATCTTTCGATGAGGTTTACCAATTAGCAGCTGACATGGGCGGGTTGGGGTTTATTCATTCTGCTGAATGTGAGATTTTGCACAATAACGCTCTAATTAATATAAATATGACACACTCCATGTCAAAATTAGAAATTCCCCGCTATTTTCTTTCTTCCTCAGTTTGTATTTATCGTGATATGCAAGTTGGTGAAATAGAAATGACTGAGGAAGGAGCTTATCCCGCCTTTCCCAATAATGAATATGGTTGGGAAAAACTTTATGCTGAGCGGATAGCAATGGCATATGCTAGGAATTATGGAACTCAGGTAAGAATCGCTAGGTTCCAGAACTGTTTTGGTCCATTTGGCACTTGGTCTGGTGGGCGAGAAAAAGCTCCTGCAGCTATTTGCCGTAAAGTTGCGGAGGTAGAAAACGGAGGTATTATTGATGTTTGGGGGGATGGTACCGCGGTACGTTCCTACACCTATGTAGATGATTTGGTGGATGGTATTTACCGTTTGATGCAATCGGACTTAATGGGTGCTGTCAATATTGGCTGTCCGGAGTATGTTTCGGTGGATAAATTGGTGGAGATTGTGGCAGAAGTGGCAAATAAAAAGATCAATATAAATCATGTTGAAGGTCCAGTGGGTGTACATTCACGTAATTTTAGTAATGCCCGTATTGAATCACTTGGTTGGCGATCTAAATATTCCATTCAAGCTGGGATTGCCTTGACTTACCCATGGATTGAATCTCAAGTGGAAGCTAATCGTGCTGTAACGGAAAATTGAATCTTTTGCTATTACTTATTATAAATCTTGAACAAAGTATTTAAAAGTAAATGATTATGGTAATAAATTTCTTGTGCATTTTGGTAATTGAGTAATCATTGTCTGATAGATAAGAAATCTTGAAAACGCCTCCTCCCTAATAAAATGTTGGTTGATTAAAAGGGAAATTTTCATCTCAAATTTTCATCTTGTAATAACTCAACCAGAATAATTATAATTTTATCATCTAAGCCTATTACTCTTTCTATTTTCACTTAAAGAAGGTCAGGAATATCTTAAGAAAGCTATGTTTACGAGGAATTAAGAAATATATTATTCATAATAGGAGTATGATTCTATGGCGTCAACTACAATTCAATATGAAATATTTAAAAACGCTCGTGTACTTATCACAGGTGGATTAGGATTCATTGGCAGCAACCTTGCTCACCGACTTGTTCACTTGGGAGCAAAGGTGACGCTGGTTGATTCAATGCTTCCTTTATATGGTGGAAATTTATTTAATCTAGAAGGAATTCAAGATCAGGTAAAGATAAATTATTGTGATATTCGTGACCGGCCAGCCATGGATTATTTAGTAAAGGATCAGGATTTTATTTTTCACTTGGCGGGGCAAGTGAGCCATGTAGACAGCGTTCTCGATCCATTCAATGATGTAGATATCAATGTTATTGGAACCCTGGTAATTCTGGAGGCATTACGGAAAAATAATCCAAATGCTCGTTTAATTTTTACAGGGACACGTGGTCAATATGGTGCTTCGATTAATCTACCAGTGGATGAACAGGCTCCAACAAACCCGAAAGGAATGTATGCAATTACTAATCTGGCAGCAGAAAAAATGATTCTGATGTATTTCGACGTACACGATATTAAAGGAGTGTCACTCAGAATAACTAACACCTATGGGCCACGGCATCAGATGAAACATAACAGATATGGAGTGGCTAATTGGTTTTTGCGACTTGCAATGGATGATCAAACAATCCCACTAATGGGATCCGGAGAAATCTTACGAGACTATATGTACATTGAAGACTTAATTGAAGCACTTCTTGCAACTAGTTTGTGCGATAAATCTTATGGCGAAGTTCTTAATGTAGGTAATGGGGTTGGTATCACATTTAAAGACTTGGCTCAAACCATAATTGATCTAACTGGAAAAGGGCGGATTAAGTTTGTGCCTTTTACCCCGGAACGTAAGATTCTCGAGCCTGGTGATTATGTGGGAGATTATTCTAAAATAAAAAAGATTGTCGGTTGGGAAGCTACAACTGAATTATCAAAGGGTTTCAAAACCTCTTTAAATTATTATCTTTTAAACAGAGAGCACTACTGGAAACCAGATTACGAGAAGGATATGAAATGATTGACCAGACTATTCATCCAAGTGCTATTTTGGGGTATCTACCTTTAAGAAAATTTGGTTCTGAAAATAAACTCCCAGAAGTAGGACCAGGTTTAACAATGTTGAGTGGTTCAATTATCTATAATGGTAGTAGTATTGGATCGAATGCCCAATTAGGGCATAATGCGATCGTCCGTGAGCAAAATATTATCGGTGATCAGTTTAGCCTGTGGAATAACTCTGTTGTAGATTATGGATGTCTAATTGGTAATCGGGTAAAAATTCATTGCAATGTTTATGTGGCTCAATATACAATTTTGGAAGACGACGTTTTTCTTGCACCGGGTGTGGTGATTGGGAATGATCCTCATCCCGGTTGTGCTTTTTCACCTCAATGTATGCGCGGTCCACGTATTTGTCGTGGAGTACAAGTGGGTATAAATGTGACTATTCTCCCATTTATAACCATTGGAGAAGGTGCTCTCATTGGAGCTGGATCAGTCGTTACAAGTGATGTCCCAGCTGGTATGTTGGCATACGGGAATCCGGCTAGGTCGGTACGTACAGTGGAGGAATTGACATGTATTGTAGATCCACCACTGACGGATCATCCTTATCCACGGTCTGGAAATTTATGATGAATATGCCTGTTAATTTTGTTGACTTAAAAGCCGAATACATTGAGTTAAAGGCAGAAATTGATCAAGCTTATCAGCGTGTAATGAATTCGGGCTGGTTTATTCTGGGGCCGGAGCTGGAAAAATTTGAAAGCGAGTTTGCAGAGTATTGCGGGGTAAATCATGCGATAGGAGTAAATTCTGGTACTGATGCTCTCTACTTGGCGTTGAAGGCTTTGGGTATCGGACCTGGTGATGAGGTGATTACAGTTTCTCACTCATTTATCGCCACAGCGCTTGCGATAACATTAACAGGTGCGACACCCGTTTTTGTTGATGTAGATCCTCAATCCTATACAATGGACCCACAATGTGCTCAGGCGGCAATTACATCTCGCACGAAAGCTTTGCTCCCTGTTCACTTGTATGGACAGATGGCGAACATGAGCAAATTGATGGAATTGGCCGAAACCTACGATCTGGCAGTTGTGGAGGATGCATGCCAGGCGCACGGGGCAACATATCGAGGCCAACGAGCTGGTTCAATTGGCAATATTGGTTGTTTTAGTTTCTATCCGACCAAGAATTTGGGCGGATTTGGTGATGGAGGGGCGTTAACAACCAATGATACCCAACTTGCCAATCGGTTGGTAGCGCTTCGTAATTATGGCCAAGAAAAAAAATATTACCACTCAACTATTGGCACGAATAGTCGTTTGGATGAAATTCAGGCTGCATTACTGCGTGTAAAATTGTGCCATTTGGAAGAAAATAACCAGCACCGACGGCAATTATCGATTGAATATTCTCAACTAAAGCAGGATTTTCTTAAAATTCCTAATGAAGCGATTGATTGTATGCATGTTTTTCACTTATATGTAGTTAGAGTCGCACAACGTGATTCACTACGCATTCACCTGACGAATAATAAAGTAAATACATTAATCCATTATCCAGTGCCTATCCATCAGCAACAAGTTTTTGCTGAGATGAATAAAATTGTCACTGATTTACCGGTAACGGAGCAACTAGCAGGTGATGTTCTATCGCTGCCGATGTATCCTCAGTTGAATTTGAATCAAATAAGGTATGTTATTAAATTGGTTAATGAATTTTTTGAAAAAAATGGTGGTTAATAAAACTAGTGAAAATTTTGTATCTTTCGCCAATTTTCGAGTTGAGCAACGATCCAGGTTCAGACCGGTGGTATTATTTTTGTAAGAACTTGGTGAAAAGTGGGCATCAGGTAGTTGTAATTACAAGTGCTGTTGACTATAAAAAGGCTAAGATTCGTTCGGAATGTCGTGGCAGATTGCACACGGTGATTACTGTCGATGGGATCAAGATAATCTATCTATGGTCATACCCCAATTTTCGCGGCAGCTTTACACGCCGTCTAATTTACCTGATTAGCTTTATGGCACTGTCAGTTGTTTACGGATTGTTTGTAAGGCGACTGGATGTAATTTATTCACCGAATTCTCCTGGCTTGGTGGGATATGCGGGTTTTCTTCTATCAATTTTTCAGGGGACACCTCTCGTATTTGAGGTAGCTGATGTTTGGCCGGATGCAGGCATTGCAATGGGGAAATTGACCAATCCCTATGTCATTTCGATAATTAAATTAGTAGAAAATGTTTGCTACCGACGAGCAGAACGGATTATTGCATTAACTCGAGGAATTAAGGAAAATATTGAGTCCAAAGGTTACCCGACTGAAAAGGTAAAATTAATAACTAACGGTATTGATCCAGGCATTTTTCACCCAGACCTCTTCGGAAAGACCAAAGAATTACGTTCAAGTCTTGGATTAAATCATCGTTTTGTCAGTTTATATTTAGGTGCACATGGTCATTACAATAGTCTTGGTACTATCATCGAGGTAGCTAATTGCCTGAAAGATGACGAAAGGTTTGTTTTTGTGTTGATTGGTGATGGAGATTATAAGGCTTATCTGGAGAAAATGGTGCGGGAATTAAGTTTACATAATGTAATATTCGTAGCGCCTGTTCCGCGAATGGCGTGTCCTGAATATTTAGGTATTGCTGATGTATTTCTACTGCCAAACCTAAAAGGAGCTTTTTTTAAGATGAATCTTCCCAACAAGTTGTTCGATTTCTTGATGGCAGGGCGACCGATAATAGTTGCAGGTGAGGGAGAAACGGGGGATATCGTACGTCAAGCAGGAGCTGGATTTGTGGTATCTGCTGAAGATGTTACTGGAATAGCTGAATCTATCCGACGTTTGGTTGATTTGGGTGAGACGGAATGCAAGAAGATGGGGGAGAAGGGGCAATCTTTCGTGGTAAAGAATTACAATCGCTCAAACCAATATTTTCAGTTTGAGCGAACGCTTTTGGAAGCGAGTGGGCAAAAATTATCATGATAGAAATAGGAGTTTGATTAGGTATTGTCTCAATTCTTTTTTGTGCGATGCTTCTAATTGAAAAGAATATTGTTCTTAAGAGTTTGAGCTTTTATTCGATTCGTTTCTGATATTTCCGTATTTTAAGTAAATTTTGTTTTGAATTCAAACTATGACCCTAAATGCTATTGTTCGTAAAATCTCAAAACATGACGCGAATGTTATGGTATCTATTCATCTAAAATCTTTCCAGGGATTCTTTCTTACCTTTTTAGGTCCTAAATTTTTAAGTATACTTTACCAATCTATTATAGAAGATCCTAGTGGATTTGGTTTTATTACTGAGAAATCAGGTGGTGCAATTGCATTTGTTATTGGGTCTACCCAGCCATCTGGTTTGTTTGTCCGCTTGCTCCGGAAAAACTGGTGGCAGTTTAGTTATTCTGCGTTGCCTGCATTTATAAAGAATCCAACCATTCTTCCTCGCTTGTTTCGTGCGTTTTCAATGCCAAAACAAAAAATGCCATCCAAAAATTGTGCTACTCTTATGTCAATCGCAGTTGATCCGCTCTATCAAGGCCAAGGTATTGGAAATTTGTTAGTTCAAGCTTTTCTGGACGAAGCTCATTCAAGGAAGGTGGTAATGGTTAACTTGACAACAGATGCAGAAAATAACGAAACTGGAAATAAATTCTACCAAAAATTAGGTTTCGTTAAATTTCGCACTTACACGACTCCAGAAAAACGAATCATGAATGAGTACATTATCGAACTAAGAGAAAACATTTTAAATACATGAATTCTTTTATCCCCGCCAATCCTGCTGAATCCAATATTATTCAAAACCCTCATAAATTTGACTTTTTCTGATAAAGTGTGGAAGCAACACAATCAATCTGGATGGAATCTTATGGCTCACTCGATTCATGTTTTGAAGGGCTTTATAAGGGGAGATTGATAGAACCCATATATTCTTGTCAGGCTGAGAATAAAAATGTCAACCGTTCCCCAATCAATCAATAACTCATTCGATCTTCTTTTGTCTTGTTCGGAGTAAGGCTATGCGGAATTCTAATTTTTTATGGAAGTGGCATTGGATCGTTATTCTGATTATTGTAATATTAATGGGTTCCCGTCTTTATGATTCATTGCAGTGGAATGTAAGAGCACTAACCTTCCTAAAAGGGGGTGGAGAATCAATTTCTTCAGAAATTCCAAACTGCAAACATTTCGCTCTATTATGGGCAGAGGCTAGCAAACGTGGTAGCTTATTGGATCAACACAATATTCTGGAATATGCATTGGCCTGTTCGCGGATTAATTTATCTTTGGTTAGTGTAATTTTCCCATACGACCCTGATTTGGCGATCTTGGCAACACAGCTATATCCCAACAGTTCTGAGGCATGGTTTTGGCTTGGGAAGACTTTAGCTCTAACCGATCATTTCCAAGCACGTCAGGCATTTTCTCGTAGTTTAGTTCTATCACCCAATAAAGGTGAGGTATGGTGTCATTTAGCATTGATCTATGAAATAGATAGCCAGTATGAAAATGCGTTGAATACATATTTGAATTGCTGTCATTTTGATGACCCGGGATTTGGAGGCTGCAGCGGTGCTGGGCGCATGATGGAGCTTTTGGACGATCCACAACAAGCGATTAAATTTTACCGCCTCTCGAAGTGGGATGTTGCTCTGGAACGTGCAAATGAGTTAGAATACCAATTTGGGCCGTAATTATTTTTGGCTCGAAATGATTTTCCTGAAACGCGACATATTCGTCCATAAGAAATCCGATTTGTGTTTCCCAATTGTACTCTCGAATTCTAAAAATTTACTTGTTGAATGTTCACACAAAATAATTTAATATATGGGGGGGATCCTCATAATTGGAGGTATATTTTTTGGTTTAACAAAAAAGTGAAATATGAAATGGCTCTTATCAAAATGGCTGCCGGTAGTTCTCTGGGCAGCAATAATCTTCCTCTTTTCTGCTAACCCGAATCCCTACCGCTTTCTACCCGCAGCATGGCGCAGCGCCATACCCCTCCCCACCGTCAGCGACTCCTCGCTCACCGAGTGGATCGGGCAGTTGATGCACTTTGTAGAATACCTCGTCCTGGCATTCCTCATCTCCCGGGCGCTGTACAAAACCTCCGCCACCAGCACCAAACTCCCCGCCCTGGTCATTCTGATTTCGATGCTCTTTGCGTTATCGGATGAGATCCACCAGCTCTTCGTCCCCGGTAGAGCGTTTCAGATTATCGATCTCTTCATCGATTTTCTCGGTTCCCTCTTCGGGGTCATTATATTCAAGATTAAAGATTGAACCGCGAAGATAGCATACCCCCAAGGGTACACGAAGGCACGAAGGAAAGATTAAGTTAAAAAAAAGAAATTATAAAAATTCTTAAAAACCTTAAAATCTTCGTTTCTTCGCGCCCTACGCCCTCGTTTATGTGGGTTTGCGGTTCATTTTTTCTTTCCTTAAAATTTCCCGTGAATCTTCCACTGACAAAAAATTCATATATAATAAACATTGTTGGGGGACATTTCCCCTGATCAACAAATCATTGCAGTCTTTCACCACCACAATCAGTCATTTTTCGCTTAATCAACATTTCTAGAAAAATTGTGCTATACTCTACCAAGAACTTTACTATTCGCACATAGAAAGTCCCAGGCCAAAGGGAATTAATCATTTCCTAACCCCTAAGGCCTAAAACCTATATCATGCCCTTGGGCAACACCTTCCGAAGGATACCTATCTGAAGGGTGTAAACCCGAACGACTCCGAAATGTTCTTCGAGGAGAAAATGCAATTGTTCCGAATTGTTTCCAAGAAACAAATAAGTCAACACAACTTATGACCTGTAACAACCCTTAATACTTAAAAACCTTCGCCATCGTGTCTTAGCGGTTCAATCTTTACTCATGTTAAACCAACTACCCAGGGGGAAAAAATTGGAAGTCCGAGATACCAAACCAAGATACAATATACAAATGCCTGATACCTACCAGAAAGCAATCCCAGATCAGAATAGCTTTTTTGAAGTTGTCGAGCGGGTCATCCGCCGAACGATGGACATTCTCGTCTCGGTCCTCGGTCTCCTCGTCCTCAGTCCGCTCTTTGCTTATATTGCAATCCGCATCAAACGCGATTCCCCCGGCCCCGTATTTTTCCGCGGTGCCCGCGCCGGCCGCAACGGCAAGCCCTTCGGCATTCTCAAGTTCCGCACCATGTACGAGGATGAGAATAGCTACAGGGGCAGCAAAATCACCGCCGAGGGAGATGTGCGCATCACCGCCCTGGGGAAATTCCTGCGCGATTCCAAGATCAACGAACTGCCGCAGCTCTGGAACGTGCTGGTTGGCGAGATGAGCCTGGTCGGTCCGCGCCCCGAGGATCCCACCATTGCCAGCCAATGGCCCAGGGAAGTGCGCGAGTTGATCCTCTCCATCCGCCCTGGTATCACCTCCCCGGCTTCCGTCACCTTCCGCGACGAGGAGCACGTCCTGAATGGCGCAGACCCGATGCAGCAGTACTTCCAGTCGGTGCTGCCCTCCAAGCTGCGCCTCGACCAGCTCTACGTGCGCAACCGCAACCTGCTCACCGATATCGACGTGATCTTCTATACGGCCGTCACCTTCCTGCCCAGGCTGCGCAACCGCCCTGTCACCGAAACGCGCCTCTTCTGGGGTCCCTTTGCCACCTTCACCTCGCGCTACCTCAACTGGTTCGCGATCGACACCGTCCTGGCATTCTCGGCTACCCTGCTCAGCGAACTCATCTGGCGCACCAGCCTGCCGCTCAACCTCGGTTCCGGGCGTGCGCTCCTGGTTGCCTTCCTCTTTGGGATCTTATTCAGCCTCTTCAATGCCCTGCTGGGTCTCAACCGCGTCACCTGGTCACGGGCGGCGGCGGGAGATGCGCTTCAACTGGCATTCTCGGTTGCGATCACCACCGGCCTGCTGGCTTTCCTCAAGCACTATATGCTCGCATCCCAGATTCTGCCCGTCGGCGTGATCATCACCACCGGCGTGCTCAGTTTCATCGGCTTTGTCTTCGTTCGTTACCGTGAGCGTCTCATCACCGGGGCTGCCTCGCGCTGGATCAGTGCCCGCGGTCATGCCAGAACCATCGCCGAGCGCGTGCTCATCATCGGGGCTGGCGACAATGGCGAGATGGCACTCTGGATGCTCAACCGGCCCAACCTGGCACGCACCTTCAGCGTGGTTGGGATTCTGGATGACGATCCACGCAAACAGGGTACCACGGTCAACGGGGTCGAAGTTGTAGGCACCACGGATGCTCTTCGGGACACCGTGCAGCAGCGCGATGTGGGACTGATCGTCTACACCATCCACAATGTCCACCCCGTCCGCAGAATGCGCCTGATCCGCGAAGCGCACAGCACCGGGATCCGCACCGTCGTCCTCCCCGACCTCATCTCCCAGCTCGCCGAGCATGATTCCCCCAGCGAACATATCCTGAAGGAGCACCCCCTCGACCACCCCCTCACCCCCACCGAAACCCACCACCTCCTCCAGCACCTCTCCCACCTCGCCCACCAGGGCGACCTCACCGGCGTCCAGCAGCTGGCAGATCAACTGATCAATTTATTACCGACAGAAGATGAATCTAGCTCGTAGCCGGTAGCTGGTAAAAAAATAAAAAAACCGAACCACGAAGAAAGCTTCCCCCCTCGGGGATAGCATGCCCCCTAGGGTACACGAAGACACGAAGAAAAAATTAAATTAAAAGATAGAAATAAAAAGAATTAATTCCACCCAATCAACCAAAAACACCAATATAATTAATTCACCAATCCAAACTATAAAACCCTTCGCGTCTTTTCTTCGTGTCTTTCTTTTCTTCTTCGCGGTTCAATCTCTAAAGGAGTTTAATTAATGAACATATTATTAACAGGCGCCGCCGGCTTCATCGGCTCCAACCTCGCCCAAAAACTACTCAATAATCCCTTTCAGCGTTCAGCTTTCAGCTTTGAGCCATCAGTTAAAAAAGAGCTACGAGCTACGAGCTACGAGCTATTGCATGCCCCTCGGGTACGAGCTTTTCTTAGATATACCTCCCGCGCCGACCTCGGCCTACTCTCCACTCTCCCACGAGAAATTCTCGACAGAATCGACATCATCTTCGGCGACCTGCGCGACTCCTCAGCGATACTGGAAGCTGCCCGCGGCTGCGACCTCATCTACCACCTCGGCGCACTGATCTCGATCCCCTACTCCTACCTCCACCCGGTCGAAACCGTTCAATCCAACATCCTCGGCACCCTCAACATCCTCGAAGCCGCCCGGCAGCTCGGCATCCCCGTCGTGCACACCTCCACCAGCGAAGTCTATGGCACAGCCTTGCGCGTCCCGATCGACGAGGGGCATCCGCTGCAAGGGCAATCCCCTTACTCCGCCAGCAAAATCGGCGCAGACAAACTCGTCGAATCCTACTACAAATCTTTCAACGTCCCCACCATCACCGTGCGACCCTTCAACACCTATGGTCCGGGACAATCTGCGCGTGCCGTCATCCCCACCATCATCACCCAGGCCCTCACCCAGGACCACCTCAACCTGGGCGCACTCGACACGAAGCGCGACTTCACCTACATCGACGACACCGTCCAGGGCTTCCTCCTCGCCGGTCAATCCCTCCTCTCCGCCGTCCACAGTGGTTCTTCCTCAAAACTTCCGAAGGACTCCGAGGTTCAACGAGGAGCTAACACTCAAAACTCAACCCTCAACCCTCAACAGCTTAAGAGCTCAACAGCTCAACAGCTGGTTTCCGGAGAAACTTTCAATCTTGGAACAGGTTATGAAGTAACAATCGGTCAGGTAACCGAAATTATTTTAAATATACTCCGGAAACCCAACCTCCCCATCCTCCAGGACCCCGCCCGCCTCCGCCCCGAAAAATCCGAAGTCCTGCGCCTGCTCTCCGACAACACCAAAGCCCGCGAAGTCCTCAACTGGTCCCCCGAAATCGACCTCGAACAAGGCCTCGAACGCACCATCGCCTGGATCAGCGATCATTTGGATAGATATAGAATTGGCACATACGAAAGATAGAAAGTTCATAAGTTCATAAGTTCATAAGATCATAAGCACTTAAGAACTCATGAACTCATGAACTCATGAACTTAACAACTTAACAACTTAACAACTACTAAACGGAGATCCACATGAAAGAATCCACCACACTCGGATACAAAGATTTACTTGTCTGGCAAAAGAGTCTTGAATTTGCGAACATAATTATCGAACTAACCGAAAACCTTGATACTGATAAAAAACACTTCCGCCTTATAGATCAAATTGAAGCTGCATCCATGTCAGTCCCGATGAATATAGCCGAAGGAAAAGGTCGTTACTCTATCAAAGAATTCAAGCACTTCCTCATGATTGCTCGTGGATCACTTTTCGAAACCATGACGATGATTGAACTTTTTAAATTGCGAAACTGGATTAACGAAGAAAAATACAATTATCTCATCTCAGAAGCAACCCAAATCACAAAAATGATCAACTCTCTGAACAAAAAATTAGAAGTTCAAATTAGTTCATAAGTTGATAAGTTGATAAGCTGATAAGGTCAATTTCTGAGAATCATTTAAACTATAATAAGATAGTATGTTAAACCCTTATGAACTCAAGAACTCAAGAACTCAAGAACTCAAGAACTCATGAACTCAACAACTGTTCTCATGAACTCATGAACTTATGAACTTATGAACTAATCAATCAAATATCAGGGAGGTAAAAGAAATGCATGCTGTCATACTCGCCGGAGGAAAAGGCACCCGCCTCGCCCCCTACACCAAAATCTTCCCCAAGCCGATGATGCCGATCGGCGACAAAGCCATCCTCGAGATCCTGCTGCACCAGCTCAAAGCAGCCGGGATCAACCACGTCACCCTCACCGTCGGGCATCTCTCCGGGCTGATGCGCGCCTACTTCCAGGATGGTTCGCAATACGACCTCGACATCCAGTACTCCTACGAGAATTTCCCGCTCGGCACCGCCGGACCACTGGCGAATATCACCCACCTCACCAAAACCTTCCTGGTAGCAAATGGGGATGTGCTTTCCCTGATACCGATCGCGGAGCTGATCCGGTTCCACAAAGAGAATGAAGCCATCTGCACCATTGCCATGCACCAGCGCGCCGTCAAGATCGACCTGGGTGTGATTGAAATGGATGAGTGCTGCCACGTGACTGACTACATCGAAAAACCAACCATCGACTACCGCGTCAGTATGGGACTCTACGTCTTCGAACCGCGCGTGCTGGAATACATCCCCCAGGGCGAATACCTCGACTTCCCCGACCTGGTCAAGAAGTTGCTGGCAGCCGGAGAACGTGTCCTCGGCTTCCCCTACGACGGCTACTGGCAAGACCTCGGCAACCCCACGGACTATGAGCAGGCGGTAGAGGATTTTGATTCCTTGAAGCATCTCTTCCTACCCAACGAAGATAAAAAATGAACCGCAAAGACGCAAAGGTTTTTAAGGTAAAAGAAAAAGAAAGAAAAATAAAAAATAACCATCGTGGTTCCCATTAAATAAATTAAACTATAGACACCAGTATAATTAATTCACCCAATTAACCCTTAACTTAACTTAAAAAATCTTCGCTTCTTTCTTTTGTTCTTCGCGGTTCAATCTTTAAACCCCATTAACCACACACACAAAAGGAACAACATGGACATCGAAAAAATCGCTTCAGATATTGTTAATTGTGCCATTCAAATTCACAAAGCCCTTGGCCCAGGTTTGTTGGAGTCCGTCTACCAAACTTGTCTAGCTTACGATCTTAAAAAAATGGGTTACAAAGTTGAGGTTGAATTAAAACAGCCATTTCAATATAAGGAAATAACATTTGATCAAGGATATAGAATAGATATGCTGGTTGAAAATTGTATTATCATAGAAAACAAAACAGTGGATCATCTTCTTCCAGTACATGAAGCACAATTAATCACCTATCTCAAGCTTCGAGATTGCTCATTAGGCTTCTTGATTAATTGGAAAGTGGAATTTTTAAAGGATGGAATAAAACGAAAAGTGAATCATCATCCCCAGAAATACTACCGTAGAAATCCGTATCCGCAGAGAAGTTTAAAATAAGATTAAACTACATCGATAAAACACGAATGATCATATACTCATAAATAATAAATTTCCACAATTAAAATAATAAAAAATTACTTCGTGTTTTTCTTCGTGTCTTTCTTTTCTTCTTCGCGGTTCAATCTTTAAACCCCATGAGGTACATACCATGAATTGGATAATTCCATTAGCAGACCTTAATTACGATTCGAATGAAGAAAACGCAGTCATATCAGTACTGCGCTCAAAATGGTTAACAATGGGTGAAGTGACAAGCCACTTCGAACACGACTTCTCGATGATGACCACCTCCCCCCACTGTCTGAGCGTCTCCAACGCCACCGAAGCCCTCCACCTTGCCTGTGTGGCACTCGGCATCGGACCGGGAGACGAGGTCATCGTCCCCTCCCTGACCTTCGTCGCCACCGCCAACGCCGTGCTCTACACTGGTGCCAGCGTGGTCTTCGCCGACATCACCAGCCCGAACGACCTTACCATCTCGCCGGCTTCGATCGCAGCCTGCGTCACTCCGCGCACCAAAGCCATCATCGTCATGCATTATGCCGGCTACCCCTGCGACATGCCCGCCATCCTCGAGATCGCCCGAAAGCACAACCTGCACGTGATCGAAGACGCTGCCCATTGCCCGGGTGCGACCCTGAATGGCAAAGCGCTTGGCACCTGGGGAGAGATCGGCTGCTTCAGCTTCTTCTCGAATAAAAACCTGGCAACGGGCGAGGGCGGTATGCTCACCACCAACTCCGACGAGATTGCTGCCAAACTCAAACTCCTGCGCTCGCATGGCATGACCACCCTGACCTACGACCGTCACGCCGGGCACGCCTACACCTATGACGTAGTCGAGCTGGGATACAACTACCGCATCGACGAAATCCGTGCCGCCTTGGGCATCGAGCAGCTCAAGAAACTCCCCGCCAACAACCAGCGCCGCCGTGAAATTGTCGCCCACTACCGTACACATCTCCCCGCAGAACTCACCATCCCCTTCGCGGATCATCCAGGTGTCTCCGCCTGCCACATCTGCCCCGTCCTCCTCCCCGAGGGACATAGCCGTAGCGGCTTCCAGGATTATATGAAAGAACACGGCATCCAGACCAGCATCCACTACCCCCCCATCCACACCTTCAGCTACTACCGCGAGCACTTCCCCGGTCCGCATCACCTCCCCGTCACCGAATCCATCGCCCCCCGCGAAGTCACCCTGCCGCTCTACCCCACCATGACGGATGAGCAGATTGAGTATTTGATGGAACAGGTGCCATTGGCGTTATTAGCATCGAAAAACAGTTCATGAGTTCATGAGTTCATGAGTTCATAAGATTAAGAACTTCCGCAGGACTCCGAGGTATTCCCGAGGGTAAAAGTTTATTCGGAGCATAAGCTCATAACAAAGCATGAAAAACCTTTCACAGAGAATAAGAAAAATTTATCCATTTGATGAAGATGCCCATATTCGTTTATTCGTTTCAAATTCGTTGACGGCAACTTATTAAATAAACATTTATAACAAATCTACGCTAACAACCCTTAAACCACCTTTTTTTCTTCGTGTCTTTCTTTTCATCCCAAAGGTGCCCGATTTGAAAAATCAAGGGTATTCGCGTTTCAATTTTTAAACCCAATCAATCAAGTACCATTATATTTAACCTCAACTTTTGCAAATTCGAAAATAGTCTGCTATACTGTTATTGCAGAAATTCAGTATAAACGGAGTAAACAAACATGGACACCACCATACAAGTGCGCGAGCGTGGGGTGATTACTCTCCCCGCCGAGTTACGTGAAAAATATAAAATCGAAAACGGCCAAATCTTCCGCCTGGTCGATCTGGACGGGATCTTTGTCTTTGTCCCCATGGTGCCCATCGTCCCTGAATTGGCCAACGAAATCGAGCGCCTACGGCTCGAAGCCGGTCTGAGCATGGAAGAACTCCTGGTAAGCTTACGTGAGCAACGTGAGATCTACCACACGGAAAAATATGGAAAATAAACCGGAAAAACCTCGCATTTTCATTGATGCCGATGTCCTTTTCGCCGGGTCTGCATCCCCTCATCAATACAGTGCCAGCCTGGTCATCCTGCGCATGGCGGAGATCACCCTCATCAAAGCCATCACCAGCCAACAGGTCATCACCGAAGTTGAGCGCAACCTCGAGCAGAAATTTCCAGCCGCGCTGGTGACCTTCCGAATGCTCGTCAGCCGCTGCCTGCAAGTCCTCCCTGATCCCACCGAACAAGAGGTCGATGCCCTCACCGGTCTCGCCGACCCGAAAGACCTGCCTATTCTCGCCGCTGCCATTAAGCATGACTGCCAGTTCCTCACTACTTACAACATCAAGCACTTCCAACCCGGCATCCCAACCCTCACCATCCTTCCCCCCGGGGATTTGGTACAACGCATCCGCTACCTTTTGAGCAGCATTTAAGCTGTTAAAATTTTAACAAAAAATAAGGTTCAAAGAGCAGGATGAAATAAAATCCCATCTCATTCGAGAAGCCTCATTCATTCACAGCGTGACCTTTCGGGTATTCGTTTATTCGTTTTATCATTCGTTGACGGTAATTTCTGGAATTCAATTATCACAGCATGGATAAAAAAAGACCACTCACAAGAGCAGTCTTTGATGATAACTAACCAGGGATATAGGAGCAAATTCACCTTGATGCAATGCTCACACGGCGTGGAGCCGAATTTCATCCGCTGGTAATATTAATATAGCACAATATTGAAAGTTTTCAATTCAGGGTTCTTGTTATTCAAGATAATCAATAATCGAAAACGAATCAATGAGACATTAATCTTCCAATTAACCTAATAACCAGTCCTCAAGAGTAATCCCCCTTATGCAAACATCATACCTTGCAAACATACAAACTATTGCATGTCACCTTCTATATCAGCACCATCTTTCTATCTTGTTCACCAATTTAAAACAAAATAATATACCATTCATAATACTAAAGGGTTGGTCTTTTATTCCAGATCTTTACCAAGATCCCGCCGATCGTCCTTTCAGTGACGTCGACATCCTCATCCACCCCAAAGATTTTCAGGCAGTCACCAATGTCATGGCAGAGCTAGGCTACACCGTCAAACCATCCGTACTGGCGGGTTTGGAACCCGCCCCTCCCCACATCCCCCTCGAAATCACCTTCAGCCACCCCGCTGGCATCCACATCGATCTCCACACCCACATTCTCACCCTTGCCTGGTGGCAGCCTGCCTTCTCGATCGATCTACACCATATCTGGCAAACTGCCCAACCCTACCAGGATTCAACCGGTCTGCAATTGCAGCGTCTCTCCCCTGAGGTCACCTTCCTGCACCTTTGCCTGCATCTCTGGAATCACGAACCATTCAACTCCCGCTTCCACACTTACACCGACCTGGTCCTGCTCCTGCGTAAATACAGTCACCTGATGGATTGGGATCACATTCTTCAGCTCACTACGGATTGGCACATGCAAAACCTCGTCTTCTGGGTCAGCCAGGTTCTGCAGCGTGATTTTCACACCACCCTCCCCATCCATATCAATCCGAAATCTCTCTCCCCCTCCATCCATTACAAATTCATTCAATCCAAATATACGCAATCCCTAATGTCTAAATCCTCAATTCTAAACCCTACAAACTGGTTTTCCGCCTTCCTGCTCCGTCTTGCCCTCATCGACGACCTGACCCTCCTGCCAGGATTGCTCTTCTCTGCACTTTTCCCCAATCCGACCCTGCGCACCGCCATCCACAACCAGCCCAGCACCCTCCTGCAACATTGGACCACCTACACCCGCCGTCTCCTCCGACAATAATCAATTCATGCTACAATTATTATTAGCTGGTAGCTGGTAGCTGGTAGCTGGTAGCTGGTAGCTGGTAGCTGGTAGCTGGTAGCTGGTAGCTGGTAGCTGGTACCCTAAGGGCATAATATAGCTGGTACCCTAAGGGCATAATATAGCTGGTAGCTGAATCCTTGTGTCGTCCTGAAATATGTTTACTGATATAAATATAAAAACAAGAGGTAAACATGAGCACAACAAGGAAAAGGTATAGTGAAGCAGTCATACGGCAGATCATTACAGAGTATGAATCCGGATATAGTATTGCTGAATTAAAACGAAAATATGGCATCACCGGGAATGAAACAATTCAAAAATGGATAAAAAAATCCAGCAAAGAGGGCCTGCGTCATAAGTACATCAGAATACAGCAAGTGGAAGAAATTTACCAGGTAAAAGCGCTAGAAAAAAGGATCAAAGATCTAGAGCAAGCCTTAGGAAAAACCACTCTTGAAAAACTAAAGCTGGAATGTATCGTGGAGGAATACCAGGAAACATATGGGGCAGAACTGGTCAAAAAAAAAGAAGTTCGCTCATCAACAGACTCATCCCAAAAGCCAAAAGCATAGAAGTGGTGAAGATAAATATGAACATCATTAGTGGTGAATTTCAAATTAGCAAACAAGCTCATTACCAAAAAATGCATCGAGAAATACAAAAAAAAGCTGAACAGGAACAGGTGCTTTCGATTGTACGAACACTGAGGAACACACATCCCAGAATGGGTACTCGAAAATTACTGCGAAAAATAAAGCCTGAAATGAGAGCAAATGATCTGAAAATGGGTAGAGATCATCTTTTTGAGGTGTTGAGAAGCGAAAAGATGTTGGTTTATCCGAGAAAAACAAGAAGAATCACCACGATTCCGGGATTATGGCGTACTCCTAATCTGCTTCCTGGTATGACAATCACCCAGCCCAATCAAGTGTGGGTAGCCGATATAACCTACCTGGAAGTGGAAGTCATACGATTTGTTTTCCTGTTTTTGCTTATGGATTTATATTCACGTTACATTGTTGGCTGGACCATTTCGTCCAGTTTAGAAGCCAAAGGAGCTCTACAATGTTTGCTTATGGCGTTGCAGAAACAGAGAAAGACTAATACTTCACTCATCCACCACAGTGATCACGGTAGTCAATATTCTAGCCGCAAATATACAAAAAAACTAATGGATAATGAAATAAGGTCCAGTATGGGTGAAGTTGGAAATTGTTATGATAATATCTATGCAGAAAGAGTTATAGGTACATTGAAAAACGAGTATCTGTTAGGCGATCTTTTTGTTAATATTCAACAAATCGGATTGGCAACCATGCAGGCAATAAACGCTTACAATACGGATCGTCCTCATTTGTCGATCAACTGTGTGTCACCTTATGCGGCATATTTTGATCGAGAGTTGCAATTGCCTGCGATTAAGATCCCAGAGAAGATGTGATGAAAGAGGACTTATCCTGTAATTTTCAGTAAACATTTTTTAGGACTCGACACCTAAACCCTAAACCCTAAACCCTAAACCCCAACCCCCAACCCCCAACCCCCAACCCCCAACCCCTATGAACCTGATCAACTGGAATTCCCTCATCTCAAACACCATCTGGATCCTCGCATTAGCCTGGCTTTTGGCTGTGCTCTCCGTGGCTTATTGGTCCGCTCAAACAAACAACCGCAAGTTAATTGTAGAGCTCGATCGCCCTGAACGTCAGATGCAGCTCAACCTTGGGGGTATGCTCTTCAGTGTCGGGCTGGCGCTTGTCTCCGAGCATCTCTGGCAAATGCTGATCCTCATCGCACTTGGGATCCTCTTTTTTGTGCAACTCTTCTTAGCCGCACGGACGCTTCAGCGCTGACGACTACCTGAGGAATTTACTTTACAATTCTGTAGATCTCTGTTATTTTCAGCAAACTATGGCATAATAAATGTAACGATTTCGCCCGCAGGAGGGCTTTTTGAAAGCAGTCAATCGCTGCACGTATTTGGGTTTGGATGATGATCAATACACCTGCATGACTTTTGCCACCGAAAGCCATCATTGTTTTCGGCTGGCAAAGCACAAAGGAGTTCCCCTCGATCATCAGTACCAGTACTGTCTGAATGACAATCACATCCGCTGTCCCATCTTGCTGAGGGGTGATCAACTTTTCCCAAAGGTTGTCAAATCACAGGCGAAATCAGCACAACCGGGTAAATTTCCATCAAAGAAAACGGTCTCAAAGTCTGCAATCAAATGGGTCATCGCGATTATTGCAATCCTTATCCTGGCTTTTACCAGTTATTGGGTATTTGCCAAAACCGATCTCTTCTCCCGACCAGATCCTCCCGTTCAGGCTTTTGGTGAGCTTCCTCCTGGCGTAACCCCGACCATTACCCGCACGGTCGTGGAATTTTCTCCCAATCTCACGCTCATCTATGATCTCACTGGTGTTGCATCCGACACGACTACCCCTTCGGAAACACCCGGTATCACCAGTACCACTCAAAAATCACCCACGCCTACGAATACTGCTTCCGTAACCCCTACCACAAAATCAGTTGCTTGTTCTTTGCCGGATGGCTGGATTGTTTATACGGTCAAATTTTGGGATACACTCTATGGGCTCAGTTTGTCTGTACGAACTTCGATAGATTATTTGGTGGAAGTCAACTGCCTGACCAGCACCCGATTGATTGTTGGTCAACAGATTTTCCTGCCCTATTACCCTCCCAAAGCCAGCTTCACCACCACATCAACGTCGACACCCGTTCCACCTGACCCAACCCGCACCAGGACCTCAACTGCCACCTTTACCCGCACTTTCACAGCTACCAATACCCGCACATTTACACCCACTGCGACGTTTACTTATACGAATTCGCCCATACCAACTGCCACCAATACACCTATTCCACCAACTGCAACACCCAGTGATACAGCAACACCTGTAACTCCTACCGAACCTCCACCGACAGATCCCCCTCCAACCGAGTCCCCAACTGACGATCCTGGCGGATAATCCGTTTTCACCATTGCATTGAAAAATTCATGAAGTCTCCCCGTAATAAATCAATTTTGACCAATGCCATCAAAATCGCGTTGGGATTGCTGCTGCTCTATCTTGCATTTCAGCGTGTCGATTGGCAGCTGCTGCTCCAGTCGCTCCAATCTGTCCGGATTTCCTGGCTTTCGCTTGCCATCCTCAGTGTCTTGCTCAGCCTTGCCCTGAAAGTCCTGCGCTGGGATCTTCTTCTGCGAAATTATAAAATCCACCTGCCCCCCATGCGCCTGATTTCAGCGTACTTTCTGGGGCAGGCAGCCAATATTTTGCTGATCATTCGCGGTGGCGAGATTGTTCGTGTCACCACGGCGCACCTGCCCGCCAAAGACGATTGGGTCGAGATCACCGCCACCATCGCCCTTGAAAAATACCTCGATCTGCTGCTCCTGGTTCTGCTGATGGTCATCACCGCAACCAATCTTCCCGCACTGGCATTGGAGAAAATGGGAAGTCTCAGCCCGATTTTACTCTTTCTCACGCTCATGCTTCTACTGCTGGTCACGTTGGGACCCATCCTCTGGCAGCATCTGAAGCCACGGCAAAGTTCCAGACCCTGGATTGCCAAAGTGCAACATAAGCTGGATCAATTCGTGCAGGCCAGTCTCTGGCTGCGGGATCCCCGTAAACTCCTGCCTTCGCTGGGAATCACTTTGCTGACCTGGGCTGTGATGGCTTCCACCAACTGGCTGGTATTCCAGTCGCTTGCGCTTGACCTCAACTGGGATGCAGCCATCCTGGTACTCATCCTTGTTTACCTTGGTGTATTACCCGCCTTAATGCCCGGCAATGTTGGTCCTTTCACCTACTTCGCCCAGCTTGCACTGATCCCCTTTGCTGTGGGCAATGACATCGCGCTGGCATTCGCCGTCATCCTGTATTTCATTGTCACAGTACCATCATTATTGATTGCTGGTTTGACCATGTTGCTTCCTCTCAAACTTAATCGCAAGGCTGCCCCATGACGGTGATGACCCCAAAGCTTTCCGTGATCATCCCTGCCCGCGATTCAGCGAGGACCATTCAAGCTTGTCTGGAAGCACTGCTATTACAGCAGGGATATATATTTGGACAGGATTATGAGGTCATCCTGGTGGATGATGGTTCTCAAGACAACACAGCCCAAATCGCAGAGCAGCTCGGTGTGCGAGTCATTTGTCAACCCAATGCTGGTCCAGCTACCGCGCGAAACACAGGCGTTGAACATGCCCGCGGAGAGCTGATCTTCTTCACCGATTCCGATTGCATCCCCAACTCGGATTGGTTATCCCGGATGGCTGCTCCTTTTGCTGATCCGACTGTGGTTGGTGTGAAAGGCACTTACCTCTGCGAGGAAAAGAACGCGGTCGCTCGCTTCGTTCAACAGGAGTTTGAGTACAAGTACCGTTCCCTGGAAAAGTTGACCCGGATCGATTTCATTGACACTTATTCAGCAGCCTATCGTAAGAGCATCTTTATCGAAAATGGTGGATTTGATGCCCGTTTCCCGGTTCCATCTGTCGAAGATCAGGAATTCTCCTTCCGCCTGTCGCGTAAAGGCTACCATCTCGTATTCCAGCCCTCTGCGCATGTCTACCATCGCCACGATCTCAATTTGAAACAGTATATCCAACGAAAGTGGGGCATTGGTTACTGGAAAGCCTTCATGCTGCGCTGGTTGCCGGAAAAGACCCTCTCAGACAGTTATACACCCGCTTCGCAACGAGCTCAAATCGGATTGCTGGCAGTCTTGCTCCTTGCGATCATTGGAAGCTTCTTTTATCCACCTCTGATCTGGATCACGATATTCACATTTCTGTTCTTCCTGATCACTGCCTTACCCTTCCTGAAAATGGTTTGGCAAAACGACCGTTCCATTACAATCCCAACCATCCCTTTGTTATTGTTACGGGCAGCAGCTTTGGGGTTTGGTTTGCTGGCAGGCTTTCTCTTCCCGCCGCATCTCATGTTGCCTCCACGCACGGGTCTGAACTTTATCGAGCGCTTCTTCAAACGTTTGCTTGATATCTTCGCTGCGATCCTTGGGCTGGTCATCTTCTCGCCCATCCTGCTGATAGCAGCCATCCTGATCCGCCTGGATACACCAGGAAAAGTAATCTTTACCCAGGAACGGATTGGCGAAAACGGGAAACCTTTCCGAATCTTCAAATTGCGCACCATGGTCGCTGATGCCGAACAGAAGGTACACGAAGTACTGCAGCAAAATGAAATCAAGCTCACCCAACCTGCCTTCAAAATCCACGACGATCCGCGTGTCACCCGTGTTGGGCGCTACTTGCGTCGTTGGAGCCTCGACGAAATTCCCCAATTCTGGAACATCCTGCGCGGAGAAATGAGTCTGGTGGGACCGCGTCCGGAAGAATCCTGGATTGTCGCCCTGTATAATGATTACCATCGCCAACGCCTGGCTGTAAAACCCGGATTGACCGGTCCCATGCAAATCAGTGGTCGCGGTGATCTGGATCTCGAGAGTCGCATGGCGGTGGAATTGAACTATATCCAGCATTATTCCTTCTGGCTGGATTTGAAAATAATTTGGAAATCGCTTGGTGTCTGGTTCTCCGGAAAAGGTGCTTATTGATAGATAATAAAGCAGCTCACACTGTACACCATAATCAAAAAGCAATCGTGTTGCTGATCGTGGTAGCCATCATCGTCTTTTTCTATGGCATATACCTGTTGATCAATCCCATGGTCAGCATCGAATGGTCCACGGAAACAGAATTGGATACTTATGGGTTCAATCTGCTTCGTGAGGAGGCAGAAAGTTCCTCATCTGCAAGCAAAATCAACCCCCAGATGATCATTGCACGCGGATCTCCCATCGAAGGCGCGACCTACCAATATATCGATCGTGATGTTCAGGCAGGAGTGTTCTACACGTACCAGCTGCAAGAGGTGGTGTTATCCAATGAAAAAGAAATCATTGAAACAATTGATGTGTATGTTAATTATCGTGGCTTGATGGAAATTGGGTTTGCGCTGGTCTTATTTGCACTGGCGGTCTACCTCTCATTACAACATAAAAAATCACACTGAGGTGGGCATTAATGACGGAGTATTCTTTTCAACTTCCAATAGGGGACTATTATCTTCAAATAAATACAGATCAACAGGATCTTCACCAACGCTTGACCCAGTGGTTCCATTTTACCCATAATACATCCAATCTTCAAATCGGCACAATATCGATCATTGCATCGGATGAAGATTTTTCTTCCCATCCACCACTCCCCACCACAGAATGGTTTGATCAAGATTGTCTTTTTGGAGGAAGGGGATGCAAAGGAATTGTGGGAGCAAATGATACAGCAATCCTTAGGGTCAATAACTCCATCAATTTGATTTACATTGAACACTTTATCCGCGTTGTCACAGCCATCAGAATTTTTAATCGGGGAGGGTTATTAGTTCATGCCGCAGGTTTGGAGAGAAATGGGCAGGGATTTCTATTCACTGGACATTCCGGTGCCGGGAAAACAACGGTCTGCCGGGTTTCGACGGATTGCCATATCCTGAACGATGATATGGTAATACTTTGCCCTGGTTCACCCGGCTGGATGATGAGCGCTACCCCATTCTGGAATCCCACCCAGGTTCCTCCAGGCTCAGGATCTGTGCCTTTACACATGATCCTCCACTTAAAACAGGCTAAACAACATAAAATCGAAGAAGTGCCTTTATCCAGGGCGATTGCTGATCTATTGACTCATATCCCTGCAGTATCTCAAACCCCATTCTATACATCAATATTACTGCAGCGTTGCCATGAAATTATTACTAACGCGGAGGTTAGAGAACTCCAATTTTTGCCTGATTCTGGATTTTGGAAACTTTTAATATAGGAAAATAACAGCATGTCTGAAATCTGATTTTGAGTGAACCGGATTTAAAAACCAATCCTGACCTGAAGAGGTTGGGATTTTCATTTTAAATATAGATGATTCTTTGTTATAAGATAATTTGTGCGAGTAAAATTAAAATTTAGATTTCCAATAAGGTTTATTTATTCAAACATGGATTATTTGATTTTCAATGTATAAGTTTATCTTACAGAATCTTGCATTTTTGTAAGGTCAAGCTATACTTTGAATAGGAATTAAAAAAATTCCAATAAACCAAGTTCTAGCGAAATTAAAACAACAAACCATCTTTGATAGGACGAAAAGTAATGGTTTGTCTTTACAGCAGTCGCTAGATGATCGCAGATTATTCATTGAAATTGCAGTTCTGCTTTCATAATATTCATATTTAAAGGAGGTGATCATTATTAACAATGATTGATTGTTCAGTGATTAACTGTTGTTAGTTTTTAAAATAATATTCTCAGGAGAAAAATTATTATGAAACGAAAGTTTTTCTATACGTTTTTGGCATTTGTATTGGTTTTTTCCAATGTCGCTACCGTTTTTGCTCAGGATGTTACACCTGATCGGTTTGCGGGACGGGAATTACCCGAGAGCATCCAGGCACTTAAACTGGAATCCCCAGTCGTGGTTGAAGGCCAGTTTGGCGATGTGCTGGATCGTGCCCTTATGGGAGTTGTTGGTTCTGAGCGTGTCATCATTCGGCTATCGGCTGATTCTGGCGCACAGGCGTTTGCGAAAGGTCTGGATACTGTAAAAGCAAAAGCAAATGCTAAAGCCCAGCAGGATTCTTTTCTCACTACTGTACTGGCTGCTGATCCCAATGCTCGTGTTGTTGCCCGGGTCCAGACTGTTTTGAATGCAGTTTTTGTTGAGGTTGATGCTGCTGTGCTGGAAAGTCTTGCCCAGGATTCCCGTGTCGTACGAATTGCCCCCGTGGGAAATTACGAAATGGACCTTTCAGAGACCGTACCGTACATTGGTGCTTCAGCTGTACAGGCAACTGGCGTTGATGGAAAAGGAATCAAAGTTGCAGTTCTGGATAGTGGTATTGACTATACTCATGCCGCTTTTGGTGGTTCAGGTGATCCTATGGATTTTGATAATAATGATCCAACTATGATCGAACCTGGCACTTTCCCGACAGCAAAAGTTGTAGGTGGTTATGACTTTGTTGGCAGCAGTTGGCCAAACACCCCAGAAATCCCTGATCCCGACCCGTTGGATGATGGATCCGGCGGTGGACATGGAACACATGTAGCTCATATCATTGGTGGTATGGGTGGTGTCGCCCCCGGCGTTGCTCTGTATGCAGTCAAGGTTTGTTCCTCGGTATCAACATCCTGCTCAGGGATTGCCTTAATTCAGGGCATGGATTTTGCAGCTGATCCCAATGGCGATGGAAAATACAATGACCGGGTTGATATCATCAACATGTCTCTCGGTTCTTCCTATGGACAACCTTTTGATGATGACCTCTCATTAGCCGTTGAGAATGCCACAAAGATAGGCATTCTGACCGTTGCATCTGCTGGTAATTCCTCTGATAAACCATATGCCAATGGAACACCTTCAGCTTCTCCATCAGCCCTTTCCGTGGCACAGACCAGTGTGCCCAGCGGTTTCCTGCCATTAATGCAGATTGTTGCTCCTGCCAATATAGCTGGCAATTTCCCGGCTGTATTTCAACCCTGGTCAGCAGCCTTGACTACAGTGATTGAAGCGCCAGTACAATATGGCAATGGTGCGGGTGGTAATTTGCTGGGTTGTGATCCATTTGCAGCTGGCTCTTTAGCTGGCAAAATCGTTCTGGTGGATCGTGGTGTTTGTTCCTTCAGCATCAAAATTGCGAATGTTGCCGCAGCTGGTGGATTGATCGGAATTATCGGTCTTGTGGCTCCTGGTGATCCTTTTGAAGGTGGCTACGGCGGTGGTGAGGTGACCATTCCTGGATACATGATCAGTCAGACTGTATCCAACAGATTGAAGAGTGGGTTACCGAATACAGTCGTTCGCTTTGACCCGAGTGTTGGTATTCCTTTAGCTGGCACTATGGTGGGAAGTTCTTCCCGTGGTCCACAACACGAAAATACAACCCTGATCAAACCTGAAATTGGTGCTCCTGGTGCCTCAGTCTCTGCCATAGCAGGTACAGGAACAGGTGAAGGACCATTTGGAGGAACATCAGGTGCTGCACCGATGATTTCCGGTTCGGCCGCTTTAGTACTGCAAGGATTTGGTGGCACCAAGACAACTGCCAAAGGCACAGCTTCTGGAATTGGGTTAGGATTGTCTCCTGTTGAGGTAAAAGCCTTATTAATGAATAATGCTTACACAGAAATTGTGAATGATGCTTTGACTGGCGCGTTAGCACCCATCACCAGGATTGGTGGTGGAGAAGTGCGCGTCGATCGCGCTCTTTCTGCTCCAGTGGTTGCCTGGGATCGAGATGTGCCTTCAGGTTCATTGAGTTTTGGTTTTGTGAATGTAGCCGATGATGTTGTTACCATCACGAAAACAGTCAAAATTCGCAACCTGGACAATAAGAAACATTCATACATAGTTACCCCAACCTTCCGTTTTGCTGATGATGTTGCCAATGGAGCCGTATCGGTCTCTGCCCCTGCAAAGGTCGAAGTAAAACCTGGCAAAGGAACATTTACCTATTTTGATGTCACCCTTACCATTGACGGAACAAAGTTGCGGGGTAACTTCATGAATTCTGGCAGTCAGGGTGCAAATCCAGCTACCTTAACAACCAATGAATATGATGGTTACCTTGTTCTTAATGATGGTAAACATGAATTCCAAATTCCGTGGCATGTGTTGCCCCGTAAAGATGCCAAGGTTGTACCGGATACAACAGAATTGATTCCTGGCTCTTTCCCACAGGTGATTGGTCTGAATAACACCGGTGTCGGAACTGCTCAAAATGATGCTTATGCCTTGTTGGCGGTCAGTACACAGGTACCAGTAGGGGGCATCGGTGAGCAATCCCCAAACCCAGATATCCGTGCTGTCGGTATCAATACCTACCCGGTACCAGCAGGATTCTGTTCTGCGAATGATTCCTTCTTATGGGTCTTCGCCATCAACACCTGGGAGGCACAACAACATCTCTTGCCTGTCAGTCATCAGGTTTGGCTGGACACAAATCAAGATGGCGTTGATGATTATGTAGTACTCAACCGCGACGCATCTGGTCTCGGGTCGATCTCTGATGGTCGCCAACTTTCCTGGGTTTTGAACCTGGCAACTGGATCAGCCTCTGCATTCTTCTTTGCAGAACACTCCACCAACACTGGCAATACTGCCTTAACCATTTGTGGTGAACAGATCGGTATGAATGCAGCTAATTTATTATCAACACAGGTGAACATGGATGTTATAACACAGGACTTCTATTATGGCGGTCCTGGTGATGAAGTTTTGGGGCTAACTGTAACACCATTAGGAGAACGTTTCTATGGTGAACCGTCAGATGTACCTGGAAAGTTTTCTGATTCGGCTGGTCTGGATGTGTACGATTTTGGTCTTTTCCCAGGCAATACTCCTGAATTGGGGTTATTGTTATTCACCAATGGTGATCGCGGAGCAGGAAATCGTGGGGGAGCCACACACTTTACCGAAGCTTTGATATTCGCTGCACCATAATATTTCCAGAGACCAAATCAGTAAGAATAATCACTTATTACAAAAACGGAGCTCAACACAAGAGCTCCGTTTTCTATCACCTATTCGTAATATTCGAAATCCAGTACCACTTTTACATTTATCCAAAACCCAGTTTTGCGGAAGAACGTTTTAGGGCAGATTGGATCATCAGGAATTCGCCAATATTGTCCATGGTCACTAATCCAATTAATTGTTCATTCTCAAAGATCGGAACGGTATGGCAACCACAGGTTTGCAATCTCTCTGATACTCTTTCCAACATCTCATTGGCATCAGCAGTGATAAAAGACTGATCCATTACACTGGCAATATTTACTGTTGGGCCATCCTTGGCAAGCCCCTGAACCAAACCAGAGCGGGTCAAAATACCAACCATATCATCCCCTTTCATGACCGGGAAATCCTGCTGATATCCGGTGAGAATGGCATCAATAGCATCTGATAAGCGCTGGTTGAAATCAAGCGTTTGAAATTGTGTCAGCATGGCACGTTTGATCGGGATCCCTGAAATTGCTTCTCGCACCTGTACCGAACTGGATTCCTGGCTGGCACCAATCCAGACAAAGAAAGCAATGAAAAGCAGGAAGGGATTGAAGAGAATTCCGACCAGACCGAATACGAGCGCAAACCCCTGACCGATGGTCGCGGCAGTCTGTGTCGCCCGGGTATACTCCATTCTCATTGCCAAGAATGCGCGTAATACCCGTCCGCCATCCATGGGGAAAGCAGGGATCAGGTTGAACAACAATAAAGTTACATTTACAATGGCAAGCCTTTGTAACAAAGATCCTTCGGTTATCGTTGTGTTAAGCAATCCACCCAACCCATTGGTGAGAAAAAGCCAACCGAACAATAAAACTGCCAGAACCAAATTTACCAGAGGACCAGCCAAAGCAACCCACAATTCTTGTTTAGGCTCCTTGGGCATTCTTTCCAATCTTGCCAGCCCACCAATCGGTAAGAGGGTGATGTCTCGGGTGGCAATTCCATATTTTCGAGCAGCCAAAGCATGTCCAAATTCATGCATGAGGACGAATAAAAACAGCAACAGAATAAACACCACCCCATTCACCACTGCATTTACTGACCGTTGGGTAATCCAATATGAGAATCCTATCCAGGCTATTAATATAAAAAATGTGCTGTGTATAAACACATCAATTCCAGCAATTTTTGCAACTTTCCATGACCATTTCATTTTTGTCTCCTAAAACGCAATCAATACCGTGTATCTTTTCATCAGAGGTCAGGGTGTTTTGGTTGTGATACCCACCAAAAACACCCGACAACTCTGGATTATTAATATGAATCCAATTCATCTTAATTAAAACCGAATGATCAGGATTTATAAAATAATCATACAATCTTTGTATATGAATTTGATAAAAACTCCTTTATTTTATAAATTTCTTATAAAACGCTTATACAAAGTTGGTTGACTTTTACTCACTTTGAATAATATAATAATTAATATGATAAATATCTAATAAATTCCCATCTAGGGATTATAGAAAGAGGAAAAAAATGACAGAAAAATTTGTACTGCCCGAATTAGGTTTTGCTTACAATGCCCTTGAAACAGCAATCGATGCCCAGACGATGGAAATCCATCACGGAAAACATCACGCTGCCTATGTTAATAACCTGAATGCTGCCCTTGAAAATGCTCCAAAATTCTATATGGATTCAATTGATGTTGTTCTGCGCAACATTAATGATGTTCCTCAAGAAATTCGGCAAGCTGTAATTAACAATGGTGGGGGGCATGCCAACCATTCGTTATTCTGGAAAGTTCTTACACCTGGAGGTAGTAATGCTCCAGTTGGTGAAGTCGCTCGTGAATTGAATGATAAATTTGGTTCATTCGAAAGTTTTATCGACACCTTCTCAAAAGCAGGTGCAACCCGCTTTGGTTCTGGTTGGGCATGGCTGGTATTGAACGGACAAAAGAAACTGGAAGTTTACTCGACCGCCAATCAGGACAGCCCTTTTATGCAAGGCCACGTCCCGGTACTTGGGCTTGATGTTTGGGAACATGCTTATTATTTGCGTTATCAGAATCGACGCCCGGATTATATCAAGGCATTCTGGTCGGTTGTAAATTGGGACAAGGTAAATCAGTTTTATCTTGAGAATAAATAGACTTAGCAAAAATGTGTTAAGAGTTTATGTGGTTTTCTTAATCACATAAACTCTTTTAATTTAAACCCCAAAACATAAATCGCAAACCTTCATCAGAACTCACCAGGATCGAACCATCCGGCGAGAACACAATCTGGGAAATGGCTGCATCATTTGAAACAAAATGATTGGTATCCGCAAGAGTATTCATATCAAGCATTGCGATTAAATTTCCATTTGCCATTGCCAGGTGAGAATTGTCTGGAGAGAACTGAAGACTATAGACTGATTTTTCAGTGGTTAATTTGTGGATTAATTCACCCGTTCTAAAATCGTAAAGAAATACGGTTGGAAAAAATTCATCATTTGTTGCTTCGGCGGCCGATGTGGCCAGAAATGTTCCAGCATTATTCAAATCATATCCAATGATGAAATCCTGATGAAAGATAGCTGGAAATAATTGATTGGTTGCGATCTCACTGACCTGAATTGTTGCTCTCGCCATCCAGATTGCATATTCAGTACTCTGTCCATAGCGGACATCATACACAGGGGCAGCCGTCTCAAACCCGGTCAGCGTCGCGATGCGTTCACCATTTTCCACGTCAAAAATCGCAGCACCCCATTCATCCATTTTGGTGAGCATGATATTCTTGCCGTCCGGGGAAAACGATGCACTCATAAAAGATGTATCGGTTTGGATAACAGATTCAGCATCAGATTTCCAATTCTTAATGATGATATCCTGATTATTAGTTGTTGTTGCATAGGATTTTCCATCCGAAGATACATCCAGGAAATATTCATTTTCCTGACTTTCATATGTAAATAATTCATTGAATTCAGGATAAGAGATTACTTTAAAATAACCATAGCCGATCAAGGAAAAACAATTTTGATCCGCACACCATTTCATTCTTGCAGGTTCGTCAATGGAAAACTCTGAAATTAGATCCAAAGGACTGAAACCTTCACCAGGAGCAGCTTCCGTATTGATCGGATCAGGATAGGCATTAATGATTGGCGTTTCAGATTTTGGGATCGGATAGCCATCGGTTTGTGTTTCAGAAAAAATGGGTGCAGGATATGACTCGCTGGGTAAAACGTCAACGTCATTGCTTTCCGGATCCTGATTTGCTTTATTGCAGGAGGATAGACTGAATATTATTACGACAAGAAAAATCAAAATCAAGAATTTTTTTGAGCTCATAATATTTCTTTCTTTACTCATTATCATTTCATCGTAGTGGTTTTGGCGTTTTTATTGAGTATCATCCCCAAAACCACCCATCAACCTCATTGTATTGACATGATACCATTAAGACGATCCATTGATATTAATTGTTCCTGATCGACAAGTTTTCCTCAACATCATCAAACGCCTGATCAAGGAGCCCATAAATTTTCCCTTCAGCCCATTCCAATGCCTTATCTCCTAATTTGGTAATTTGGGTGTGGATCCAGGAATCCACTCTACCTTTTTGATTACTTACAAGTCGATTGAGTCCATCATCAATGCGAGAGGTCAAACTCGTCATCAGGTTTGGATTTTGTTGAATCAGAATTACCGGAAATTCATTCACATAAATTGTGAGAGATTTATCGGAATCAACTGACAATTCCATCCCGCTATCAACACTTAAAACCAGGGTATCTGCAGCATATGCACGATAATTTTTTCCAGGCAAATCGTTGAAGGTAATAGGGTAGGGTGCCTGTCCGCCAGAAGCAGTCCAGGCAATGATTACCAGGCGTCCTTCTTTGCGAAATCGAAATTCATAAATTCCCAGATCCTGCGGGGTTCCATAGCTGCTGTTCTGTTGGAATTGACCAAGGGATCTGGCACCCCCCAGCAATCGTCCTAAATTTTTAATGACCTGTTGGCCCTCAGGACCTAAAACATATCCGGGATACTGCGGATCTTCGTAAAGCGAGTACCAGAATATTTTTTGAATCCCTTCTTCTGAGATCAGAGGGATAATACTGCGGACAACATAATTCGCTTCAATTTTATCGGTGCTCAGTTGGTGTTGTTCCGCAGGATAGGCTAACCAATTCTCATGCCAACCAATTTCTGTGATCCAGATCGGCTTGTTACCATTTTGATTTGCAAAATCACGCACCATGCGAATTTCATTCAATAGATTGGAATTCTGTGTGCTGTTCGGATCACAGATGCCTGTTTCAGAATCAATTTGAGGACCTCTGGGCATCCATGCCTCCGGTGGGTTATTTTCCCAATAAGGGTTTAAAGCGATCACATCAAAGTGCTTCCACGCACCAGCTTTCTTTATTTCCGACAGGAACATGATCGGGCTGGTTAAACAGTCATTGGCCGGAGAACTATAAAGTCCACCTAAAATTACGGTATCTCTAGGATTGTGTTTTTTAATGATTTTGTTTGCAGTTGTTAGTAATCGTGCGTAAAGAAAAGGATTGGGTTCACTTGTCGCATCAAGATTGGTAGGGAATAGTACCGTGCCCCAAACATCTGCACGGTTTGCCTGCGGGCTGATCTCCCAATAATCGATCTGGTCCCCAAAGCGATCCACCACCGCCTGGACATAGTTTTGCCAATTCTTCACCAACAAATCCACATCCACGCTTTGGTCAGGGTACACATGCGGGAGATAGGCCGGGCCGGTGGATAGTACCGCAACCACTTTTAGATCATGTTTTTGAGCTTCATCCAGCATAAATTGAAAATTACGTTCAGTGTAACCATCGCTGTAATACCATTGATATTCACCGGGAACTTGCTCCACCTCTCGCCAGGGAATCTCTTCGCGAATCCAATGCACATTCATGTCCTCAAGCTGTTGGTAAGCCCCAGGGAGACCCTCGGTTCCCACCCTTAAATGGGTTGAAGAACCCATGCCAATACTATCCAGCTTGACCTGCTTAATTTCGCTGTCCTTCGGTTTAATGAAGGCACTGATCATAAGCAAAATCAGAATCACACCGGCAACCTTTATCCAGAAGAATGAATGACTAAATCGAATACCCATAACAACCTCACAGTTTTGTTATGGGTTATGGTGCAAGATGTGTGCTAGGAGGGGAGAAAAGTTGTAAAGGTGAGTTTCAAAAATCCTTGTGTTATTTGAAGAGGGTATAATTTATACAATATCATATTCAATAAAAAGTTAAGATATATTTTGAGGAAATTTATGAGCATTAACGATCACAAAGATACCGGTAATTATAAAATTGTCAAATCAATCACATTATTTACAAACAGTGGTTTTGATGCTTGTGCTTATTTACGAATACGAGGACCGATGCATCATTTGGGGATTAAAGTGATTGAAGGAAAAGAGAATGGGAAAATTTTTCCTGAGAGAGTAGCTCATGGGGATTTAATAATTATTCAACGTGATTTTGCTCGTGATTTCCGAAATTATGAAAAAATACTAAAACAAGCCAGATTAGCTAATAAACCCATAATTTTTGATCTTGACGATTTGTTATTTCAATTACCTGATAACCATCCTGATAGGCAAAGTCAATATTATACCGAGTCTTTATTACCGATCATGCAGTCCATAACAGATGCAGATTGTGTAACAGTAACCACTCCCATACTAAATGAACAAATTCAACCTTTTAATAACAAAGTTGTGATACTGCCAAATTATTTTGACGATTCATTGTGGAAATTAAAACCACCTATACATGAACCCAAAATAAATAAACCAATCATTATTGGGTATATGGGAACCGAATCTCATGAAGAAGATATTGTTTTTATTTCTCCAGTTTTAGTGGATCTGCTCAACAAATACACAAATGAAATTGAGATTCATTTTTGGGGAGCGAAACCTCCTAATCAAGTACTTGAATTTGTAGGTGTAAAATGGTATCCATCGCTTACTTACAACTATATTGATTTCACAAATTTTTTCCAAAAACAAAATGTAGATATCTTTATAGCTCCACTAATCGATAATCAATTCAATCGAGCCAAAAGTCCTTTGAAATTTTTCGAATATTCAGCGTTAGGAGCTCCTACTGTTTTTAGCCATTTAGACCCTTTTATTAATATCATAACGAATGAACATAATGGGTTATTAGCAACGAATCATGATCAATGGTTCAAGCAATTGGCATTTTTAATTGAAAATCATGAGTTCAGACAAAAAATTGCGACACATGCACAACAGTCAATTGTTGAAAACTGGTTATTATCTAAAAATGCAATTAAGTGGAAAAACACTTACGAAGAAATCTTAAACCGGGAAGATTTCCAATCTGATTCTGGTTCCAACTTCTCAATCTTAATCAAATCATTAAATAACCAATATTCATCGTTATTAGAAAAATTAAAAGAAGAAAATTTTGAAAAAAATAAAAGCATTCAATCCTATTCACTTGAATTGAATGAGATAAAGAACAGTAAACTTTGGAGAATTGTACTGGTTCTTCGAAAAGCAAGAAATGTTTTGTTTCCTATTAACTCGAAACGAGAAAAAATTGCAAAACATATTTTCCATTTCATTTTAGGTCAAAGATCAAAGGTCTTTAATCGACGAAAGAAAGCATTTTTTTCAGACATCTTAGAAGTAAAAAGAGAAATCGATTGTCATTCACTAAAGCAACATAAAGAAAAAATCGATATTATTGTTTGTGTGCATAATGCATTAGAAGATATCAAGGTTTGTCTAGAATCCATAAAAAAATACACTACTGAACCTTATTCTTTAATAATTGTTGATGATGGAAGTGATTCACCAATAAAAACATTTTTGGAGAATAGTAGAAATATTTTTTCTGACTATCAATTAATAAGGAATGAAGTTGCAAAAGGGTACACCTTTGCTGCCAATATGGGCATGAAAGCTTCCAATGCTAATTATCTAATCCTATTAAACAGCGATACCATTGTGGGGCCAGAATGGATTGATAGATTATATCGCGCGATTACCCTTGAAGAAAAAATTGGGATTGTAGGTCCTCTGTCAAATACAGCATCTTGGCAATCTGTTCCAGAACTTTCTACAAATGGAGATTGGTCATTAAATCCATTGCCAATCAATGTTACAGCTGAAAAAATGAATAAATTAGTTTCTAAGTATTCCGGGTGTGTTTTACCGGATGTCCCCTTACTAAATGGATTTTGCTTGATGATCAAGAAAGCTGTCATTGAACAAATTGGCTTCTTTGATGAAGATAATTTTGGCCAGGGATATGGGGAAGAGGATGATTTTACCATTAGGGCGGAAAAGAATGGTTGGAAAAAGGTTATCGCTGATGATGTATATATTTACCATTCTCAATCCAAAAGTTATTCCAACGAAAAGCGTTACCAACTCTCAAAGATTAGCGGAGAAAACCTTCAAAAAAAACACGGAATTGATCTTATTCAAAATAGTGTTTCATTTATGAATCCTAACAGGGTTATGGAAGGAATTCGAAGTCGAACGAAAGTAATGTTTGAGAGAGAGGAAATAATTGAAAAAGGAAAGTCTCGTTTCTCAGGCAAAAAGGTACTTTTTATTTTGCCTGTGGCGGATACAGGAGGAGGGGCAAATGTAATTATTGATGAAGCTCGTATTATGATGCAAATGGGAGTGGAAACACAACTCTTCAATTTATCTGAGTACAAAACTGGCTTTAATCAGAGTTACCCAAATCTTGATATCTCAACATTTTTTGGGGATGTGAAAGATTTACCCAAACATGCAATAAAATTTGATGCAATCATTGCATCTGCTAATTATTCAGTAGAGTGGTTAAAAGCTCTCCAAAATATTACAGATCTTCGTTTGGGGTATTACATTCAGGGATTTGAGCCGTTAATGTATCCCGAAGGTTCAGAACTGGCGACCAAAGCAATTGCAACATATACGATGTTTCCCGATATGAAGGGATTTTCAAAAACAGATTGGACGAGAAAAATGGTTTTTGAAAACACTGGTGTAGATGTTGATAAGGTTGGAATTAGTGTAAATATTGATCTTTTTAGACCTCGCGATTCAATCCAGTTTGGGGTAAAGCCAGTTACAATCGTTGCGATGATCCGTCCAAATTCCCCATATCGTAACCCTGAAAATACATTATCAATTCTTAGTAACATATCAAAAAAATTCGACAAAGATGTGGATATATTGTTATTCGGTTCTAATGATGTTCGTTCAGTTGTGAATCAGCGATATCTTGATTTCAGGTGGAGACAATTAGGCAAATTAACTCAATTTCAAGTTGCATCCATGATGAGTAAGGCTGATATATTTACAGATTTCTCAAGCCACCAGGCTATGGGTTTATCAGCACTGGAGGCGATGGCAGCTGGATGCAGTGTCATTGTTCCCAGAAATGGTGGAGCTGTTGAATTTATCCATCATAGAAAAAATGGAATTGTTGTGGATACATTTGATTTCCATGATAGTTTGAATGGTTTACGTGAATTAGTGGAAAATGATGAACTCAGAAAACAACTTCAATTAAATGGGATTCATGATGTCGTTCAATATTACCCTGAAAAAGCCAGTTTTAATATTTTGGATGTGCTTTTCAAGTAAGAATTCATAATTTGGATAAGTTTTATAAAAATGAGAAAGTGTTAAAGGTTAATAAAAATCCACTTTAATGTAGCACCAATCAATTGGAGGAATATCTGAGTGAAATTTAAATTAAATCCTTATTTATTTGAATATATTCGAAAAAATAAATTTCTACTCGTCATATTCTTTGTATCCATTTTTTTTATAGAAACACTATTCTTTAATAGTGAATTTATCAGATTTAACTATAACAATTTGGAGACTCAACATTTAAAAATTGAAGATGGAATATTAAATGGCTTTAAGATAATCGATGGAAGGTTAGTTTCAATAAATGACGATCCGAATATCACCCTCTCATCTCTCGATTTAAAAGTTGGATATTTATCGATCTATTGCACCAATCCAAATCCTGAAGCGATTGCCCAAATTTATTTTCAAGGCGGTGGAAGGGTATTTTCTGAAGACAATACCATAAGATTCTCGTTATCTTCTCCTGCAACAGATTTAAAGGTACCTGAATTACAGGATGTAACGAGTATTCGATTAGATTTAACAAATTACCAGGGTGATTCTATAAGTTGCCAGGAATTTATTTTGAATCCCGAGGTTAAGTTTAATTTTCTAAGACTAACAATTCTTTTTATAATCAGCGGGGGATTGCTAATTGGATTTAATAAATTAAATCCAACTCTTCAGGAAAAAATTAAAACGAATCTACTTGATAATTCTATTTGGATGTTGATGGTATTAATCATTATTATTGATTTAGTTTATCCAATAACAATCACGTGGGATTCAGGACATTATTTGTGGTTAGCAGATGTAATAAAACATTCAAATTGGGAAAACTGGGATCCAGTGAGGTATGTGATATTCCCATTATTTTTATTTATTTCCCAAAAATTTCTTGGATCCAACCAAAATGCGTTATTGATCCCAATGATAATTTCACATTTATTGTTATTTGTTACAAGTTATTTTATCGCTGTAGAATTATTTCAAATAACTAATAAGTTTCAACGTTTCAAAATATTATTATTTATATTCTTTTTTATAGCACTTGATGCAACAGTTGTTGGATATTTTCATATAGTTTTGACAGAGTATGTCGCGGCTACTATCGCGGTTATCTCGTGTTATGCTGCTTTTAGATTATATAAATCCTCATTACAATCAAAATCATTTTACTTGTGGGCTATTTATTTTCTTATAATGGTGCCATTATCATGGCATATAAAACAACCGTATATTGGCGCAGCATATTTTCCTTTTATTGTAAGTTTCCTCTTGATTATTTTGCGTGAATTTTCATGGAAAACATTTGCATATGGACTAACTTTAAATTTAATAATAATCGCCATTGTCTATTTCAGTACACTTACTTGGAACTCGTTTTTAATATCACAAGATAACCCAATGAATAGTGATCGGTTAGTGTCAACAAAATTGGATGATAGACTTACCATGAAAGTGGAAACTATTGAGGGCTCCCCAATTATCTTTGGTAAGGATTTGATTAAGAGATATATAGCAAGCACTAATTTGTTTCCGTATGATCATCCTAACCGAACTCTAATTTATAAACCTTGTTTAATTTGCGGTTTTCAAAATAAAGTAGTG
>Ga0209347_1001296_pt1 | contig 42796 bp, 42 predicted proteins | sample AutmiccommuBRH23_FD_187382 | JGI IMG/M metagenome (GOLD analysis project Ga0209347, IMG submission 187382) | Deep subsurface microbial communities from Mt. Terri, Switzerland - Autotrophic microbial communities BRH/23 (SPAdes) (version 2) | ecosystem: Environmental > Aquatic > Deep subsurface >... | reverse complement strand
TCTAACCCTATTATATTTATATACACGACAATACACAACATAAAAATGCATAAAGATTGACAAAAGAAAAGCCCGAATTCTCGGGCTTTAAAGCGGCTTTTAATATTTAGTTATTGTAAAACAACGGGTAATGGCAATAACCTTGGCCTTAAATCAGGGCAATGACTGGGCCGTCTTTAACGAGGCGCTGGAGACTCTGACGGCCTGGCAAGCGGGTGTCAGGTAGGGGAATAACCCTTCCGAATCCAAGGTTCAATTATGTCAGGTATCCTGCTAATGGTGACCATAATCAATTGCTGCGGATCGGACGACAATTTTTTGTTGACACTCTACAGATTCATATGGTAAAGTTTTAATAGTTGAGTTGACTGGACGGCATCTTTGGGCCGGAGCCGGTCAGAATGATAGTCAAGTTTAGTTTGTTTTTAGAATAGCAGAGTTGAGCAGAGCTGAGATGATGTTGGATGCCAATAGACAATATGGCCGGCACTCATTTGAGTGCCGGTTTTCTATTTCCCGGGTTGTGACTGAAAAATGAATTTTTTTTGGAGGTAATGTTGCCATGCTGTACCCGTCAAAGGATAAATTTATTGAACTCTGCAAGGATTACCGGGTTGTGCCGGTAACCGGTGAATACCACGCCGATACGGAGACTCCTATTACCATATATGCCAAGCTGTCAGGAAGCGGGTATTCGTTTCTGCTGGAAAGTGTGGTAGGGGGACAGAAGCTGGGTCGCTACTCATTTATAGGTATAGATCCGTTTATGGTTTACAGTTATGCGGACGGCATCAATGTTATTGAGGAAAACGGCTCTGCCCGGCGTATTGAGGGAGACCCCTTTGTCCTGCTGGAAGATTTGATGGAACAATGCAGGGGGCCGGAACTAAAGGAATTGCCCAGGTTTTATGGAGGAGCGGTGGGCTATCTGGGATACGATATGGTCAGGTGCCTGGAGAACCTGCCCGGACATGATAAAAAGCAGGAGGTTCCCGATAGTGTAATGATTTTCCCTGAAGTGGTGGTTATTTTTGACCACATCAGGCAATCTCTGCGGCTGGTGGTAAACGTCAGAACGGGAAGTGAAAATGCAGCGGACTATGACCGGGCGGTGCAGAAAATAGAAAAAATGTACAGGAAGATTACTGCTGCTGGCGGCACGGCGCACCTGCAAGAATCCGGCGGTGGCACCCTGGCCAGTGTCAAAACTAATATGACCGATGAGTATTTCATGCAAGGGGTGGAAAGGGCCAAGGAGTATATCAGGGCCGGCGATATACTGCAAGTTGTACTGTCCAGAAGACTGGAAATACCCTTCGGCGGCGATCCCTTCAATGCTTACCGTAGGCTGCGCCGAAATAACCCTTCCCCTTACATGTATTATCTTGATTTCGGGGAGACAGTGATTGCCGGTTCTTCCCCTGAGATGCTGGTAAGGGTTGAGGGTAATACCGTAGAAAACAGGCCCATCGCCGGCACCCGCCCCAGAAGTGCGAATCCCGAGGAGGATTTGCGCCTGGCAGAGGAGTTGCTGGCCGATCCTAAAGAGAGGGCGGAACATGTAATGCTGGTTGACCTGGGCCGGAACGATGTAGGAAAGGTAAGCGCTCCGGGTATGGTGGAGGTGCCTCAGTTTATGGAAGTGGAAAGATACAGCCACGTGATGCACCTGGTTTCACTGGTCAGGGGAACTTTAAAACAGGGGGCGAAGGGGTTAGATGCATTAAAAAGCTGTTTTCCTGCGGGGACTGTTTCCGGAGCACCGAAAGTCCGGGCTATGCAAATTATAGACGAAATAGAAAAAACCAGGCGGGGGCTCTATGCCGGGGCTGTTGGCTATATTGGCTTTAACGGCAATATCGACACTGCTATAGCCATCCGGACGGTACTGTTCAGAGACGGAATCGCCTACCTGCAGGTGGGCGCAGGGATAGTGGCTGACTCCCAGCCCCATCTGGAACTTGAGGAAACCAACAATAAGGCCGGGGCTGTCGTCACTACCCTGGCGGAGGAGGAGTGCCACATTGCTGTTAATTATTGATAATTACGATTCCTTTACCTATAACCTGGCCCAATATTTTTCCAAACTGAATGCCAGTGTGGAGGTTCGCCGCAATGACCAGTTATCCCTGACGGATATTGAAGAGATGTCTTTAGACAGGCTGGTCATTTCTCCTGGACCATGCGATCCGCCAAAGGCGGGGATTTCACTGGATGCGCTGGCCGCTTTTAGCGGCAGGCTGCCCATTCTGGGCGTGTGCCTGGGACACCAGGCCATTGGTCATGCTTTTGGAGGCAAGGTGGTGCGGGCCGGGAAGTTGATGCACGGTAAAACATCTTTGATTCATCACGACGGCAGGACAATATTCAGGGGCATCCCGTCGCCATTCACAGCCATACGGTACCACTCCCTGATCGTGGAGAGGGAGAGTCTGCCGGAATGTCTGGAAATAAGCGCCTGGACCGAAGAAGGTGAAATAATGGGGGTAAGGCACCGGGAATACCCGGTAGAAGGAGTCCAGTTCCACCCCGAATCTATACTGACGGAACATGGCTATAAATTACTGGAAAATTTTCTTGAAATGTAGATAAGAAGCCGGAGGAGGAGAGCAGAGTGATTAAGGAGTCTATCCAAAAGGTAATCGCTGGCGGTAGCCTGGACGAAGGTGAGGCCGCCGGGGTAATGGAACAAATCATGGGGGGCGAAGCCACCCCCGCGCAAATCGGTGCGCTGCTGGTGGCGCTGAGGCTGAAGGGAGAAACGGTGGAGGAGATAACCGGCTTTGCCAGGGTTATGAGAAAAATGGCCACCGGGGTATCCACCAGTCACAAGCTGCTGGTAGATACCTGCGGCACAGGCGGGGACGGGACCAATACCTTCAACATATCCACTGCGGCAGCTCTGGTGGTGGCCGGGGCAGGCGTGCCGGTGGCAAAGCACGGCAACCGCTCCGTTTCCAGTAAGTGCGGTTCGGCGGACGTGCTGGAGTCCCTGGGGGTTAACCTGGAGCTTGACGCGGCGGAAATGGGCCGCTGCCTGGATGAGACGGGCATTTGTTTCCTGTTTGCCCCGGCCTTGCACGGCGCTATGAAGTATGCCGCAGGCCCAAGGCGGGAAATAGGCATAAGGACTGTGTTTAATGTATTGGGCCCTCTGACCAACCCGGCCGGGGCACAGACCCAGGTAATGGGGGTTTTCAGCAGGGAAATGGTACCTCTTTTAGCAGGTGTGCTGGCTCGTCTGGGCAGTAAAAGGGCCTTCGTGGTGTACGGGGACGGCGGACTGGACGAAGTATCCCTCTCCGGGCCAACTTTTGTAGGCGAAGTGATGGATGGTGATGTAAGGCAGTATTTCATTGACCCGCTTGATTACGGCATATCAAGGGCCGCTAGCGAAGAACTTGCCGGGGGAACCCCGGAAGAAAACTCCGTCATAATCAGGGATATATTAAGCGGAAAAACAGGCTCCCGCCGGGACGCAGTGCTGGTAAACGCCGCCCTTGCCGTTATGGCGGCGGGCAAGGCCGGAGATTTCCGGGAGGCTGTTCATATAGCCGCGAATAGTATAGACAGTGGCGCGGCCATGAGCAAACTAAACGATTTAACGGAGTTTACCAGGGATAAGGCACGAAAGGTGGCCGGCTAGTGATACTGGATGATATAGTGGCCTGCAAGAGGCAGGAAACCGGCATTCCGGAGTACCGGGCCAAAATTAATGCCTATATCAACGGACTGCATGCAGTACCAACTGTTAATTCGCTGTCCCAGGCATTGAATAAACAGGGTAAAGTATCATTGCTGGCTGAAATAAAAAGAGCTTCACCATCCAAGGGAATCATAAGGGACGATGTCAATCCGGCGGAAGTAGCCGCCATTTACCAAAAAAACGGTGCGGCAGCAATTTCAGTCCTCACTGATGCCAGATTCTTCAGGGGTGATCCGGGTTATATTCCTCTGGTCAAAAAAACTGTAGATTTACCCCTGCTACGCAAAGATTTCATTATTGACCCCCTGCAAATATACGAAGCTTCCATGCTGGGGGCGGATGCGGTGCTGCTGATAGTTTCCATTCTTGACGACAGTATGCTTGCCGCTCTGAGTAAATTGGCCGGGGAATTAAATATGGAATGCCTGGTGGAGGTCCACAGCCAGGAGGAGTTGAAGCGGGCCTGCGGGGCCGGGGCAGGCATAATCGGCATCAACAACAGGGATTTAAAAACTTTCAAAACCGATATAATGACTACCCTAAGACTGATTGAGCAGATAGATCAGGACGGTGTGGTGACAGTAAGCGAAAGCGGTATAAACACTGCTGCAGACGTAGCCATGATGAGAGCAGCAGGGGTGAACGCGGTGCTGGTGGGGGAAGCGCTGATGCGGGAAACTGACATTGGAGGCAAGGTACGGGAACTGGCTGGCGCAGGCTGCTTATGAAAATAACAAAATGATAGAGGTGTTTGGTTTGCCCGGCTATACCAGAGTAAAAATATGCGGTATCAGAGACGAGGTTACCGCCATGGCGGCGGTCAGTGCCGGGGCGGATGCGCTGGGCTTCGTCTTCGCTCCAAGCAAAAGGATGGTTACGCCGGAAAGGGCGAAGGAAATAATTTCTGTTTTGCCGCCCTTTGTGGCCAAAGTGGGAGTTTTTGTTGATTCCACAGCCGGAGATATTAGAGATGTCGCAGGATATGTAGGCCTGGACGTTATACAGCTGCACGGTAAAGAACCTCCCGAGATGTGCGCCGAATTCAGCCAAAAGGTTATCAGGGCATTCCGTGTCGGCTCAACAATTAATATCGATGAAATAAACCTTTATTCCGCAGACGCTTACCTTTTTGACACACTAGTTGCAGGTCAGCAAGGGGGCACCGGAAAGACTTTCGACTGGCGGCTTATAAATATAGGAAGTATTGCCAGACCGGTAATTCTGGCCGGGGGACTAAACCAGGATAATGTAAGTCAGGCTATAGCTGCTGTACGCCCTTACGGGGTGGATGTAAGCAGCGGGGTGGAAACAGACGGTGTAAAGGATCTGAATAAAATATCAGCATTTATCAGGAGGGTAAAAAGTGAAGGCTAAACTTCCCGATACCCGGGGCTATTATGGAAATTATGGAGGAAAATTCGTGCCGGAAACCCTTATGCCGGCCCTGGAAGAACTGGAGGCTGCGTACAGGGAGGCAATGGCCGATCCCTCATTTGCCGAAGAACTGAAATTTTATATGCAAAACTATACCGGAAGGCCTTCCCTTTTGTATTTTGCGGCCAGGCTCACGAAAAAACTGGGCGGCGCCAAAATATATCTCAAAAGGGAGGATCTTAATCACACCGGGGCTCATAAAATAAATAACACTCTGGGGCAAATTCTGCTGGCCAGAAGAATGGGTAAAAAAAGAATCATTGCCGAAACAGGTGCCGGCCAGCACGGGGTGGCCACAGCCACTTCTGCTGCGCTGTTCGGCCTGCAATGCGCCATTCACATGGGCGAAGAGGACATGGCCCGGCAGTCGCTGAATGTATTCCGCATGCGCATGCTGGGTGCCGAAGTGATACCGACCACTTCCGGCAGTAAAACACTGAAGGATGCCATGAATGAGGCCATCAGGGACTGGGTAACCAATGTTGACGATACTTTTTACCTGATTGGTTCGGTGGCCGGGCCCCACCCTTATCCGGAAATGGTCAGAGATTTTCAAAAAATAATAGGTGAAGAAACCAGGCAGCAGCTGCTGGAAATGGAAGGCCGGCTGCCTGATTGCATAATCGCCTGTGTGGGCGGGGGAAGCAACGCCATGGGCATTTTTTACCCTTTCTTAGATGACGCCGGGGTTAAGCTGATTGGCGTCGAGGCTGCCGGTTTTGGCACCGACACCGACAAGCACGCGGCCACCCTCAACATGGGCCGGCCCGGAGTGCTGCATGGCGCTATGAGCTATATTTTACAAAATGATGACGGGCAGATTGATTTGGCTCATTCAGTTTCTGCAGGACTTGATTACCCGGGGGTAGGACCGGAGCACAGCTACCTGAAGGATATCGGCAGGGTTGCCTACACTTCGGCTACCGACGGAGAAGCACTGGACGCTTTTCAGTTGCTCTGCCGCACCGAAGGAATCATACCCGCCCTGGAAAGCTCGCATGCCCTGGCCTGTGCGGCTAAAATGGCCCCGGAACTTTCCCCCGACCAAATAATGGTGGTAAATCTCTCCGGCCGGGGGGACAAGGATGTCAGAACGGTGGCAGCGGTTATGGGGGTGAATATATAATCATGGAAAACAACAGAATAACCCGTAAATTCAACGAACTCAGAGAGAAAAAGGAAAAAGGCCTGATAGCTTATATAACTTCAGGCGATCCTGATTTGGCTGCCACTGTTGAACTGGCCGTTGCCATAGCAGAAGCGGGAGCTGATTTGATCGAATTGGGTATACCCTTTTCCGACCCGGTAGCGGACGGCCCGGTTATCCAGCAGGCCTCCCAGAGGGCCCTGGAGCGGGGCGTCAGGCTGTCCGGCATCATTGATGCCGCTGCCGGGATAAGGAAGAAAACTGATTTGCCGCTTATTTTTATGACTTATTACAACCCTGTACTGCAGTACGGACTGGATAGATTTGTGGATCACTCCGCTGCAGCCGGCATAGATGGGCTGATTGTGCCGGATTTGCCCCTGGAAGAAGCAGGCCCGCTGCTAAATTGTTGCCGCCAAAATGGCCTGGCGCTAATTCCCCTGGTGGCTCCCACTACCACACCGCATAGGCTTGAAAAAATTTGTAAGGAAGCGGACGGATTTGTCTACTGCGTATCTGTAACTGGTGTAACAGGGGTCAAGGAAATAGACACCGATATTGCGAAGTTTACTTCGGGTGTAAGAAAATACACGGATATCCCCCTGGCCCTGGGTTTCGGTATATCCAGTCCGGAATTAGCCGCGAACATGGCTCGTCACTGCGACGCAGTGGTAGTGGGCAGCGCCATAGTAAAAATCATATCCCAAACTAACGGCAGCGTGGATATGCTGCCTGCTGTCTCCAAACTTGTAGCTGATATAAAGAACGCCCTCACGGTACCGGTTAACTAAGTTATTAAGTTATTGTCAATATGGATGCTTTCTGCTAAAATATAGCGGGAGGTATCTTTTTTTATGGGCAGAAAAATGAGAGTGGAATATAAGAATGGAATATTTCATGTAATACAGCGCGGGAACAATCGGGAATTAATCTTTGGAGAAGACGTCGACAAAAATTTTTTAATTGGGCAGTTGAATATACTTAGCCGGGACATGGGATACGGATTATACGGATATGTGATAATGGGCAATCACTATCATCTGATTGTGCAGATACGGGCGGAGACATTAAAATCGGTAATGCACAGGATAAATCTAAGGTACAGCAAATATTTTAACCATAAATACGAGAGAACCGGCCATGTATTTGAAGGACGATACAAAGCAATCCCGGTAATGGAAGAGAAATACATATTATCACTGCTGCGTTATATACACCAAAACCCGGTTAAAGCAGGGATCTGCAAAAGGGTAGAGGAATACTGTTGGAGCAGTGAAAGGTTTTATAGGAAAAACATTCAAGACTGTGTGGAAATAGACCTCATCCTGGACATGCTGTCCGGCAACAGGAAAGCTGCCCTGGAAGAATATAAGGAATTTATGTCTCGGGAAGAAGCTGAGGATTTTGAAAATATAAGGACTATTGGCAAATCTGAAGACAATCCGGAAATCAATACAAGTTATCAAAAAGGAGTTCGGAAAGGCCTGGATGAAATTCTGCTTTCCACTGGTGTCAATGAAAAGGAATTTGAACTAATCAAAAAGGGTTCGAGGAAAAGAAACCTGACGGGGTATAAGTTTGCCTATGCCAAGGAAGCACTGGAAGTAAACTATACCTTTAAGGAAATAGGGAATAACATAAAAATATCCGATGTGGCTATAGTTGACATGTTGAAAAGGTATAACTTAATAACTTAGTTAACAGGTACCGCATAATAAAGGAATTGAAGATGGACGATATATTCACACTATCTCCGGATGAAGTATATCACCGCCTTGGCTCGCGCCCGGAAGGCCTGAATCCCGGGGAGATTAAGGAAAAATCAATACAAAAAGATGATAAGCCGGTGAAAACGAACTGGCCTATTGATATTGCCGGGAAAATAATCAGGCAGTTTACACACTTCTTTGCGATTATATTATGGACGGCCGCGGCTCTTTGCTTTTTCGTGGATTACTATCAACCAGGTGAAGGTATGCAGGCACTGGGATGGACGGTATTACTGGTTATCTTTATTAACGGTTTTTTTAGTTTTATTCAGGAGTTTCGTGCCGAAAAGGCGGCTCAGGCACTGAAAAATATGCTTCCGCAAAAAGTCAGGGTAATCAGGGAGGGAGACATAACCGGGATATTTGTTGAACAACTGGTTGTAGGAGATGTGTTGCTTCTGGAAGAGGGGGACCGTGTGCCGGCGGATGTCCGGCTGGTGGAAGCTTACGGACTTCAGGTTAGTAATGCTACTTTAACCGGCGAAGCGGATATTTTGCAGAGAGATGCCCGGTGTAGTGAAGCCACTTCTGTATTTGAAGCGGAGAATGTCCTTTTATCTGGAACCATGGTTATGTCCGGGCGAGGCAAAGGAGTTGTCTTCGCTACGGGAAGCGGCAGCCAATTCGGCAGGGTTACAATGTTGACAACAGGCATTAAAAAATCCATGAGCCCCCTAGAAAAAGAAATCGTCAGGGTTTCCAGAACCATCACATATATAGCTGCTGGTCTTGGTACGGTTTTTTTTATACTCGGTTTGCTGATGGGCAGGTCCTTGTGGTTTAACATCCTTTTTGCCATTGGCATAATTGTGGCTCTGGTCCCGGAAGGGCTTCTGCCTACGGTGACTTTAACTCTGGCAGTGGGCAGTCAGAGAATGGCCAAACGTAATGTTCTGGTGAAAAGGTTAAACTCCATTGAAACACTGGGCTGTACCACTGTTATATGTACAGACAAAACGGGAACTATTACGGAAAATAATATGCGCCTGGAAAATCTATGGCTCCTGAACGACGATCCGTCAACCCGGTGTAAAGCGTATCTTGCCATGGGATTTGCCAATAGCTTGCAATTTGACACCGCCATTGGCAAGGCCGGTGGAGATCCAATGGAGATGGCGCTAATAAATGCTACCGGAGAATATTTTCATGAAACAGGTATGCAGGTTAAAGCCAAAAGACTTGGGGAATTCGGTTTTACTTCGGATAGAAAGCGTATGTCCGTTTTATATATGGACAACTTAAAAGAAGAATTGTTTCTTGCTGCCAAGGGTGCTCCTGAAGTAATTCTACCCTTGTGCAACCTCACTGATCCAGAAAGAATGCGTATAGAAGAAATCATAACCGGAATGGCCGGGCAGGCCATGCGGGTTATCGCACTGGCCGTACGAATGCCAGCAGATACCGCTAAAGAAGGTCTGAGCCCGGAAGCCCCTGTGGAGTTGTGGGAAAAAGATATGACTTTTGTCGCCCTGGCTGGTCTTGCCGACCCAGTGCGGGAAGATGTGCCAGATGCCGTATTTATATGCCGGGAAGCAGGTATACGGGTGATGATGATAACCGGAGACGCTCCCGCGACCGCCAGCGCAGTGGCTGCCAGAGCCAGGATTATCCCTGAAGAAGCCAACCCGGTGGTTTTGACAGGAAAATCTATCAATGAGTTGAGCAATGAAGAATTTAAATCCGCTCTGCGCTCGCCCCATATTATCTTTGCTCGAATGCAGCCCGAACATAAACTGAAAGTTGTTACAGCCTTGCAGGAGATGGGTGAAGTGGTGGCGATGACTGGGGACGGTGTTAATGATGCCCCTGCCCTGCGCAAATCCGATATCGGTATAGCTATGGGGCTGCGTGGGACCGATGTCGCCAGGGAAACAGCGGATATGGTGCTTCTTGACGATCATTTCGCTACAATAGTAAACGCCATAGAAGAGGGACGTAGTATTTTTGCTAATATTAGAAAATTTATGTCTTATTTTTTCGCAAGTAATACACCGGAATTGGTGCCTTTTTTATGTTACGTTTTGCTTGGAATTCCGCTGCCTCTATCAATTATACAGATTATGGCCATCGACCTGGGTACCGACTTGCTGCCGGCGCTGGCCCTTGGTCTCGAGAAGCCCCGTAAGGAAATGATGAAGAGACTGCCAAGGAGGCGTGAGGAACGATTGCTGTCAGCAGGTATATTGTTTAGGGCTTATATATTTCTTGGAAGTATAGAGGCGGTGGCGGGAATGTCGGGCTACTTTTTTGTGCTCAGCAAAGGTGACTGGCAGTGGGGTCGGTCTTTGGGGATCAATGACCCGCTTTATCTACAAGCGACCACAGCCTGTCTGGTTGCTATTATTATATCTCAGATGGCCAATCTTTTTGCCTGCCGTTCCCATTATGATTCGGCCTTTAGCATTCCTTTAAAAAACAATCCTTATATAATATTAGGCCTGTTATGGGAGATAACGGCTTTAATTGTTATTGTTTATACGAGGCCCGGGCAACTATTGTTCAGAACACTCCCGTTTGATACGGACGCCTGGTTATTCCTGTTAGTGTTTCCTCCTATATTGCTCATGTTTGATGAAGCAAGAAAGAAAATGGTACGGATGAAAAATCTATACAATTAAGGATAGTTATGTAATTAGAACGATACAAGAAAAACAGTGAAATTAGAGTAGGCTATAGAAGGGACTGATTACAACAAAGAAGCTGAAGGTTGGGCTTATAATAGTGTTGAGTATAGTATTTGGTGTTATTCTGTTATCATTTATATTTTCTTTTCTAATAGGGCTTATTGGTTTTGGCCCCGGGCCGTTTAGCGCATGAAATCCGGATGCTTTCTGCTAAGGAAATAGGGAATAACATAAAAGTATCCGATGTGGCAATAGTTGACATGCTGAAAAGGCATAACTTAATAACTTAGTTAACCGGTACCTATCTATATCTAGTCAGGTTCGAACTTATATGGTAATATTTATTTCGTAGGATGGTTTATTGATCAAATACGGTAGGATGGTAGTATGGTAGGGGGGATAATATGAGAGAGTTTTGACTCCGTGCCCCTTGATGGGGTTTTTTGCGTTTTTATTCAGTTTTTTAATAATAACAGGGTAAAATATTGCTGAATATGGAACAGCATAACGGGGGTATGATGAAATGATTGTGGTTATGAATCAAGGCGCCGCAGAGGCCGAAATAAAAGAGGTTTTGAAAAAACTGGAAAAATACGGATTTCAAATACACTTGTCCCAGGGTGTGGAAAGAACCATTATAGGAGCTATCGGGGACAAAACCCGTTTAAAAAGCGATGCTCTGGAAGTAATGCCGGGGGTGGAAAAAGTGATGCCCATTCTGCAGCCCTACAAGCTGGCAGGCAGGGCTTTTAAGCAGGGAAACACGGAAATAAAAATAGGTAACATAACCATTGGCGGGAATACCATTCAGGTAATGGCCGGACCCTGTGCCGTGGAAAGCAGGGAGCAACTGCTGGAAGCGGCCCGGGCGGTAAAGGCGGCCGGTGCCACCATGCTGCGGGGCGGGGCGTACAAACCCAGGACATCACCCTACTCTTTCCAGGGGCTAGAAGAAGAAGGCCTGGAACTTTTGGCCGAGGCCAGAGAACTGACCGGATTGTATATCGTTACCGAGGTCATGGATACGAAGACACTGCCTCTGGTGGCCCAATACGCCGACATATTACAAATCGGCACAAGGAACATGCAAAACTTTGTCCTGCTCAAGGAAGTGGCCACTGCCGGCAGGCCGGTGCTTTTGAAAAGGGGAATATCCGCTACCATTGAAGAGTGGTTGATGGCTGCCGAATATATCATGGCCGGCGGCAACCATCAGGTCATTCTTTGTGAGAGGGGTATCCGCAGCTACGACACTTATACCAGGAACACGCTGGATCTTACTGCCGTACCTGTATTGAAGAATATTACTCACCTGCCGGTTATAGTTGATCCCAGCCATGCCATCGGTAAATGGCAGTACGTTCCCACCATGGCCAAAGCTGCCGTGGTGTCTGGAGCGGATGGGTTGCTTATTGAGGTGCACCCCAACCCCACGGAAGCACTTTGTGACGGCCCCCAATCCCTTACTCCGGAGAATTTTAACACACTTATGGAAGATCTGAGAGCTTTCGCAGCATTGTTGCAGCGGAATATATGAGGAAAAGAATAATATGATTTCAACTACTGGCAAAAAACATCTGTTTAAACGGGTGGCTATTATAGGAGTAGGACTCATCGGTGGCTCGCTGGGGCTTGCCATTAACAGCAGGGGCCTGGCAGGTGAGGTGCTGGGTATAGGTAGAAGCGAAAACACTCTGGAACTTGCGGCAGAATGCGGCGCCATCAATAGCAGCAGTACCAAACCGGACGCCGTCGCCGGCGCCGACCTGATTGTGCTGGCAACACCGGTGGGGGCGACGGTTGAGGTATTACGAACCGTTGTCCCGTACATTACGCCCGGCACACTGCTGACCGATGTGGGCAGCACCAAAACCGGTGTAATAAAAGGTATCCGGGAAATACTGCCGGAGCATTCTTTTTTTATTGGCGGTCACCCCATGGCAGGCTCGGAAAGGGCCGGTATCAGTGGCGCTGATCCCTATCTGTTTGAAAATGCCTTTTATATTATAACCCCTGACGAAAATTCCAGGGATGAGGATTTGCGACGACTCAGAGAATTGGTGGAGGGTATAGGTGCCAAGCCGGTTATTATGTTACCGGTCAAGCACGACCTTTCCGTAGCCGCAGTCAGCCACCTGCCGCATTTACTGGCAGCCTCGCTGGTTAATTTCTTATTTGATTTGCCGGAAGGTGAGGAAATATCTCCCCTTGCCGCAGGCGGGTTCAGGGATACCACCAGGATTGCGGTCGGCAACCCGGTGATGTGGAGAGATATATTTTTGTCCAACAGGGAAGCCATTTTGGGTTTACTGGAAAAATTCCGCACCAATATAGATAATTTATCCCAGGCCATTGATTCCGCTGACGGGAAGGAAATATACCGGCTCCTTGACCGGGCCAGGAAATTAAAACTGGGCATGCCGGCCAGAACAAAGGGTTATCTCCCCATGCTCTGGGAGATAGTGGTGACCATACCCGACAGCCCGGGGATGATATCTGAAATTACCGGTTTCCTGGGCAGGAACGGCATTAATATCGCCGATATTGAGATTATGCGGGTCAGGGAAGGAGAAGGGGGCACCATCCGGCTGGGCTTTGCCACCGAGGACGAACAATCCGGGGCGGTGGAAATTTTGCGCAGTTCAGGGTATATTGTTATAAAGAGATAGGAGTGTTTGCCATAAACAAGCTTGTCCGACCACCAAAATCATTAAAAGGTACAATCCGGGTTCCCGGTGACAAGTCGATATCGCACCGGGCAGTCATGCTGGGTGCCCTGGCTGAAGGAGACACCAGAATAGAAAATTTCCTTCCCGGCGAGGACTGTCTTTCCACCATCAGCTGCTTTAAAGCCATGGGTGTTCAATTTACTATGGAGCAGGGCGGCACCACCGTAACTGTGCATGGCAAGGGAGTCCGGGGCCTGCGCGAACCTGCTACGGTGCTGGATGCCGGCAACTCAGGCACAACTATGCGCCTGCTGCTGGGCATACTTGCAGGGCAGCCATTTTTCAGCACTATTACCGGGGACGCATCCCTGGTTAATAGACCCATGGGCAGGGTAACCGGGCTGCTGGCCCGGATGGGGGCCGGGATATGGGGTAGGCAGGGTGGAAACTATGCTCCACTGGCTGTTAAAGGTGGAAATCTCACAGGGGTAACCCTGCATTCACAGGTGGCCAGCGCCCAGGTCAAATCAGCGGTGCTGCTGGCAGGGCTTTTCGCCGCTGGTGAGACTACTCTGGTGGAACCGGCCCAATCCAGGGACCATACCGAAAGAATGCTGGAATATTTTGGCGCGGCGGTATCAAAAAGGGACACGGCGGTAACTGTACAGGGCGGGGTGGAACTTAAGGCTGCGGATATATTTGTGCCGGGAGATATTTCCTCGGCAGCTTTTATTATGGTAGCGGCTTCCATAGTACCTGATTCAGACGTAACCATAACAGAAGTGGGAGTAAATCCCACCCGGGATGGCATAATCGAAGTTTTGAAAGCTATGGGTGCGGATATACAAGTCAAAAATTATACCGTTATAAACGGTGAGCCTGTGGCGGAAATCCGGATTAAACACGCACCATTGAAAGGGGTAGAAATCTCCGGGAGCATGATACCCCGCACAATTGATGAAATACCGGTGCTGGCGGTGGCAGGCGCCTGCGCCTCCGGAGAGACTGTAATCCGTGACGCTGCCGAGCTGAAGGTAAAGGAAACCGACCGGATACGTGCCGTGGTAGAAGAACTTGGCAAATTTGGGGTTGCTATCAGGGAACTGCCCGATGGTATGATCATAAGGCAAAGTCAGTTGGCGGGAGCTGTCAGCAACAGCCGGGGAGACCACCGAATGGCCATGGCTGCCGCAGTGGCAGGGTTGGCTGCCACTGGAGAGTCACTGGTAGAAGACGCAGCATGCATAAATATTTCTTTCCCGGGTTTTTTTGATTTATTGGATTCTCTTCGGGAATAATATAAATAATTAGAATATACTACTTTTAACCAGGCATATTATTTCTTTAAAATAAAAAAAGGGAATATTAATGGGGTTGTCGAAAAATACCAGTGTATTTGTGTTTGCTAAGGTTGGTAATGTGTGATGTTTCTGGGTTTAAAAATTGCCATTGATGGGCCCGCCGGAGCCGGAAAGAGTACTGTAGCTAAAAAATTGGCTTGCCGGCTGGGCTTTTTGTATATTGATACCGGGGCTATGTACAGGGCAGTTACTTATGAAGCGCTTCTGAAAGGCGTCTCCATGGAAGATGAAATTGCTTTAACGGATCTGGCCCGTAATATCAATATCACTCTTTCTGTGGATCCGGATAATGAAACCCGTATTTTCGTGGACCTGATGGAGGTAACCCGGGAAATACGGGAGCCGGTCATATCCAGGCATGTTTCCCTGGTGGCCAGGGTATCCGGGGTACGCCGTGAATTGGTACGGCTGCAGCAGCAAATGGCTGCTGCTGGCGGAGTTGTTATGGAAGGTAGGGACATAGGCACGGTTGTGCTGCCTGATGCGGATTTTAAGTTCTACCTTACCGCTTCCCCCCTGGAAAGGGCAAAAAGGCGGGCCAGGGAACTGGAGGAAAATGGTCATCGGATCGATCTGGACCAGCTTGCCGGGGAAATTGCCGAAAGGGATAAAATAGACAGTACCAGAGTAACTGATCCGCTGAGACCGGCAACGGAGGCGGAAATAATAGATTGTTCCGCTGTTGATGCAGAGCAGGTTGTCCAGATGATTGTAGAGAAGGTAGCCGGGAGGATTGGTTAATGCTGTACCGGTTTGCCAAGTTGCTATGTGCGACGGTACTCATAGGGGCAAAAAGGCCGGCAGGCAGGAATTAATCGAGATTAGCCGTAATGTAATGGGCAAAATCTCCGGACTGCTGGATAATATAAATTGAATATGTTTTATTACATATAAAGCCGGTACTGTACACCGGGAGATATGTTAGAAGCGGTGATAAATTGATGCGTTTGCGCCGGGCCTCCAAAGCAGGATTTTGTTTTGGTGTAAAAAGAGCAATTGAAATGGCTGGGAAAACGGCCATGTCCAGAGACGGGCCGGTTTACTCATTAGGACCCATAATACATAATGAGCAGGTGGTAACTGACCTCTCCCGGCAGGGCTTGATAAACATCGAAAGTATAGACGAGGCAGAGTCGGGTGGAACGTTAATAATACGCTCCCACGGTGTGGGTCCGGAAGTAATCGAGGAGGCAAGGCGAAAAAATATAACCATAGTTGATGCCACCTGTCCTTTTGTCAGCAGGGCACAAAAAATTGCCGCCGAGATGGCCGCTGAGGGAAGGCAGGTAATAGTTATAGGTGATAGAAGCCACCCTGAAGTAAGGGGCATTGTCGCTTGGGCTGGTAAAGGGGCCATGGTAGTACAGGATCGGGAGGAAACGAAATTTCTTCCGGAAATAGATAAGGCGGCTGTTCTTGCCCAGACTACCCAGACAATAAAAAATTTCAATGAGATTGTGGAAGAACTTAATTCTAAAAGCAAGGATTTAACCGTCATCAATACAATCTGTCATGCCACCGGAGAGAGGCAGCAGTCTGCTGTAGAACTGGCTGGTGAGGTGGAGGTAATGGTGGTGGTGGGAGGCAGGAATAGCGCTAACACCGCGAAATTGACAGCCCTTTGCAGGGCTGCCGGAACGCCCGCCTATCAGGTGGAAACTGCGGATGATTTACAGCCGGAGTGGTTTGCCGGAGTTAAGACGGCAGGCGTTACGGCGGGAGCGTCCACGCCTCAGCGGACCATTGAGGAGGTTGAAACACGGATGAAGGAGTTGGAGCAAATGTCTGAAAACGAAGAAGGCATCAACGAAGAAGGCATCAAGGAAGAAAGCATTGTTACCGAAGAAAACAAAGTGCAAGAGCCGGATGCGGTGGAAACCAACGAAGAGGAGACATCCCAGCAAGGCATGAACGATGCGATGGATGTCAAATCAGTACGCACCGGTGAAATTGTCAAGGGAGTAGTGGTACAGGTTGGCCAGGACGAGGTACTGGTTGATGTAGGCGCCAAGTCTGAGGGCGTTATACCGCTACGCGAACTTGCCTCTTTTGATGTTGCTTCCCCACAGGAGCTGGTAAAGGTTGGGGATGAAATAGAAGTTTACGTTCTCAAAGCTGAGGATAATGAGGGCAGGCTGATACTTTCCAAAGAAAAGGCCGATGCCGAAAAATCCTGGGAACAACTGCAGGGTTACCTGGAAAGCGGCGAACCTGTTGAAGGTACGGTTCGCGAAGTGGTTAAAGGGGGAATTTTGGTAGATGTAGGCGTGAGGGCCTTCCTGCCGGCTTCCCTGGTGGAAAGAGGCTATGTTGAGGATCTTAACAAATATCTGGGCATGACCATAAAGGCCCGGGTAATCGAGCTTAATAGACCCCGTAAAAAGGTAATCCTTTCCCGCAAGGTACTAATGGAAGAGGAATTTGCCCAAAAACGGGATGAAATGATGCAAAACATTCAGGAAGGTGCGGTGCTCAGGGGTACCGTACGCAGGCTTACAAGCTTTGGCGCCTTTGTTGATATCGGCGGTATCGACGGGCTTCTGCATATTTCAGAAATGGCCTGGCATAGGATAAACCACCCCTCTGAAGTTGTCAGCGTGGGGGACGAAATCGAAGTGGCAGTATTAAAAGTGGACAGGGATAGTGAAAAAATATCCCTGGGATTAAAGCAGGTACTGGACAATCCATGGGATAATGTTGAAGAAAAATATCCGGTGGGCGCAATTATCTCCGCGAAAGTAGTGCGGCTGGCACCATTCGGCGCCTTTGTGCAACTTGAGCCCGGTGTTGAGGGACTGGTACACATATCGCATCTGGCGGATCACCATGTGGTTAAACCCGACGAGGTGGTTCAGGAAGGCGAAGAGGTTAAGGTTAAGGTGTTAAGCGTAGATAAACAGGAAAAACGTATACGACTCTCCATCCGGGAGGTAAATAGGGAGCGTGAGCCCCGTCAGCCCAGAGAATTTACGCAGAACAAGGTTCAGGAATCTGGTGACGGTGGTAATTTAACCATTGGTGATTTGGTAGGGGACATTTTTGATGACAAGGATTAATAGCAAATTGGTTTCATAGACTGCAAGGCGGCCGAAAGGCCGCTTTTTTTTGTATATTTGCCAATCTTGGGGGTAGCCTAAAATAATAATTCAGAGCAGGAGGTAGAAAGATGACCAGATTGCCCATCGGTATGATTGTATTAATTATTGTCTCAGCATTGATTTACTTTGGCCTGGCTCAACGTGTCCTGGACAGGTTGAAACTATCGGACAAAGGCGCGTTGATCGTGGTGGCAGCTCTTATCGCGGGCAGTTTTATAACCATACCCATCAGTGGCGGCAGGTTTCCCGTAACTATAAATGTCGGCGGCGCTCTGGTGCCGCTGGGAGTAGCCATATACCTGCTGGTCAAGGCGGGAACCACTAAGGAGTGGCTAAGGGCACTGGTGGGGTCCGTGGTCACCACCCTGGCCATATGGTCTGTGGGTAGCCTGATGCAGAGAGGTGCTACAGCGGAACCGGGGGGGAGATTTGGATATATTGACTCGTTATGGATGTACCCCCTGGTGGCCGGCATAGTAGGGTATCTGGCGGGTAGATCAAGAAGAGGGGCGTTTATTTCCGCCACCCTCAGCCTGGTTATTTTTGATATCGGTTATTATATCTGGCTGTTGAATAGCGGCGCCCCGGCCGGAAGGGTGGACCTGGGAGGCGCAGGCATGTTTGACGCCACTGTGGTGGCCGGAATATTCGCCGTGCTTTTAGCTGAAGCTGTGGGCGAAGTAAGGGAAAGAATGGCCGGAGGGCCGACCAGGAAGGGGAAACCTCCTGAACTGGCTAGTGCGCTGCGTAAACCGAACCTTGCCGGTGGTCATGAGGAAGGTGACACTAAAAAAGGTGTCAATGAAGAAAATGGAGGTGAGAGGATTGATTAAAAGAAACGGATTAGCTTTCATCCTGGGCGTGCTGCTGATTATATCAGGAGTTACTGCCCTGGCCACCACGGGTCCATGGGCATACCACGTTAATGCCTGGGCACCCCTGGCCGCACTGCAAGATGACAAAACGGACCATCAAACAGGCTTTGTAGTAACAATAAAAGATAAGGGCGGCAGCATTGTTTCCATGGCCGCCAGAGGCGTGGTGAGAGGCGATGAGATAATTAACGCCGAAGGCTATCACTATCGCGTGGCGCAGGTTAAGGGCTCCGAAGCACAGGCTGAACTGCTGGGAAAAGACAAAGAATTACTGGCCTACAGTGACTATTTCGATAAGCTTGAAATACCTGCATCGGTAACTGCTGCGGCTCGAAATAAAGTGGTGGGAATATATCACTCACACAGCGATGAATCTTACGTGCCCACCGATGGTACGGAAGCCATACCTTTTAAGGGTGGTATCTATAAGGTGGGACAGGCGCTGGTGAGCAGGCTCAGGAATGAAAATGTAAAGGTTGACTACGATAAGACACCCCATGATCCTCATGATAATAACGCCTATCAACGTTCGCGCCGAACTGCCGCCAGGCTGTTGAAGTCCAATCCGGTGGCACTGATAGACGTTCACCGTGACGGTATACCCGACCCACAGTATTACAAAAAAGAAATATCAAACGAGGACGTAGCCCGGCTCAGATTGGTAGTGGGACGGCAAAATCCGCAAATGTCCGCCAATCTGGACTTTGCCAAAAAAATGATGGCTTATGCCAACAAGACCCACCCCGGCATTGTTAAGGAAATATTTATGGCTAAAGGCAATTACAACCAGGATCTTATGCCTACTGCACTTTTAATTGAGGCAGGCACCCACACCAACAGCAGACAGGAGGCCGCCAACGGAGTGGCTCTGTTCGCCGATGCGATACCCACCGTACTGGGCATAAGTACAACACCCGGCGGTGGTGCCGGAGGCCTCACAACCGGAGCTGGGCCTGCCCGCAGCGGCGGCGCGTGGAAGGCGCTGGCCTGGATTCTGGGCATAGCGCTGCTAGCCGGGGGTGCCTTCCTGCTTGTCAGTTCAGGGGGTCTGGGTAAAGCCAAAAGCAGGGTTTCATCATTTATGGACAGGGAGTTTACCGGATTTTTCGGCCCGCGCAAACCAATTGGCAGCACCGGGCTGAAGAAAAATGGGGATGACAAAAACAAAGGTAAACTCGATCCCGACGAGAACGAGATTTTACGCGATAATTTCAAGAAGACAAGGTGAGCTATGGACGGTTTCCTTGAGATTATCCTGGCGGGCACCCTGGCCGGTACACTTTCAAGGGTGATGCTGTTAAGAATAGATTACCGGCAATATCCCGGCTATCCCCACGGTATGGTGGCGCACCTGTCCTTGGGTGTGATAGCATCTGCCATAGGGGCGGTGGTGGTTCCGGCGCTGTTAAAACCGGATTTTGCAGCTGTGACCTTTCTGGCACTGGCAGCCCAGCAGTTCAGGGAGATCAGGGGTATGGAAAGGATAACCCTGGAAAACCTGGATAGAAACGAGCTTGTGCATAGGGGCAACGACTATATCGAGGGTATCGCCAGAACCTTTGAAGCCAGGAATTACCTGGTCATGGGTACTGCAGTATTGACCGGGGCAGCCTATCACCTGGGGAATTTACTCGCTGCGGTAATAATGGCTGCCCTGGCCATTATTTTCAGCCGCAGTTTTATGTCCGGTGAAACCATCGGTGATATCTGCCGGGTGGAGCCCGCCAGACTTTATTTCCAGGACACCATACTTAAGGTAGACGAAATTGGGATCATGACCGTGGGGTTAAAAGAAATGAGGGAAAAAATATTACAAGATGGCCTGGCCGTGAAAATAACCCCCCTTAACGTCAATGCCAGGGCAACTATCCATGATTTGGGCCAGCGTATGGCCATTGCCCATACCGCTGCTGTCATTCTGGGCATTAAAAAAGATATAGACACTCCGGAATTAACCCCTCTAGCCCGGAAAAACATTGACACAGGTGACGTGGGGCTGTACATAGTACCTATGGAGAAAGATATGGAAGCGCTGTTACTGGCCGTAAAAAGGACGCCTGTGCTGGAAAGCGCCCGCAGTAAACCCCTGGCCACCCAGGCCGGCAGAAAGGCGGCAAGGAAGAATGTCTGACTCAGCGGTAAAAAATAAAATCCTTGCGGTGATAACCCTGGAAATGAATAGAGTTTCCGGTGGCGCTCCAATATTCCTCGCCACCACTGAGGAGGAAAGGGAAAAGACGGCAAGGTATTTGGGCAGAATTCTGGATGCTGCAGTCCACGATTTGGAAAACGGCAGCTATATAATAGTAGCTCACTAAAAAATCCTGTGGCGCCAAAGGGCAAAGCATGCTTTGAACAACCGCCTGACGTTTAATAACCAGTGGCTGTGGGAAGCAAGGGGAGGGATATTTTGAAAATTATATACCACTGTTACGGCGGCAATCACTCCTCAGTAACTGCCGCCGCCGTTCATCTGGGGAAGTTGCCCCAGAACAGGCTACCCACCGCCGGGGAATTATTGTCGCTGGAACTGTTTGATAAACAGGGCAGCCGGGATATAGGTAAAATAATTAAAGTGGGCACAGACGGCTGGGGTAATGATGTTTTTGTGGTGGGGCGGTTAAGCCGCCCTCAAATTCTTTTTAATATGTTCCGGGGGTTGGGGGAGCAATTTGAAATAGCCCCAGAAGACTACATACTTGTGGACGTGGGGATGCTTGTCAATAACACCATGAGGGTGGGGGGGCTACTGTCCAGGGGATTCGGGTTAATTAATATAGGCAGACCTTTAGTTATCCGGGGGACCATCAGCGATTACCAAAAGATATGCGATCTGGTATCAAAAATCAAAAACGGTCTGCAAAACGGACGCAAATTCGCAACTTATGCTCATTACATCTTTTGCCCTGAGGTATCCCATTGAAGACAAAAATATTTTATTGTACCTCCCCCTATCCTCTGGCCCCACTGGTGGCCGGAGTACTGACCGGCAGGCTGCCGTCAGTATTTGATCAAAAAACTTTTCGCGACTTTGCCTGCGCTAATAATTTCAGTCTCTACCCGCAGGGCAAGCCAGTCTGCCTGGGAATCTCACCGACCGGGGAGAAGGTCATGGCCATATCCACAGGTAACGCTTCAATCAACCCTGATAATATAATCAACGGTTTTTTAACAATGTACGGTTTAGGCAGCAATCATTATTCTCTGGTGAAGGTGACTTGCCGGGAACGGTTTTGGCTGTTACTGGGACGGTTTATGATGGCTATTCCGTTCTTGAATAATCCGGGCAGATTGGTAATCGAATGGAGAATTAAAAAAATATACCCCGATTTGGTTGAAACACTGCGTTCTTGACTATTAATGGCAACTATTAGATAATGAAACAAGAATTGCCCGGGAAGGATGTATGTATTGGAAAACAGTGGCCTCACGGTTACGGCTGTGTCAACGGGGAGCATTGCCGGCGAAACAGGAGTGGAGCCTGGTGACAGTATTATTTCTGTTAACGGGCAGCCGGTAAAAGATATAATTGACTACCGGTTTCTAACTGCTGACGAAAACATACTGGTCAGGCTTTGTAAAGCGGACGGGGAAGAATGGGAACTGGAAATTGAAAAGGATTTCGGTGAAGATCTAGGCCTTGATTTCGGCGCGAAAAGTCTGGGCCGGACAAGGCGCTGCGGTAATAGGTGTATTTTCTGTTTTGTGGAGCAGATGCCCCCGGCCATGCGGGAAAGTCTTTATGTAAAGGATGACGACTTCCGTCTTTCTTTTCTTCAGGGCAACTTTGTTACACTGACTAACACTGGGGATGCAGATCTGCAAAGAATCGTCAGCCAGCGTCTAAGCCCGTTGTATGTTTCAGTGCATACCACCAATCCGGAACTGCGCGTAAAAATGATGGGCAACCCCGGGGCCGGAAAAATACTGGACACGATCAGGCGATTGGTGCGGGCGGGAATAGAATTACATGCCCAGGTAGTATTGTGCCCGGGTGTCAACGACGGTGAAGAATTAAAAAGAACAGTAACAGATTTGTCAAGCCTGTTGCCGGGGGTGCGTTCCCTGGCGCTGGTCCCGGTGGGCCTTACCAAATACAGAGAAGGACTTTTTCCATTAAAAACCTTTACCAGAGAGCAGGCTGTGCATGTCATCCGGGCCCTTGAGGGCTGGCAAAACGCCTGCATGGAAACTTACGGCCATCCGCTGGTTTTTGCCAGTGACGAATTTTATCTGCTCGCTGGCTTTTCAATTCCTCCGGCAGAGAGGTACGCCGATTTTCCTCAGATTGAAAACGGTGTCGGGCTGGTGCGGATATTTATGGACAATTTTACGGAACTGGAGCCGCTGCTGCCGGAGAATCTGACTTCTCCTCTACATATTACCCTGGTAACCGGAAAATTGGCAGAAAGCATTTTAAAACCGCTGGTTAACAAATTAAACAATATTGACAACCTTAAAGTGGAACTGGCTTGTGTGGAGAATAATTTTTTTGGAAAAACTGTTACTGTGGCGGGTCTGCTCACCGCAGGAGACGTTGCGGCAAAATTAAAAAAAGACTGGAAAGACCGGGGGAACGGTGAATTGCCGGGTACTGTGATCATCCCCAGAGTTATGCTGCGCACAGGTGAAGATGTTTTTCTGGACAACATGACGGTATTCGAATTACAGGAGGTTCTTGGCGTACAGGTTAAGGTGGCCGGAGAGCCTGCGGAATTGCTGAATATCATAACTGGGGTCAGGCCCCCAACTTATTAACTTATTGTCGCGAAGCTCATGAGCTAGAAGCAAGATCGCCGCATGACAGAGCAACGTATGTAACAAAATGATTTTTCAGTATAGTGTATTCGATAAAGGTGGTAATATGACAAAACCAATTGTAGCCATCGTAGGCAGGCCCAATGTGGGCAAATCAACGCTTTTCAACAGAATTGTGGGCGGCAGGGTAGCCATTGTGGAAGGAATTCCCGGAGTAACCCGGGACAGGCTTTACCAGGATGCAGAATGGAACGGCGTCGGTTTCACCTTGGTGGATACCGGGGGCCTTGATTTTGATGATGAAAGTGAAATACCTTCTAATGTCAGGAAGCAGGTAGAAATGGCCGTCCAGGAGGCAGATGCTATACTTTTCGTGGTGGATGCCCGGGCGGGCCTTACCACCACTGATGATGCAGTGGCCGGGATGCTGAGGAGAGCAGATAAGCCGGTGATTCTGGTGGCTAACAAGGTGGAACAATTTGGCGGAGCACAGGATTATTATGATTTTTACAGGCTGGGGCTGGGAGAGCCCATACCGGTATCTGCGGCGGAAGGGCTTAACACCGGTGACATGCTGGACAATCTAGTGGAACTTTTGCCCCACTCTGAGTATGAAGAGGATCCTGACTCCATTCGCATAGCTGTAATCGGACGTCCCAACGTGGGCAAATCATCGCTGGTCAACGCCATATTGGGGCAGGAAAGGGTTATTGTCAGCGACATACCCGGAACCACCAGGGATGCTATTGACACGCTTATCGAACGGGACGGTAAAAGGTATATTCTGGTGGATACGGCCGGTATGAGACGCCGGAGTAAAATCGACCTGCCCACTGAAAAATACAGCGTAATACGCTCTTTAAGGGCGGTAGACCGGAGCCATGTGGCGCTGGTGCTGCTGGATGCTGTTGAGGGCGTCACGGAACAGGATAAAAAAATAGCCGGCTATGCCCATGAGAAGGGAAAAGCATCCATACTGGTGGTGAATAAATGGGATTTGATCGAAAAGGACGACCGCACCGCCAGCAAATATACCGAAACAATTAGGGAAGAAATAGCCTTTATGCAATATATGCCGGTGGTGTTTACCTCGGCACTGACGAAACAAAGGGTTAGCAGGGTTCTTGATTTGGTTGACAAGGTTGTTGAGAACTACAATATGAGGGTGGCAACCCCGGGACTGAACAACCTGATCAGGGAGGCTGTGCTGCAAAGTCCTCCACCGTCATACAAAAACAGGCGTTTGAAAATATATTACGTTTCCCAGCAGGGGGTACGTCCTCCTAAATTCGTTTTCTATGTCAACGATACCCAGCTTCTGCATTTTTCCTATTTGCGCTACCTGGAAAACCAGCTGCGTTCCGCCTATGGTTTTGAAGGTACCCCGTTAAAAATAATAATGCGCAACCGCGACAAGGAAGAATAAGGGGGGTTGGGTATTTGAACTTGCTATTAGCAGTGGTCGTTAGCTACTTGATTGGTTCCATACCCTTCGGATATGTAATCGCCCGCAGCAAGGGTGTAGACATTCGCCAGCACGGTAGCGGAAATATAGGGGCTACCAATGTTTGGCGAACCCTTGGCCCATTACCGGGGATCGTTGCCTTTGCGGGAGACGCTGGAAAAGGGTTTGCCGCTGTCTGGCTGGGTCGTTATGCAGGTATTGAGGGCGCCGAGTTACTTACCGGCTTTGCCGCCATGGCAGGCCACAGTTGGCCAGTGTACCTAAAATTCAAGGGCGGTAAAATAATTGCCACCGGAGCAGGGGTGGTACTGGCCCTTTCACCGCCGGCAACACTGATTGCCCTGCTGGTATGGTTATCCGTACTGGGGATATTCCGCTATGTATCCCTTAGTTCCATATGTGCGGCAGTATCGGTACCCGTATCCTTATATGCCCTGGGCAACGGGTGGAAATATGCCTCCTTCGGGACTCTGCTGGCGCTTTTGGCCATATACAAGCATATTCCCAACATAAAAAGACTCATCGCCGGCAACGAGTTAAAGGTGGGGACAAAGAAGGAATATAAGTGAGCCTTGGGTTCGGAAGGGGTTATTCCCCTACCGAACCCTTAGAGCGAACTTAGTTCGAGCTTTACAGCCTGTTGATCCCCGACCTTCGAGGGCGGGGCCTTACAGGCTGTTAGCGAGATAAAGACTATTCGCCCCCTACACTGACGGTTCTTGCGGTAAATAAGTTTGCCGCTAGCAGCATTTTACACGGAGGTTTGACATTGACTGATAAAAAAATTGGGATACTGGGCGCAGGTAGCTGGGCCACGGCACTGGCCGTTCACCTTGCCCGCAAAGGATTCCAGCCAGTTATGTGGGCCAGGCGGGAAGAGCAAGCCCTGGAAATCAGCACAGAACACAGCAACCACCGTTATCTGCCGGGTGTTGCAATACCAGGATCAGTGTATTCCACCACGGATCTAGAGCAGGTAGCCGCACTGTCGGATATGCTTCTGGTAGTGGTGCCCTCACACGCTTTCAGGGAGACCATTCGAAAAACACTGCCACTGGCCCCAAAAAATGTTGTACTGGTGAATGCAGCTAAAGGTATAGAACAGGATTCCCTAAAGAGACTGTCTCAGGTGTTCTGCGAGGAGGCGGGGGAGGAAATGGCACACAGGTATGTGATGCTTTCCGGTCCCAGCCATGCGGAAGAGGTAGGCCGGGCTATGCCCACCGCTGTGGTGGTGGCCTCGGAAAGCTTAAGGAGTGCGGAGAAGGCCCGGGACGTACTAATTTCGGAAAATCTAAGGGTGTACACCAATACCGATGTCACAGGCGTGGAACTCGGCGGGGCGCTGAAAAACATTATTGCTCTCGGAACGGGTATAGCCGATGGCCTGGGCTTTGGCGACAATACCAAGGCGGCCCTTATAACCAGAGGGCTGGCAGAAATAACCCGCCTGGGCATCAGAATGGGGGCCAATCCCCTGACTTTCGCCGGCCTGGCCGGGGTGGGCGATTTAATAGTTACCTGTACCAGCATGCACAGTCGCAATCGCAGGGCCGGTATGGAAATAGGCCGGGGGAAAACCCTTGATGAGGCCGTCGACAGCGTACATATGGTGGTGGAAGGGGTCAGGACCACCATGGCGGCTCATAAGATAGCACTGCTGCATAAAGTGGAAATGCCCATAACCAGCCAGATGTACCGGGTGCTTTTTGAAGGACAGTCGCCGAGGGAAGCCGTATACAATCTCATGGGCAGGGGTCCCAAAAATGAAATGGAAGAAATTAATCTGTCGTAAAAAGCATGCATATTTGCCCTTGCGAAAAAAAAGCCTGACCGATATGGTCAGGCTTTAAGTTTGTTCAATATATATAGTTAACGGATGATTCTTCTGGCGCCTTTGTAGTTATTACTGTAATAATCACTGCTCAGGCCGGTTGTGATTACACCGCTACTGGTGGATGCGTGAATAAAATTACCGTCACCGATATATATACCAGAGTGATTAATTCCCTTGCCTCCATAATAGCTAAAAAACACCACGTCCCCGGGCTGCAGGTCGGACTTGTCCACGTGTACTCCATAGCCAGCCTGTTCCGCAGCATTATGGGGGAGGCTAATTCCTGCCTTATTAAAAACATACATTACCAGTCCCGAACAGTCAAAGGCATTAGGTCCGGCAGAGCCGTACACGTATTTTTTGCCCAGAAGTGATTGGGCTTCCTGAATTATCATCCTCGCGTCTCCGGAATCGCTTCTGGAAACCTTTGTGGCTGGCTTAGCAGGAATGCTCTGCTTGACGACCGCTGCAGGGCTTTGTTTTGCCGTGGTGGCAGGTGCATTAGCAGGGAGTATACTATTCTTTAAATCCTCTGTGCAGGAGGCGGGAATGATCATACCCGCAGAAATGGCAGCAACTATTTGTGTTTCAGGAATATCGGCCATGGCTGGAACTGTGAAATTGAAGCACATAAAAGAGGAGACAATAAATGATGCAATTTTTTTCAACAGCTAAACCTCCGATGCGACAACTTAATCCTGTTAGTGAGATTGTTCGACGCGGAGGTTAATTTTTCCTTCCTTGAATTGCGAAAATATTGCAAAAATAATAAAACTTTTTCCCGGGAGGAAACCGGAGCAGATATTTTAAAGGACTGCTGTAATATTTTCCTGCATGTTTCATATATATATATTGTTAATGTATGCAATTGGAAAAAAATACACTTGCACCGGTTTTCTTTCAGACCCGCCGCGGCACAGTCATGTGCGGGTTGGGGGGGGATGCGGATAATCAACCGATTTATTAAAATATAAATTTTTAAAGGAGGGAGTGTTATATGGAAAGGGTTAACATCTTCCGAGACATTGCCGAACGGACTGGCGGGGATATCTATCTTGGTGTAAGTGGCGGGGTAAGAACCGGGAAATCAACATTCATTAAAAAATTTATGGAACTGCTGGTCCTGCCCAATATAAAAAGTCCCCACGACAAGGACAGGGCCAGGGACGAGTTACCCCAGAGCGGAGCCGGAAGAACCATTATGACCACGGAGCCGAAGTTTGTTCCCAACGAGGCTGTGGAGATAGTGGTTAGCCCCGGGCTGAAGGTAAAAATGAGACTGGTTGACTGTGTGGGATACAAGGTGGAGGGAGCCCTGGGCTACGAAGACGAAGACGGGCCGCGCATGGTTTCCACCCCCTGGTTTGAGGAGCCCATACCCTTTCAGGAAGCTGCGGAAATTGGAACCCGCAAGGTTATTTCGGAACATTCCACCATGGGTATTGTGCTTACCACGGACGGAAGCATCACTGACATACCCAGACAAAATTATGTTGAAGCGGAAGAAAGGGTGATTGAGGAGCTAAAGGATATAAACAAGCCCTTTTTGATTATCCTCAATACAATCCGGCCGGATGCGCAGGAAACCGCAGAACTTGCTGAGGAACTGAGCGAAAAATATGATGTGCCGGTGGTCCCGGTAAACTGTGCGGAACTATCCCAAAAGGATATTGTATTTATTCTTGAAAAGGTATTATTTGAATTTCCCGTTAACGAGGTTAATATTTCCCTGCCGCTATGGGTGGAGGAACTGGAGCATGCCCACTGGCTGCGCAAACAGTTTGAAGAGGCCGTCAGGGAAACGGTCCGCCACGTACGCAGGCTAAGAGACATTAATAATGCCGTCGAGAACCTTGCCGACTATGATTTTATATCGCAGGTAACTCTGCACCGGATGGATATGGGCAGCGGCGTTGCCGCCATTAACATAAGCTCCAAGCCGGAACTTTTCTATCAGGTGTTGACTGAAGAAAGCGGTTTGCAGGTTAGCGGCGATCATGAACTGTTCCGTCTGGTCAAAGACCTGGCCGTGGCCAAAAAAGAATTCGACAAAGTCGCCACTGCCCTGTTGGAAGTTAAAGATACGGGATACGGTGTGGTTACCCCCAGGCTGGATGAGATGAACCTGGAGGAACCGGAGCTGATTCGCCAGGGCAACAGGTTTGGAGTTAAGCTCAGAGCCAGTGCCCCATCCCTACATATCATCAAGGCGGACATTACTACGGAGATAACCCCAATTATCGGCACGGAGAAACAGTGCGAGGAACTGGTGCGCTACCTACTTGACGGCTTTGAAGAAAACCCGCAAAAACTCTGGGAATCTGAAATATTCGGCAAATCGCTGCATGACCTGGTCAGGGAGGGCATACAGAACAAACTGCACCGGATGCCGGAGAACGCGCAGGTTAAATTGCAGGAAACGCTGCAGCGCATTGTTAACGATGGGGGCGGAGGTCTCATTTGCATATTGGTATAAACCGGTCAATGGCCGGTTTTTCCTTTTTTCACTGAAATTATGCATATCAAAAAAATGGTTGCGCAGCGAAGGCTGGCATTTTCAGCAGGGGGAAATATCAAATCCATAAGATAAATCTGTTATGAATAACCCAATTATGGCAGTTCACACCATAAAATGGATTATTCGCGCCAGGCAGCAGGAATATGTCAAATAAAGCAGAAGTAGTTAATAGTGCCAAATAATGATAGGCGGCTTCTATGATGGGAATCAAACTTGATACTCCCAAGGAACGGTTGTATACTGCCATGGAACAAATTTCTTAATACACACCGGTTTCTCTGTGATAAATCTGCCTATTTGAGGGAGTTCTGCTATGCAGCCAACGCCGTTACCCTGGTTTATAGTTTTGCTTACTTCTGTCCCGCAAGCATTTATCATTATTAGAATTGGGTTTCAGCTTTATAACCTGGACATGGGCTATTCAAGAACAATATTGTTGTCATTAATAAGTGGTGTTCTAGCGATTTTAGCGAGAGAACTGCCACTCCCGTTCGGAGTTCATACAATAATTCTCATAGTATCTTCAACACTTCTGACAGCTATTGTCACTGGCACCAATCCGTGGCACTGTTTTATAGCAATTCTTACTGGAGCATTAATTCTCGGAGTGTTGGAGGGAGTATTATTGCCGATATATATCAATATAACTGAGGTCACTTCAGATAGACTGGCTTTGAAGCCCTGGTTGAATATATTATACTTCCTGCCTTCAGGTATCATTATGGCGGTTTTTTACCTTTTAGCGAAGAAACGTAATTATGTGATATTTGATTTGAGTCTGGATAGGGATTGATTAAAATGCTTAAAATTTGTAGATTGCTGATTATCTCTACCATACTCCTGGAAACTCTCTTTATTATACTTATGAATCTACAGATATATCTTTTTAAAGATATCAATGACTTAAAGACAATTCTGCCATTTGTAAATTTTGTAGTTCTAGCATTGAGCGCTCTCGTTGTTTTTTCAATCAAAGGGCTTGAAGAGAATACTAAGAAAGTAATGGAATTCAACCTCTTGAAAGCACACCTATTGCAGGTGGAAGATCTATTGAAAACTTTACAATCACAAAAACATGAACACAGCAGGCATATCCAGAATATACAAGCTATGTTGTACTTGGAAGAAGTGGATGACGCCAGAGAATACATCGATGGCATAGCGGAAAGTTACTGGCATGCAGAAGATATAGTTTACGTAGGCCATCCAGCTCTTACGGCGCTTTTAAACAGTAAACGAAAAGTAGCTGAGGCCAAGAGAATTGATTTTGCTTTTTCCGTAAAATGCGATATTGCCAATATAAGTGTGCACCCCTGGGACTTATGCAGTATACTGGGTAATCTTCTGGATAATGCTTTGGAGGCCGCCGTCCAGGGTCATGTTAACCGTAGAGTAGCGATGGAAATAAAACATGAAGATGCGAATTATGTCATTTATGTATATAACACTGGGCCGAAAATCTCGCAAAGAGCAAGGCAGCGGTTGTTTACAGCAGGCTATAGTACCAAGGAATCCAAAGCTTGCGGATACGGCTTGTACCTGGTTAAAAAACTGTTGGACAGGTATGGAGGGAAAATCGATGTAATATCAGGGGAACGTACAGCTTTTATTGTATATCTTCCCGACAGAGGTAGAGGAATAGATGATAAAGGCGATTGCCAGGAGAGTTGCCGGGACCATGGGAGCGCAGTTACAGGTTGACCGGGATAAGGTAGAGATTTTTGCCTACGGGTTGGAAATCATACTTGGAGCATTGCTGCAGTTAACGATTTTATTATTATTATCTTTATTTATGGACACCTTTATAACGACAATGATATGCCTGATAGCTTTTGCATCGTTGCGTTATTTCGGAGGAGGTGTTCACTTAAACACATATTCAGGTTGCCTGATAGTTGGTGTCTCTTTGCTTTTGGGCCTGGGCAAACTAGCGACCATAGATGTAAGTCTTGAAGCACTAACAGTAATTTCGGTATTAGCTCTACTGATGGGCACTTACACTATCTTTAGATGGGCGCCCGCGGGTACAGAAAAGAAACAAATTAAAGATGAAACAACAAGGCTGCGGCAGAGAAAAAAAGCACTCCTTGTCATAACAGTGTGGTCTATTATCACGGTGGTGCTTATAAAACAAAAATTAAACGCTAATGCTTTTGCAGCGGTTCTGGGAGCCTTCGGTAGTTTCATTTTGATAACACCTTTGGGATACAAGGCATTTAAAGCCTTTGATAATATCCTAAATATTATATGGAAAGGGGTTAGACGATGTTTAGAAAGATGACAATGATAATGGTCCATGCCTTGGCTTCAGTGTTAGTCTTTGTTGCCTATATTGGGGTGAGCCCGACTAGCTGGTTTGTCACTTATGAACCTGATATTCCAGAGAGTTTAAAACACAGGGTCTGATGTAGATGGTAAGTATTTTGCTTTTAGAAGATGAACATTATACCAGGAGATTTCTTAAAAAGCTGGTATCTGAAAACCCTTTCGTGGATAAGGTTATTGATACCCCGAGCGGCAACGAAGCAATCAGTCTTGCCAGGGAACATAAACCTAACATTGTATTATTGGACATAGAGCTGGCTCCTGAAGAAGGGTTGAACGGTATAAAAGTTGCAAAGAATATATATGAATTCAGTCCGGAATCATACTTTGTCTTTATAACCGGATATTCTCAATATGCGGTCGAATCATTTGCCGTCCATCCATATGACTACATTCTCAAACCGGTGAAGAAAGACAGAGTCGAAGAACTTATAAGCAGCCTTGCGGATAAAGTTAAAAAAAGGAATGGTGCCAGGAGCGGTTCTGATAAAATAATGATTAAAGACAAAAATGATAAATTTATGATAGCTCCTGACAACATCTTGCTTATTGAGAAGCAGAACAAATTCAGTTTGGTCCACACTGGAAGCAGCGTTTATAAGACATATCAAACCCTGGGTGAATTGGAAGATAAACTGGGAGACAGTTTTATCAGGGTCCATAAATCGTTCATAGCGAACATGGATAAAATCAGTAGAATTAGAGAGGTTAGTAACCGGTCATATGAGATTAGTTTTGACGGATATGACAAGGTTGCATTGATGAGTCGAAAAAAATTTAGGGAACACAAGCAAAAATTTACCCCTCTGTAGTAGAGGGGTAAATTTTTTGGTTTTTTGTGGATCTCGTTTGGTTAAATACACCCGAAAAGTGGCTATATACGGAAAACTAGTTGAAATATGTAAAACATTAACTATAATAACAAATAGATAAAGTCCTCCGGTTAGTGCACGATAATTGTTCATTAACCGGTTGTGCCCTTTACCTGTTGGGATCTAGATGAAATCTCAGCATAATGTTCCATCGGAAACCCGCAGGGATGAAGGAGACCGACTGAAAGGAGATGATATCTTGCCATACATATTAGGAAGCCCATAACAGACGGAACAGGTTGGCGACCACCCGTTTGCTGTGGGCTAACACAACCCCATACCAGTATATAGTAAAGGAGGGGCTAAATTTATTTTTACTTACTTCAATCTGTTGTGTAAAGTGTAGCAAAGTAAAAATGAATACTTGTTTTTTAGTTAGACGTTGTAGTTGTACGAGGGCACTTTGGTCAGTAAAGGAAAGCCTTGTTCTTGATTAAAATTCGCCAGCTATTTGTACGGAAATTTACAATAAACAAATATGGTCAAATAGCCCAACAAGTGATAAGGCAATTAGATAGTCCATAATAAAAAAGGAGCTGATTAACAATATGATTACTAAATCAAAAATACTATTGAAAAGAATTATGATATTAATGATTTCCCTCTTACTTCTTACTACGCAAGCTACACTCGGTTATGCAGCTGATAAAGTTATTGACGCTGAGCGTCATGATGTGGGAGATAACGCTTTGGAACAAGGAATAACATCATACAGTGTTTCTATGAACAATGATGTGATAGCTATAAAATATACCCATAAAGACCCCAAAAAAGAAGGAACATTGTATGCCCAGTATTATGAGCAGGGGAAAAATTATACCTTAAAATTGGTAAGAAAGAAAAGCTTTATCAATATTGATTGGGATGCAATAAATGGAAATTTCTCTCTAACTGATGAAAAAGGGCGTGCAATTAATTTTACATTTAATAAAGAGTCAAAATCTTGGATTCCAGATAATGAGCTTTCATACAAAATTTTAGAAGAGTACAAGAATGATATTCACTTGATGGTTTCTATATCGGAAGATTTTTCACCTTCAAATACAAACACTCAAGTTACAACTTTATCTGAATATTGCTCAGATTATGACAATCCGGTGGAAAACATGTCAATAGACGATTTTAGATCTATAGCATGTAGAGAAGCAAAAGGTGAATGTGCATCTGAATGCTCTAACCAATATTGTTACGGATGCCATGAATACGCCGATGATGATTGTGACTGCGTTTGCTTACAAGGAGATTTATTTTGCTCGTGCTTTGCTATTGGCTATCCATGCAAAGAATGTGAATATTAATATTACTTAAAAACATAATTATTATTTATAATCAACTAAAACTCATAAATACAAAGATTCGGGGAGGTTAGAGTTTTCCATCCTCTTCGACTCTACCTTTATCAAAGCTGTAATGGTGTGAATAAATGAATAGCAATCAAAATAATATGTTTTCTAAGCTAACATACACAAGAATAACTATATTAATGTTATCTATAGTCATATTTGTAATGCCAACTATTTATAAAATTGCGTTAATAACAGCTTTATCAACTGCTTTTTGGGTCTGGCAGTTCATAGAATGCTACAAGCAAGAACCTCTAAGCAAAACTAAAATAGTTTGGTTATTACTGATTGCGTTAACACATGTAATAGGCGCTGCTTCATATTTTTTTTATTCTTTATCAAAACAACAACATAAATAAACTAGTAATCAGAATTTGTTGCTTGGAGTGATATTAATTGTTTTTTATAAGTCTTTATTGTGTTAATTTTTATCTATAATTCACTATTGCTTTCTTTTCTGGGTTTGCAAAAGCATATATCTGAGGATAGCTGCTCGGCTTGCAATAAGGTGCCTTATATACAAATTTCTAACATTAGTATTGCAGCAGCAGGCGTAATTATCTCATTTTTTTTATTCATCCTCATTAAACTCTCAATAAAAATAAATCAAATTAATTATGTAGTGTTAATTTTATCTGTTTAAAGTTCAGCGTTTGGTTCTTTCCTTCTGATTGTGCAAATTATTTTAGGAAACACTTATGTTATCCTTGTACACTTTCAACCACTATATTCTATGTAGTTTTTATCTCAATAAGCTAACAAACAATAATTTCAAATCCGGTTAATATTATTTGTTTACATTATATTACATCAGTAGAGTTGCAAAAGTAAAAACCCAGCTTGTCAACCATAATACATTAAGAAAATCGAAGAAAAGCATGCTCCTGCAAAAAATCCTTATAATAGAAATATAGGGTAGTCTCCTGCCCAAATCTCTAATATAAGATAACAACACAATCATTGAGATAGGAAGTGACTATATTGCTCAAAAATATTATATGCATTCTAATAGGAATTTTGCTTTTTTCAGTGGTCTGCGCGGAAGCGGCGGATAAAACAGTAGGTTTGATTGTCAATAGTAGGCAGATTCCGGTTGAGCCCCAGCCTTTCATTCGCGATGGGCGAGTGTTTGTACCAGTCAGCTTTATTGCCGAGGAACTGGGTGCACAAGTAATCTGGGATGAAAAGAACTACTCTGTGTTAATTAATAAGGATGAGAGCGATGGTTATTTAAAGGGCCAAAATTTTTCTAGCGGTACAGACTCAGGTATTATTAACAATTTAATAAAAGCTTCCGAACTAAAAGATATTCTAGATGACGACAAAGACAACGAATTGGCCGACTACCGTCAGGGTCACAACGGCGGCGACCAATTGGCCAACGATCCGCTGATGGTGGACTTAAGAAAGAAAGAAGATTACGATACACGCCATATATCCGGAGCCGTCTGGGTAGCTGCGGCTGAAAATATGGCCGAAGCGCAAAACGTTCAAAAACTTAAAAGCTTGCTTGAAAAACATATAGCTGACGGTGGAAAATACGAGATAGTAGTTTACTGCTATTCTGGTAATACATCAGGATTGGTCGCCGGTGTTCTAGGAACACAAGGATTACCTGTGAAGAATCTCATGTATGGATTTGATATTGGCTGGAGAGGTACGAGCAAGGCATATAACCCCATCTACGCTCCAATGGAAGACAGTAATGGACAAAAGCACTTATGTGGAGGATGAGGGCATTAAGTTCCTCCGGCGGAGGATATGTGTAAACATAGGGACGGATCTAGTTTTACAACAACAGATAAAATGGGTACAACAGAATTATGGTTACGGGCTGGTAGACGCCGAGGAGGCGGCAACCGGTTACCATACTTTACCATGACCCCAGGGGATCATATAAATAAAAAAACAGGATTTTATTTATATAGAAATATGATGAAGGTTCTTGGATTGTATCAATTAATCTAATAAAAATTCTCCTTTGCGAGAGAAACCAGGGATGGATGCATTATTATCCATCCCTGGTTTGTTTTTTAGTGCCCGTAGGGCGAATTTGTTCTTTGACCTATTGTTCGGTGGTAAATATAATGGTATTATCCATGAAAATTTAAAAATTAAAGAAATTCTTTGCAAATGCAGGGTTTGCAGAATTTAAAATAGAAGTACTAATGTCTGGACAATCTCTTTAGATATGCAAAAAGGAGATGTTTTTTTTGGATTCAATTAAAATAGGTATGCTAGGCCTGGGCACGGTAGGCAAGGGGGCTTATAAAATCATTGCCAGTAACGCGGAAATGATTGACAGAAAAGTTGGCTCCCACCTGGAGTTTGTAAAAATACTGGTCAGAGATCAGAACAAGGACAGGGGTATTGACCTGGATCCTAACCTGCTAACCACGGACCCGGCGGATATATTGGACGATCCCTCCATTGACATTGTGGTGGAGGTTCTTGGTGGTATTCACCCCGCCATGGATTACTCTCTGAAGGCGCTGGCAAGCGGCAAGAGTCTGGTGACGGCTAACAAGGACATGATTGCCGAGTACGGCAAGGAATTGTTTGCCGCGGCCGAAACCGGCGGGGCGGATTTGTTTTTCGAAGGCAGCGTGGGCGGTGGTATACCGATTATCAGGCCGCTGAAAAATTGTCTGTCGGCCAACAGGATTATGGAAATAATGGGCATTATAAACGGAACCACAAATTATATGCTTACTAAAATGACCAAGGAAGGTTCTGATTATAATCAAATATTACGGGAAGCCCAGGACAAAGGCTATGCTGAGGCGGATCCGGCCTCCGATGTGGAAGGTTACGACGCCGCCCGGAAGCTTGCCATACTGGCGTCCATAGCATTCAACACCAGGGTTACCCTGAATGATGTTTATATTGAAGGAATTACCAGGATTTCGGCGAAGGATATAGAGTATGCCCGGGAACTAAATTATACTGTAAAATTGCTGGGGATCGCCAAAGACACGCCTGAGGGAATTGAAGTACGGGTGCATCCTTGTTTCATACCCTACAGTCATCCACTAGCTTCGGTAAACGACGTTTTTAACGCCATCTTCGTCCGGGGCGACGCGGTGGGTGAAACCATGTTTTATGGCCGCGGGGCTGGCGAGATGCCCACTGGTAGCGCTGTTGCGGCGGACATCATGGATGCCGCCAGGGATAAATTGCGTCACACCCAAGGCATAAACTGCACCTGTTTTGATCATAAACCTCTGAAACCCATGGGCTCCATAGAAAGCAAATACTATATACGTATTATGGTTCAGGATAAACCGGGGGTACTGGCGTCCATAGCTTACGCATTCGGGGACAAGGATGTCAGCCTGGCCTCAGTACTGCAGAAACATACGGAAGGGAATATGGCGGAAATAGTGCTGGTTACCCACAGGGTACTGGAGCAGAACCTGCAAAATGCTATTCTAATGGTTGAACAACTGTCCTCTGTTGGAAAAGTTCATAATATAATCAGGGTTGAAGGGGAGCTATAGCCCATGTCCGTGGTCCGCGTTCAGGTACCCGCCTCTACAGCCAATATGGGTCCGGGGTTTGACTGCCTGGGAATGGCACTGCAGCTATACAACAGCGTTGAAATGACCGCCACCGACGCAGGCTTATTTATTGACGTTCAGGGGGAAGGCTCCGGGGGAATTCCCAGGGATGAAAGCAATATTGTTTACCTGGCCGCCATGAGGGTTTTTAAACAGGTGGGTTATAAATGCGGCGGGCTGAAAATAAAGCTACACAACAATATACCGGTTTCTAAGGGTTTGGGCAGCAGCACCGCCGCTATTGTAGGTGGTATAATCGCCGCCAATATTATATCCGGACAGCAACTGACCCAAAGGGAAATGCTGAATATGGCCTGCGCCATGGAAGGCCATCCGGATAACGTGGCTGCTGCGGTATTCGGCGGCATAGCGGTAGCGGTACCGGTGGACGGCGAAATAAAGCACATTAAAATTGAACCACCTAAAAAAATGAAAGCTGTGGTGGCTATACCTGAGTTCAACCTGCCTACCAAAATATCCAGGGAAGCATTGCCGCAGCAAGTATCATTTAATGATGCGTCCTTCAATCTGGCCAGACTTGCCCTGCTGGTGGCAGCCCTGGGTCAAGGAGATATGGCCCTGTTGGGCGTCTCCATGGAAGACCGCCTGCACCAGCCCTACAGGTCAAATCTCATTCCAGGCATGAAAAAAGTAATAGCCGCAGCCAGGCTGGCCGGCGCCAGGGGCGTCTCCCTGAGCGGTGCGGGACCCACTCTGGCGGCTTTTACAGATGATAATTACGAACATATCGCCAGGGTTATGAAGGATACCTTCAAACAAAACGGCGTTATGGCCAGGACAATGATTCTGGACCCTTCGCCTGTAGGCGCAAGGGCACTGGAAATAAAATAATTCTGATCTTATGACTGAAAAAAAATTATATTTTTATAAATAATAAATCTATAAGGAAAGGACTCGTAATATGCTGGTAATTCAAAAATTTGGCGGCTCCTCGGTGGGCAAGCCGGAAAGAATACGCCGGGTTGCCAAAAGAGTAGTCGATACCAAGCGCCAGGGCAATGACGTAGTGGTAGTTGTTTCAGCCATGGGAGATACCACGGATGAACTTTTGGAATTGATGTACAAGGTTACCGATAACCCGCCCAAAAGAGAAATGGACATGCTGTTGTCCACCGGCGAGCAGATATCCATATCGCTACTATCTATGGCCATAAATGACCTTGGGGAAAAGGTCAAATCCCTTACTGGGGCTCAGGTGGGTATACGTACCGACAACGTTCACACCAAAGCGCGGATCGTTGATGTGGACAGGGATAGAATGCAAAAGGAGCTGGCCGGGGGAAATATACTGGTGGTGGCAGGCTTTCAGGGCATAAACGATGCCAACGATATTACCACCCTTGGCCGGGGGGGTTCCGACACCACGGCGGTTGCCCTGGCTGCCGCCCTCAACGCCGATGTTTGTGAAATCTTCACAGATGTGGACGGGGTATACACTACTGACCCCAGGGTTGTCCCGGAAGCACGCAAACTTAACACCATCACCTATGATGAGATGCTTGAGCTTGCGCACTTAGGCGCCCAGGTGCTGCACCCGAGATCAGTGGAATGCGCTAAAATATATGGCATACCCATACATGTGCGTAGTAGTTTTAACCATAATCCCGGCACACTAGTCAAGGAGGTAGAAAACATGGAAAAAGCTATGGTGGTGACGGGAGTTGCCCACGATATCAATGTGGCCAGAATCGGTTTATTTGACGTTCCGGACAAACCCGGCATCGCCTGGCAGATATTCAGATCCCTGGCTGGTGAGAATATTAACGTGGACATGATCATCCAGAGCGCTATGAGAGATGATATTAATGATATTTCCTTTACTGTGGGCAGGACGGATTTAAGAAAAACCCTCGAAATTGTAGAAAAAATAAAGGATGAGGTAAATATTAAATCATACAGCCACGATGAGGATGTGGCCAAGGTTTCCATCGTGGGGGCCGGCATGGTTACCAATCCAGGGGTGGCGTCACTGATGTTCGAAGCTTTAGCCCAGGAAAGCATTAACCTGGAGATGATATCTACCTCAGAAATAAAAATATCCTGCATTGTAAAAAGCACACAGGCAGAAAAAGCAGTGCGGGCCCTCCATAAAAAATTCAACCTTGACCAGGAACAGCCGTGTGATTGCTGTAGCTAAGCAGCATAATAAAAACCCTCTTGCGGGAGGGTTTTTATTATGCTGTGGAAGCGCAACAAATTCATTTTTCATCCATTGCCGGTGCCACGCAGCGGCAATGGCGGTCTATCTAAAGAACTGGTCCCCTATAAATTTATCCATTAAAGTGTATCCGTCCTTAATGAACGTCATGCCACCAGCCGCAGCGTTTTTCTCGTCGTATCTGACGTTCCTTAAGACACCCGCTGTTTTAGCGCAGACAGCAAAGGGCACTGGATCTGTGGCGTGGGTCATGGTGCACATGGGGGTGGGGTGGTCGGGCAAAACCATCAGGCGGTAATCTTCAAATTCCTCCATTCCTCCCAGCAGAGTTCCGATGACCTTTTCATCAATTTCTTCGATGGCCTTCAACTTGGTCTGCAAATCTCCCTGGTGGCCTGCCTCATCGGGCGCCTCAATATGGATGTAAACAAAATCGTTGCCCTGGCGCAGTGTGGCAAGGGCTGCCAGCGCCTTGCCCCTGAAGTCGGTGTGGATATTTCCCGTGGCGCCATGAACGTCAACCACCTCAAGTCCCGCACAGATACCTATGCCCCTGATTAAGTCCACCGCTGATATGACTGCTCCCCGGATGCCGTATTTGTCTGTAAATTTAGGCAGAAACGGCCTTTTGCCCTGGCCCCAGAACCAGAGGGAGTTTGCAGTGTTCATGCCCTTTTCCCTTCTGGCTGTATTTGCCGGATGACTGGATAATATTTCGTTGCTCTTTTTCATTATATCTAATAATATAGCAGCGCCTTCTTCTCTGGGCAGGTGGTCCGTGATGGTCTTCCCGGAAATATCGTGGGGAGGTGTCAGCACTGTGGAGGCGGTGGCGTCTGACCACACCATCAGGTGCCGATAGCTCACCCCCGCGTAATATTTTTTATCGATGTCAGCCAGCTTGCGGTTAACTTCAGCAATTAACTCCCGGGCTTCCAGGGTGGAGATTTCCCCGGCGCTGTAGTCTACCATGGTTTTATTTGCATACTCCCCCCCCTCAGAGAGGGTAACCAGGTTGCAGCGAAAGGCCACGTCTTGCTCCTCCAACTTAACACCCATGCTGACAGCCTCCAGCGGGGACCTTCCGGTATAATATTTAACCGGATCGTAGCCCATCACCGAAAGATTGGCCACATCGCTACCCGGTGGAAAATTATCCGGGACGGTTCTGACAAGTCCCATCACACCCCTGGAAGCTATAAAATCCATGTTGGGTGTGCGGGCATATTCCAGCGGCGTACGGTTGCCCAGCTCCGGACAACCGTAATCGGCCATGCCGTCCCCCAATATAATTACGTATTTCATGCTTAATCTCCCCTTGTAGATATATTAACTGATGGTTATTCAGTTTGTAATTTCTCTCTCTATTCTGATATTCCTGTTCTCTTCAAAAAGAAGGGGCGGTTTAACATGGAACAATTAATGGTGGACAAAATAAAACACAACGTACAACTGTACATTTGCATGGCAGTGAAATATAATAGAATTCGAGGTGAGTATAATTGGGGAGTTGAAAAAGTATAAGATTGGGGAAATAGCCGAACTTGCAGGGGTGAGCAGAAGAACCGTAGACTACTACACCAACCTTGGCCTGCTAAACCCTATTCGTTCAGGAAGCAATTACAGGTATTATCCGGAAGAAGCACTGGTGCGTCTGAAAATGATTGAGGGTATGAAGGCCCAGCGGCTGACCCTGGAGGAAATCAGGACGAGAATTGACAGCCCTATATCGGTTGAAGAAAAGCATAATATGGAAACGGCAAACATTGATTTTATCAAAGAAAACCTGGGACAGCTGGAAAAACAGCTTTCCCGGCTGCAGCCCGCCGTGGCTGGTATGAAGCCTGGTCAGGCTGCCGATGTAACGAAGCAAATACTGTTCCAGAGTATGACTCTTGTCCACACGATGATCGTATTAATAAACGAAATGACACAAACCATATAGGTAACACTGCAAAAACAGCTAAACGTTTTACGGTAAAGATCCAGCAAAATATTATTTAGGGGGCAAAAATAGATGAACACTTTAAAAGCCTGGCTTTTGATGGGTGCGCTTACCATTTTGCTTGTTTTAATGGGCAACGCTTTCGGCGGTAGTTCGGGAGCCATGACTTTTTTCCTGATAGCTATGGTCATGAACTTTTTTGGCTACTTCTACAGCGACAAAATTGCCATTAAAATGACCCGTTCCTATCCTGTATCCGAGGCAGAAGCGCCGGATCTTTACGCCATAGTGGGGAGGTTGTCCCAGCGTGCCGGCATTCCCATGCCCAAGCTCTTCGTGACTCCGTCCGACCAGCCCAACGCCTTCGCCACCGGGCGCAATCCCGAGCATGCTGCTGTGGCCGTAACTGAAGGAATTATGCGCATTTTAAACCGCTCAGAGGTGGAAGGGGTGCTGGCTCATGAATTAGCCCACATTAAAAACAGGGATGTTCTGGTGGGCACTATCGCTGCCGCTCTGGCCGGCGCCATAACCATGATGGCCAATGTATTCCAGTGGGCAGCCATATTCGGCATGGGCAGGGGCGACGACGACGAGGAAGGCGGCAGCATGATCGGGGGACTGGCCATGGCTTTTATCGCGCCCATAGCTGCTATGATTATACAAATGGCCATCTCCCGCTCCAGGGAATACATGGCCGACGCCACCGGCGCTCAAATAGCAGGTTCCACGGAGGGGCTCTCCAATGCACTGCTGAAGCTGGAATCAGCTGCGCACCGCATTCCCATGCAGGTTAACCCGGCTGCTTCCCATCTGTTTATTGTAAATCCACTGTCCGGAGCATCCTTAATGAAACTGTTCAGCACACACCCGCCCATTGAGGAAAGGGTGGCCAGGCTTCGGGGCATGAGATTGTAGGTTTGTATCAAAGGAAATATTTTAGCTTCATAGACGCATTAAAAATCCCCCTGGTTGATAAAACCAGGGGGATTTTTATCAGGTGTTTTTGTTGTTGTTGATCATTTGTTTTCTATCCATTCGGTTCAGAATATCATTCATGTTTACATAAACAAACAGGAAGCACGTAGCAAAGGCAAAGGCAATAAACACTTCCTCAGGAACCATTTTTTTGCTGTACAGCACATAAGACCCTGCGGTTAGTAGCAATGCAATCAGCAGCGGTATATAATGCTCCCATAGAGTGAGACACAAAATTTAAAATGTAAGTTATACTGGAAACATGAAAAAGCGAAACCATTATTCAGCCGAATTTAAAAGCAAGGTGGTCCTGGAGGTGTTGCAGGAAGCCTC
>Ga0209347_1001295_pt1 | contig 42839 bp, 38 predicted proteins | sample AutmiccommuBRH23_FD_187382 | JGI IMG/M metagenome (GOLD analysis project Ga0209347, IMG submission 187382) | Deep subsurface microbial communities from Mt. Terri, Switzerland - Autotrophic microbial communities BRH/23 (SPAdes) (version 2) | ecosystem: Environmental > Aquatic > Deep subsurface >... | reverse complement strand
CTCTGCTTATAGTTGGTACACAAGTAAATCCTATCTTTCCTTCAGGCCCGTTACTTATAGTTCATATCCTATTTCTACTTGTGATGATGTTTCTCTTTGATCGTAAAGAAACACAAGAACGCATACTTCATCAACGTCACCTCAAAACAATGCATGCCCTTCTACGGCAAAATCCACCCTTAATTCAAACCGTTGATTATACCCGTGAAGCGGTTATCCTGTTGGATAATACTGGATTAATTATTGAGCTTAATTCTCGATCTACCTTCCTTTTGAAATTACCTGAATCTTGTTTAGTTGGTAAACCTATCTTCGATGCACTCGGTATTTTACCAAATTTTCTGCCGACCAACATTCCTGAGAATGGTGAATTTGCATGGAAAACTCAGAAAGGGGTTATTAAACATCTGAAGTTTCGTACTCGACCTTTACTAGACCGTGACATTCCTTCAGGCACGCTTATAACACTTTTCGACATCAGTGAAGAAAAAAAACGCTCGGAAGCGTCTTTACAAGTTGAAAAACTATCGATTATTAGCCAGGTTTCTGCTGGTTTAGCGCATGAAATCCGCAACCCCTTGACAACGATCAAGGGGTTCATGCAACTGATTACGCCTGAGCAATGGCCCGAATCATTTCGTCCTTACCAACAACTCATTCTCGAAGAGATCCAAACCATTGATCAGTTACTTAACAACTTCATCCTCTTAACCAATCCTTCTGCGCCACAAATGAAGAGACTTAACCTCGTAGAAACCATTCCCTCCATGACCCAAACTATTCAACCAGTGATCCATATGCGGGACGTTACACTTGTTCTTGAACTCCCTTCTCAATCAGTCTATGTTATGGGTGACAGTCAACAACTTCTACAAGCACTTTTATCAATTCTCAATAACGCAATTGATGTATCGCCTAAAGGAGGAAAGGTTATTATTCGCTTAACAGAAGAAGAACCTTTCGTAAGAATAAGTGTCATCGATAATGGTCCCGGTATTCCGGAAAACCTACGTCAACGGGTCCTTGACCCGTTCTTCACCACACACAAAGAAGGTACTGGCTTGGGATTAACCATCGCTCAACAAATTATTCTCAACCACCAGGGCAAACTACACTTTTCTGAATCGTCAGCTTCTTCAGGAACCGTAGTAACCATTGATTTTCCCAAATTGTCAACCTTTACAAGTAGCCTTTCTGCATAAGTGAATAATTCAGATGAGTACTTTGGCAGTTTAACTCATAAATTCCTTTATCCTGCCAGTTTTCTGGTAAAGTCCAGATAGGGAATCTTTCCACATTGTTTAACCAACAGTAGCAACGCCGGAGTTCTTCCTCCTTGCCAAGTGTGGTAAGCCAGTGTACTCTTCCATCCCAGACTAAGGGATTTCCTTGATCATCTTTGGCACTCACTAATAGCAAACTTCTATCTAACACGGATGTTAACAAAATACTTCGAGCAGCCCTCAGAAGTGGCTTGTCAATAATAGGACATACCACACTAAGTTGCCCATTACCCTGGAAAAAAAACCATTCTTCCAATTCGATTACGGAGTTTTCGCTACGCTCTTTAGGAAGCCACGGCCATGGCCATGGACTCCCCCAGAGCAATTTCAAGACTCCGTCCCCCTGATGAAGTAACAAAGCAAGAAGATCTTGAGGGCGAAGTTTACCTTCTTGCTCTAAAGATTCAAGATAGTCCAGAATGTCTAAAATAATGACACAAAAATCTGAGTTTAGAGAGCCTGAAGTATCCACCCAACCCTGTTTTTGCCATTTAAACATATGTTCGTTCACCTTGAGCCACTTTGATTTACTACTTAGTTCAAATTTTTTGCCTTTACGACGTACTTCAGCGATTTCAAAGTTTCCCCAGAGTATATTAATTGTCTGATTTTTGATTACTATACGAACACGTCGACAAGCTAAGTGACTAAAAAACTCCTTCACAGTTATAAGTTGTTGTCTTGCAACAGGATTTAAGCTTTCTCCCCAGCGCTTCCAATCTGGTCGTTCTTCCCCTAAAGTATATCGTGGCCGAATGGGTTGTTGCTTCTCTGGAATGGGGTATAGACTAGGGGTTAGTTTTTCACGCCAGTATACCGCTCTTGCTTCTACTATTCCCCCAATTTTAGAGAGACCTGTTAAAAAGGACGTTGAGAAATCAGGGGCAACATAATAAATCACAGTCTTCGCGCCATTGCTGAGTCGATTTCCCCATAAAAGACCCGCTAGAAGAAATTCTTCTTCACGTATTTTTGAAGAACTGGCAATAATACCTACTCTTAAAGTCGTCTCGCCGCCCATAAAATAAGCGTATTGAGGTGGTAAACGACTTGCTTTTTTTTTGTCTGCTGGGTACTCTTTCCAGTCCTTAACGATAAATACGTCAGGATGAGTTTCCCAGATTATGTTCCAGGTAATACTCACAATGACCCTCCCTTAGCTTTTCTCCATAAGGATGTTTACGCGCTAAGTACGAAGATCATGACTAATTTATCAAGGCTATTATCTAATCAATATTCATTACTGATATCCAAGCCCTCCTTGCCAGCTACGAACAAGTTGTAACGTTTCCCTAATTGGCAGAGCGTAGCGGATGTGCCCATCTCGCCCTTCCATAGTTTGAGCCAAAAACAGAGAGTTCCAAATGCTTTCTGCACTTGCTTCCACCACAGCTCTGAAGAATTCATCCAATTCCCAATCAGACAAATAATTGTCCTGATTGCCAATATAGGTGCTAACCATGAGGCTGAAATCCCCGCTTCCTGTCATTGAGATTGACCCGGTTCGAGCCATTCCCAAACTAGCGCGACCGGCTAGTTTCTTTAATTGCCAGCGCGATAAAGGTGCATCAGTAATTCCCACCAGAATCAACGAACCAGGGATGTAACCCAATGGTTGCTGAGATAATAATTTCCCTACTGGAACACCGGCTAAGAAAAAATCACATAAAAGTCCAAAATTTGCCAAGGCTAGCACTCCTACTACGTAACTGCGCCCATTTTGATCTTGAACAAGACGTGAAGAACTCCCAATTCCTCCTTTCATTTGAAAACAGGACATCCCGACTCCCGCTCCAATATTCCCCTGTTCAATGGGACCCTTTGCAGCACGTTGAAGCGCAAGTATAGCATCCCATGGCTTAACATGGCGCCCTCGAATGTCGTTTAGATAAGAATCATCGCACTCCATGACAACGATATTTGGAGTTCGTGCATCATTCCCGATTTCAGGATTTTGTTGTAATAGATACGTGATAACCCCGTTAGCCACGTCATTTACGCTAAGTGTATTCGTTAATAAGATCGGAGAATTTAAGATCCCCGTCTCTTGAATGTAGGGAACTCCAAGAGACTTCCCGTATCCATTAATAACCTCTACCCCAGCGCAGCATGGTTGACGATAAAGGTTATCAGTTCTAGGTAAGATCGCTGTCACACCCGTTCTGACAGGTCCCCTTCCAGGAGAAATTAACGGTACTCCCTGGATTAAGGATATCTGACCCACTCTCACTCCTGGTACATCAGTAATATCATTGTTACAGCCAATTGGCATTTGCCCCATCCAAAGTCCTAAATTCCTCGGTGTAATTCTTTCTTGCATCGAAAAACCCCTCCGTTGTAACTCTATGGGAAACAACAGAGGGATATGAATAACCACCCCCTAATTCAAGATAAATCTGAAACCGCTAACGTCACGCCTCCCACTTCTTTTCTGAAAGTCCGTCTAAAAAGACAGAGAGCGCATGGTTCAACTCTTTATGCAAATTGCCTGTACCAGAAACAAACCAGCGGATAAAATGTTGCACCATCATTCCTTCCAAACTTTCAGCCAAAAAAGCCGGATCAAACTCACGGCTAATTTCGCCATTTTGTTGCCCAACAGTTAAAATAGCTAGTAGACCGTAATGCAAGCTGAGATCATAATCTGCCCCTTCACGGCTCCGAACAGTAACCCAGGCGATTTCACGGTCCTTAATCATAAACTCAGCCCAATCTTGAAGAAGGGTGCCTAGCCGTTGCCGTGTACATAAACTGGGCTTTTGACGCCTCATGTTGGCAAGATCTTGCCAGGATCGCCTTGAAAACTCCATAATAACGGCTTCTTTTGTGGGAAAATAGTTATAGAAGGTTCCTTTCCCCACGTCAGCCTGCTGCGTAATCTGTTCAACAGACGTAGCTGAAAACCCTTGCAAACGAAAAAGTTGCATAGCATTGGAGAATATCTTTTCGCGAGTTTCTGTTTTCTTGCGCTCTCTACGGGACAACTCCGTCATCTTTAAATCCCCCTTTATGTTAGCATGTTTGCCGAAGAATAGACCTTTATCTCCTATTCTTCATCTTCCACATTTTTCCTTCTCTAAAAAGGGATTTAGCATAATTAATTTTTTTTACCAGTCATTTGGTTTTTACCAGCGGCTTCCCAACCAAGTTTCCAAACCGATAGAATCCTCCAAACTTCACGCTCCAGTTGTTCTTCCGCGTTCGTGAATGCCTCCTCTAAAGTTGTTGGACCTTCAGAAATACTAAAGCAACTCACTACTCCTTGATCTGAGAGAAGATCCGGAGACCCCTCCACAGATCCTGAAATAGCCAGAACTGGAACATTATATTTCTTTGCCAAGGCTGCAACCCCTACTGGTACTTTTCCGTACGCCGTCTGAAAGTCGGTTCTTCCTTCTCCCGTAAGCACCAAATCCGCATATTGGATTTTTTCATCTGCATTTGACACTTCTAAAACTATCTGTGAACCCGGTCGCAATTGTGCTCCTAAAAATCCAACAGCACCCGCGCCAAGTCCTCCTGCAGCACCACCGCCAACTAATTCCAACAGGCTTTTGCCCGCAACAGTACTTAGACGTTCACCAAAATTTCTCAAGGCCGTATCCAGTTCTTGGATATCCTCAGGACTTGCGCCCTTTTGTGAACCATAAACAGCACTAGCACCCTCCGGACCACAAAGCGGATTTTGAACATCACAAGCCACCTCGATCTCAACCTTTGACAAATGGGGATTAATTTCTGACATATCTATGTTAGCGAGTTTAGCAAGTGCCACTCCTCCAGGTGGCAACTCCTTACCTTGAGAATCCAGTAATTTGACCCCCAACGCGACAGCTAGACCTGCTCCACCGTCGTTCGTTGCACTTCCTCCAATACCAAGGAGAATCTTATTTACATCACGTTCCAGCGCATCCCTAATGAGCAAACCAGTTCCATAAGTAGAAGTTATGCTTGGGTTTTTTTCTTCATCCGATAAAAGGGTTAACCCAGAAGCTGCGGCCATCTCAATGATAGCGGTCGAACCATTGTCAATAAGACCGTAGGATGCCTCTATTGGTCGACCAAGCGGATCTGTCACATTAACTTTTACCTCCACTCCACGAACTGCACTAAGAATCGCTTCAACTGTACCTTCTCCCCCATCTGCCATTGGGATCATATCAATCACACTTTCCGGGTAGACCCGTTGAATCCCCCTACGCATTGCTTGGGCAACTTTTAAGGCGTTCAAGCAACCCTTGAATGAGTCTGGTGCAATGATAATTCTCATTATTGTTTTCACTCCTTAGATTGAGCACGCCGCCCTATATAAATTCCAATGTATAGAAAAACGACAAGACTCACAAAATCTAAAATGACCAATATCCAACTTTCAATGGGAAACTTCACGAGAAAAGCAATCAGATAAGATAAAATGTTAAATATCAAGGCAGCAAGGTATGCAGAACGAACGTCCTCATATTGACGACGATACCCTACTAAAAAGCCAAGAGGGTAAAAAAGTGCAAAGTTAAATGCCAACTGATTAAGTATGCCGCTTGAAACGAAAAACTCGCCCCAAAAAATAAAGAGTAAACTCAAGATAAGCTGATATCGCCAAAAAGTAAGATTCATATGTCCTCCCTAAAGTTAAAGATACCTTGACTTATGCTAAGCTTTCATGGTTAGGGGTCGCTCGAATGCCAACCCCATCCAGTCGTTCTAACCATAACATGTTGTATGCTGTTTCTTGAATTGCACTGATACGTTGATCATATTGGTGATATTAATAGTAGGGAGAGAGTTACACTCTCTCCCTACTATAGAACGATGGCTAACTGAAGCTAAGTCGTGTGGTTTCCAATATCGACATTACATTAACCCCAAGGATAGTTAATTTCTTTATGAGTGAACTCGTTCAACTAAAGTTGAACATCGAGTCTTCGGTGGGGGACTCTACCCCCACCGAAGCGGAGCCGGGGGTACCACTCCCACTTGAAGTGGGAGTCTTACGATTGAATAAATAACTCACGCACGTATTGTATGGTCTGTTATTAGCTATAGTTAGGCGCTTCCTTGGTTATCGTCACATCGTGGGGATGACTTTCCCGAAGTCCTGCAGCTGTAATACGAATGAAGTAAGTTTGGGTTCGAAGCGCCTCAATATTAGCACTTCCACAATACCCCATCCCCGCACGCAGTCCTCCGATCATTTGATAGATCGTTTCAGAAACTGGTCCTTTGTACGGAACGCGACCTTCAATTCCCTCTGGAACAAGTTTCTGATCTTTTTCTTGGAAATAACGATCTCTGCTTCCATCTTTCATGGCACCGATTGATCCCATTCCCCGATAAACTTTGAAGCTTCGTCCCTGATAAATTTCTAAATCTCCAGGACTCTCTTCCGTCCCCGCGAAGAGACTTCCGATCATCACAATTCGAGCACCAGCTGCCAAGGCTTTAACAATATCGCCTGAGAATTTAATGCCTCCATCCGCAATAACTGGAATTCCATATTTCTCTGCTTCTTCAGAGCAATCCATTACCGCCGTAATTTGAGGAACTCCAATTCCTGCCACTACTCGAGTCGTACAGATGGATCCCGGTCCAATCCCAACTTTTATGGCATCGGCACCCGCTTCGATCAGGTCACGAGTTGCCTCCGCAGTTGCTACATTACCAGCAATTAGCTGAGTATCCGGAAAGCGATCTTTTAAAACTCTAACCATTTCTATTACCCCTCTGGAATGTCCATGAGCAGTGTCTAGTACAATAACATCCACACGGGCATTAACCAACGCTTCAGCACGCTGTAATGTATCTAGAGTGACACCAATGGCAGCACCTACTAGTAAGCGTCCGCTTTCATCTCTGGAAGAATTCGGATATTGACGTGCTTTCTCAATATCCTTAATTGTAATAAGTCCTTTAAGCATACCCTCTGAATCAACTAGGGGTAACTTTTCAATCTTATATCGTCCTAATATTTCTTGAGCATGTTCAAGGGTTGTGCCGACAGGAGCTGTCACCAAATTCGTCTTGGTCATGACCTCCGAAATCAAACGATCAAAGTTTTTCTCAAAGCGCAAATCTCTGTTTGTCAATATACCCACCAGTTTTCCTTCAACCGTAATCGGAACCCCTGAGATTCGATAACGTTCCATCAGCTTCAATGCTTGCATAATGCGATCATTTGGATTTAAAAAGATCGGATCCGTTATAACACCATGTTCAGAGCGTTTCACTTTATCGACTTCTAAGGCTTGCTGGTTTATGCTCATATTTTTATGAATAATCCCTATTCCGCCTTCCCGCGCAACGGAAATCGCCATCCGGGAATCAGTGACAGTGTCCATACCCGCACTCATAAGGGGAATATTGAGCTTAATCTTTTTTGTTAAATACGTGCTGACATCAACATCTCGAGGTAGTACCTCAGATTTGGCCGGAACAATGAGAACATCATCAAAGGTTAGTGCCGCTGCATTGATTATACGATTGGACTGCATGATTAGCTCCCTTCCCGATAGTTTTCTAATTAGTATATCAGAAATATCAAAAAAAAACATGCTAAATATAGAGTTGTTTAATTATATATGAAAAAAGTTACTCATAACTCAGTGAACTCGTTCAACTAAAGATAAAAAAGGGCATTACACTCCAATAATGTAAATGCCCTCTCCATTATTAATTTCCCAATATACAGTTTAGGCCAATCTCAGATTCAAAATGTTTTCGCAAGTTGCGTATTGTTCCTTCTGAAACGGCAAACTCAACCGCCATTTCCATGTCACTTCGATTGCTGTGTAGTCCTTCGATAAAGGCATCATAATTCACATTTACTTCGCTTGTTTTTTCTTTAAGACTGGAATCCATGCTCCATGGAGCAAAATTAAAGTAAGATTGATTATCGCCATCCTTATCACGGATCATAGACAATCCTCCTTTCATCCCATAGATTTCCCTATTCCCATCAACAATATTCTTGATTCAGGAGGGGTTTCTACCCCTCCTGAACCTTAAGCAGCGGCTCCTTGCCATCCATAGTACCGCGGCACTAAGCCATCCGTAGCTGTCGGAAGATGTTATATAGGAACTAAGTGTCCAAATATCTAACCGCTTAAAGAAGCGGGGTATTAGAGGCAGTTAACTATCGGATAAAAGTACTCTTTCCACTTGTAAAATAGAAATTGGTTCATTATGATAGAGAAAGAAGGGAGCAATACATGTTCTACCGCGTACACCAATTCATCTGTGCGATCTTTCCCCACATCGATCCTTCAGATATTAATTGGGCCTTAAATCACTTATCTCCTAAGGCATCTGAACTTTTTCTTCAGCAATCCCAGCTAGAGCAACGACATGCTATTGATGTGGCAAAGAGTATCATTAAAGCAAAACACCCTTTAACATTTTACGACTTTCAAAACTTAATCACCGCTGCACTCCTTCATGATTGTGGAAAATCCATTGTCTTCATCCGTCTCTGGCATCGGGTATTTATTGTCCTAATGCAAAAAATGCCCCCGTTCTTATGGTCTCGCGTCGAAAGGAGTCACTCTATCTTTGCGTTCCCCTTAAAGATAGATGCTCGGCACGCCCTTTGGGGTAGATACTTAGCGAAAAAGGCAGGGATGAATTCTGTCATTTGCCTCTTGATCCACGAACATCATACTCCTACAACGGATTTAGGTCGTATCTTAAAACAAGAAGATAACAAGCATTAATGCATAACGATCATCCTTATCTGTCTGGTCGGGTTAAGAGGGAACCTAAAACATTTTATCCCTTGATAAAGAAAACTTGACTGGCACCAAGCCTTACGCAGGCGGCCGCCTTAGTTGCCCTTATGCTTCAGAAAGTATACAACAAAGTATACTTTCTGATTAGTATTAGAAAACTTGGTTAGCGCCCACGAAGGCACTGTCTTCGCACGAATTAGCCTTCTTGCAGACGCTGTCTTCGCACGTGTTAATCTAGCGGAGAAGCCTTCAGGCGCAGGCGGTTGCCCTAGTTGCACTGATACTTTCTATTTCTACTTTGCCCTAAAAAAGCATGAGTCATCAAACGTTAGACTCATGCTTTTTGGCGGATGATTCCATTTTGTCTTGCAGTTCCACAATTTCCCTATTCTTGGAGAAAATCCATTTTGCAAATCGTTTGTTATCTCGTTGTAAGCGAACATTTTCCTTCTCAAGGTGGCGAACTAAGGCTACCTTTTCTCGTTCAACCTTCTCTAACAAATTCATAAGCACTCGACGACTTACTCTTAAATGTTCGACACGTTGCTCGAGTTCTCCGACACGATCCCTAAGTAATTTTATTTCGTCTATTGGATTCATTCCTTACGCCCCCCCGGCTCTATCAATAATAATAGTCTATGCCGGAAAAAAGCATTTTAAACCATAGCGGAGAAAAGACTCATTTCTGCTCATTGACGCAACTTTGCTAACTCAAAAATTTGCTGTAGGACACTGAGTGATACTCCCCAACGTCCGAGCTCTACTCCAGGTTTAAGAGCTTCTCCATGAAAGTCTGATCCTCCTGTCATGAGTAAATGATACTGACTCGCAATGGCGCGGTATTTCGTCACATCTTCAGGCTTGTGTTCAGAATGTAAAACTTCGATCCCTTGGAGACCAACTTCGACCCAAGCTGGGATTTCTTCTTCAAGTCGTTGCATACCTGGATGGGCAAGAACCGGGATACCGCGAGCTTCTCGTACTAACTCAATACCTTCTTCTGTGGTTAATTTATAACGTGAAACATAAGCGGGTGATCCTATTCCAATGTAACGTTCAAAAGCTTCCCTAATGTTTCGTGCAAAACCTCGTTCTACCAATACCTGGGCAATATGCGGACGACCGATAGATTCCCCTTGAGCAAACTGTCGGACTTCATCCTCACAAATACGAATCCCCTGTGTTGCCAAACGTTCCAGGATTTCCAGCATGCGTTGTTCACGGGCTTTACTTAAACTTTTTAGCTTATCTTTTAAATCGTTTGATGAACTATCAACTTCATATCCAAGAATGTGAACCTCTTTCCCCAGCCAATCTGTGTTGAGCTCGATCCCTCTAAGAATCTGTATCTTATAGTGTGCTCCTGCTTCCTCTGCCTCTTTCCATCCCTGTATCGTATCATGATCTGTAATGCCAATGCCTTTTAAGCTTAAATCTGCAGCCAAGCGAATAAGTTCTTTTGGTGTCAGTAATCCATCGGACGCTGTAGTATGACAATGTAAATCTGCTTCGTATAGAGTAAATGTTGAAGTCACATTTTAACCCCATTTCTACGGTTATCTATCCCGCCCCCTATTTTAACACGTTGGAGAGTATGCGCATAAAATTCTGACCTGTAATCTGTTCAACCTCATGAGTCGAAAACCCGATCTTCATCAAATCGTCTATCAAATAAGAATAGTTCCCAACATGTTCTAAACCCTTAGGCACTTCACTAATTCCGTCAAAGTCCGAACCTAAGCCTACCGTTTCTACCCCTGCAACTTCAGCAATATGATAAATATGGCGAACCACGTCTTCTCGCGTTGCTGGGCCAGTCTCTCTTAGAAAAAGAGGATAAAAGTTCACCCCAACAACCCCTTTTTGCTTTGCTAGAGCTCGTAGTTGTTGATCGCTTAGATTTCGTGGGTGATTACATAGCGCCTTAGCACAAGAATGTGTTGCTACGATAGGGTCCTTTGATACCTCTAGGACATGCCAAAACCCTGCTTCATTAAGATGAGAAACATCAATAAGCATTCCCAGATCATTCATATGTAAAACAACTTCCTGTCCTAATTTCGTTAATCTACTTTGGGTATCTGCTTCATCAACACCATCTGCCAAGGCATTACGTTGATTCCAAGTTAGTCCTAAAGCCCTTACGCCCAATTGATAGATTATATCAAGCATAAAAAGGTTCTGACCCAATATTTCTCCTCCCTCTACACTCAGCAAGATACCTATACGTGCTGGATCAGGGATTCGAGTAAGGTCATGCTTTCCGAGAACGAGAAATACTTGGTCCGGATAATCCGAGATGAATCGATGGGCTCCTTCTATTAGTTGTAAACCCCGACATGTTGCCATGGATGGTTTATACTTCGCCTCTATATAGGCTGCCAGAAACTGAAGAGATACTCCTGCCATTCTAGCACGTGGTGTATCCCAATGCCCTCCTTCTGAAGGATCTTGCAGCGTCCTTTCACCATTGACGAAATGAATTAAACTATCACAGTGACCGTCAATAATATAGGGATAGTTCATGTCAACTACCTCCTCTGATCAACATTAGAAAACTTGGCTAGTTTACTTTCTGTCTAGCATAATAAACACCTGTCTGCCCTTGAATAAAGCAAACAGGTGACTTATAAATACCTGACTCACAAATGACCTTAGCGTGACTGTACTATCAACTTAATGGCTGTTCTCTCTTCCCCCTCAATTATTACGTCTGTAAAGGCTGGAATACATATAAGGTCGACTCCACTCGGAGCCACAAAACCACGTGCAATAGCAACAGCCTTTACCGCTTGGTTTAGGGCACCAGCTCCAATAGCTTGCAGCTCAGCGCCACCTCTTTCACGAAGCACCCCCGCAAGAGCCCCTGCAACCGCATTCGGGCTTGATTTTGCTGAGACTTTTAATACTTCCATAGACACATCCTCCTGCTCGAATTCATTTACAAGTATTACCACAACTTAGAATATATGTATTCGAGAGCAAGTAGATAAAATCCTCTATTAAGAATAAAGAATTTTCAGATTTCTATCGAAGTCCTAGGGCCACAGCGAAATTGGGTACCGATTACGCAGCTTATAGTCGTGTATAGGCATCGATTTAAGCCTCTGAAAATAGTTGAATTGCTTCAATCTGCCGCGCTTTTCCGGTTTCCTCATCGATATCTAGGACCACGGCATTCATCTGTATAGGACCACTTGCTAATTCAAACTTAGCAGGTAGCTGGGTTAAAAAGCGATTGATTATTATTTCCTTCCTAATCCCCAAAACAGAGTCTCTTGGTCCAGTCATACCGACATCGGTAATATATGCTGTTCCCTGATGAAGCAAACGGGCATCTGCTGTCTGAATATGAGTATGTGTTCCTACAACCGCGCTGACTTTTCCATCAAGAAACCAACCCAAAGCAACCTTTTCCGAAGTTGCCTCGGCATGGAAATCCACAATTATAATCGGAGTCTCTTGTTTCATCTGATTAATCCAGCGTATCGCTCCACTAAAGGGATCGTCTAGTGGTGGTAAGAATACTCGTCCTGAAAGATTGAGAACACCAATCTTTTTACCCTTCGCACGTATAAAACCATGTCCTTGTCCCGGTGCACCCACGGGATAATTCGCGGGTCGAATAAGCCTTGGCTCACGATCAATAAAGTTCATAATCTCTCTTTGATCCCAAACATGATTCCCCATCGTTAAAAACTCAATTCCGTTATTATAAAGCTCTTCGGCAATCTCTTTTGTTAATCCTTTTCCAGCAGCAGCATTTTCACCATTCGCTATGGTTATATCAATTTTATGTTCCAGTTGAAGTGGTTTTAAAAATTGTCTAACCGCTTCTCTTCCAGGCTTACCTACTATATCCCCAATAAAAAGTATGTGCAACAAATGTGCCTCCTTCCAAATTACCAATTAGCCGTTATACATAGGATACCATTATTCAGTTAGGATAATAACCGATTATCTGGAAGTTTGTTTCGTGCCCAACGGGACATGAGAAAATAACAAACCAACTATGTTTTGAATACTAAAACTCTACCTTCTTCTCGTAATGCCACAACGTTCTTATTCATATCAATGTTCTGAATGGAAGACAGCATCTGAGTTATCATTTCTTCCTGATAGATTTGTTCATCTTCAGGCAGATACATCTCGTCATAAATCAACTGCTGTTTATACTTCCTCTTTAACAGTTCAACGATCAGTCCCACTTCACGTTGAGTCATACTATCAACATCTCGAGTTATCGTAATTACACAGACATTTTCCTCACTCCGACAAGAGATATCAAACACTCGCATCTTTCGCCCTTCAAGTTGATGGAAGAATTCTAAAGCAGGTTTTAAAAGTTCTTGGAGAGATGTAACATCTTTGGGTTGCGTAACCATAAAGGTAAACTTTAGTGCATGTTGCTCACGCCAATAATGAACTGACCCTACCTCAGTATATCTCATCAGGATTGAGGTCAGTAAGCCAATACCATCTTGGACACGTCCTCCATCTTTATATTGCAAATTACTTAACATCCTTGTTTTCAGCCCTCTCTATCACCGCTGTCCTAACATGCATACTATTCGGCATTGGGTAGCAAACTCCTGCTCAAGTGAACTGGTCATTTATGGGATAGGAGGCCTTACATACAAAAATCAGGCGACCCCCAGGATCGCCTGATCAGACATTTTACTATTAATAATTACTTCGCAAAGTCAACTGCTCGAGTCTCACGGATAACGACAACCTTGATTTGTCCTGGATACTCAAGTTCTTCTTCAATTCGCTTACTAATCTCACGAGCAACACGTGGAGCAAGCACATCGTCAATTTTATCAGGTTTAACGATAATGCGAACTTCCCGTCCAGCTTGAATAGCAAAACACTTTTCAACTCCTTCAAAACTCTCAGCAATCTCTTCAAGTTTTTGTAGGCGCTTAATATACGTTTCAAGGGTTTCTCTACGTGCTCCTGGTCGAGCTGCAGAAACTGCATCTGCTGCAGCAACAAGTACCGCAACGATGGTTTTCGGCTCTACATCATTATGATGCGCTTCAATGGCATGAGTAACATCACTGGATTCCTTGTATTTTCTAGAAAGGTCAACTCCGATCTGCACGTGAGTTCCTTCCATATCATGATCAACTGCCTTACCAATATCATGCAGCAGACCAGCCCGTTTGGCGAGTTGAATATCGACACCTAACTCTGCAGCCATCAATCCTGCTAAATGAGATACCTCTGTCGAATGCTTCAAGACATTTTGTCCGTAACTTGTTCGGAATTTTAGCCGACCAAGCAAACGAATTAACTCAGGGTGCAAGCCATGCACACCAGTCTCAAAGGTCGCCTGTTCCCCTTCCTCCCTGATCTTTTGATCAACTTCTTTCTGAGCCTTTTCCACCATCTCTTCAATCCGTGCTGGATGAATGCGACCGTCTGCGATGAGTTTTTCCAGGGCAATACGCGCAATCTCTCGGCGGATTGGGTCAAACCCTGATAAAATCACAGCTTCAGGAGTATCATCAATAATAAGATCAATCCCTGTCAGGGTTTCCAAAGTACGGATATTACGCCCCTCACGACCGATAATCCGCCCTTTCATTTCATCGCTTGGCAATGCTACAACGGATACCGTCGTTTCAGCCACATGATCCGCTGCGCATCGCTGTATCGCTAAGGCAATAATATTTTTTGCCCGTTTCTCAGCTTCTTCCTTGGCACGAGTCTCAATTTCCTTAATCAGAATCGCCGATTCATAGCGAACGTCTTCTTCAACACGTTTTAATAACAGTTGTTTGGCTTCTTCCGAGGTCATGCCAGATAATCGTTCAAGTTCAGCTTGCTCCTTACCAACAATCTGGTTCAGCTCTTCTTTTAGCTGTTCTACTTCGTTCTCTTTACGGTGTAGGTTTTCCTCTTTGCGTTCTAATGACTCAATTTTTCGGTCTAAACTCTCCTCTTTTTGGAGTAAGCGTCGTTCAAGCCGTTGGAGTTCATTACGCCGTTCCCGAGTTTCCTTTTCTACTTCATTGCGAATATGCATGATTTCTTCTTTTGCAGTAACCACGGATTCTCTTTTCTTGCTTTCAGCTGCAGCAAGAGCATTCTCAACGATCCGTTTGGCTTCTTCTTCTGCAGATCCGATACCCTTTTCGGCAGTATTCTTGCGAAAAAGCCAACCTACTAAGACACCTAAACCTAATCCCACTAAAATGGAGATTAACCCAGTAATAATTAGTTCAATCATACGTCTACACACCTCCTTTGTTTATCAGACTTTTCAACTCTATTTTTTGCATAAAAAAAACTGGTTTCCAAAACCAGTCACTTTTAAGCATAACCTTTAAAACAGGTGTCTTCTCCTGTTTCCTACAACTCTCGCTCGCTAGTCAAAAAAACCATATTTTAGCTAACTACAACGAAATCTATAAGAAAACCTTTAAAGGTTAAATCTTAACAGAGACAGGTCTCTGCTAAGATTTTAATATCATTTGCAACCAATGTCAAGTTTGTCCTAAATGGAGAGATTCTATACACAAGCTATATCTCTTTATTTTCGCCTATATTTTCGCCTTCATTATTTTGAATATGAGAAAGTGCATTACGCACCATATCTGAAGAATACCCCCGTTGGACAAGCTTTCGAGCTACTTTTTGCCGAATCCATAGTTCACGGGGAACAGCTCTCTTTATGCTATCTGCTTTATCCAATCGTAAGACTCCCACTTCTTCAAGTAGGAGTGGGTCCTCGTACTCTGCTTCGTTGGGGGTAGAGTCCCCCACCAAAGACTCGATGTTCAGCTTTAGCTGGACGAGTTCACTCTTATGCTCTAAACGCATGCACTCTTGTAGCCACCACCGTTTTGCAAAAACTAGACATTGCTGAAACTCATCATCGCTTGAATAGGTCGCTCCCAAGGCTTGTTCAATTAATTGGGGTACTAATCCTCGATTTTGCATATCTTGTTGTACTCTTCGCCGGGAATAACGCTTAAGGCGGCTTTCGGAATACGTTAAGGCTATCTCTTGGTCGTTGAGATAACCCCATTCCAGAAATCTTTCCAGCACTGCGTTTATTTCCGAGCTTTCATAACCCTTTTCCTTGAGACGTGTCTCTAATTCATAATGGGTTAGAGCCCGACGAGATAAACAATCTAATGCAACCTCCCTGGCGCTTCTACGAGGTTTAGATCTGGTCAAACGTACCATCTTCTTCTACAGAAATTGTGGTTGCGACAGGGATCAGGTTGGCGCGAATCTGTTGCTCTAGTTCTTGAGCCATTTCTGGATGTTGCTTAAAGTATTCTTTAACATTCTCGCGGCCCTGACCTAACCGCTCTCCATTATAGGAATACCAAGCCCCCGACTTTGAAATAATTTCCATCTCGGTACCGATATCCACGATACTTCCTTCGCGAGAAATACCTTCTCCGTACATAATATCAAAATCTGCTGTTTTAAAGGGTGGGGCAACTTTGTTCTTGACGACTTTGACCCGAGTTTTGTTTCCGACAACATCCTGCCCTTGTTTTATAGCCTCTTGGCGACGTATATCCATCCGAATCGAGGCGTAAAATTTGAGAGCTCGTCCACCAGTGGTTGTCTCTGGACTACCAAACATAACACCAATCTTTTCCCGAATTTGGTTAATAAAAACTACACACGTATTGCTCTTACTAATGGATCCGGTCAACTTACGCAAAGCCTGGGACATGAGACGAGCATGCAAGCCAACATGATTGTCCCCCATTTCCCCTTCAATCTCGGCACGAGGGACTAAAGCAGCTACAGAGTCAAGCACGACTACATCCACAGCAGCGCTGCGCACAAGGGCTTCGCAGATTTCTAATCCTTGTTCTCCAGTATCTGGCTGTGCTACAAGCAAGTCATCAATATTAACCCCTAATGCTTTAGCATAGACAGGATCGAGAGCATGCTCTGCATCAATGAACGCAGCCGCTCCGCCCAACTTTTGAGCTTCAGCAATGATATGAAGCGCTACGGTTGTTTTTCCAGAAGACTCCGGTCCGTAAATTTCGATTACCCGCCCGCGTGGCACCCCTCCCACTCCTAAGGCAAGGTCTATCGCCAAAGAACCCGTTGGGATAACATCGATCGACATACCCGTCAAAGATTCCCCAAGTTTCATGATTGAACCTTTGCCAAACTGCTTTTCAATTTGAGCAAGTGCAATATCCAATGCTTTTAGCTTATTCGTTTCGGCCATTCTGTTATCCTCCTCATCTTGGTCATAACGCATTTAGTATTTCAAATCTCCAGCAAAACATCTGTTCGGTTCTTATTATAGATGTACCCCTTATTACTTGTCAATTTGTTTATGATACTGCGACAGTAAAACAAATTATCTTACAATTTTATTGATTATACTTTAGAAAACTTGGCTAGCGCCCACACACGACGAAGACACTGTCTTCGCACGGGTTAAACCCTCTTGCAGCACTGTCTTCGCACGAATTAGCCTTCTTGCAGACACTGTCTTCGTACGTGTTACCTTAGCGGAAAAGCCTTTATGCGAAGGCAGTAGCTATAATAAAAAGCTAACCCGCTTAAGGTTAGCTTTTTATTAGAAGGACTTACTTTTTAAGCTCATTAAAAGTCAGAGTTTTCACGTGCTTTCGCCGGTTCAACACTTACCTTACGTCCTTTAATCATAGTCTGATGCATGCAACTTTGAACTCTAGAGGCATATTTGTCAGGAATCTCTACGAACGTAAATTTATCATAAATATTAATCATTCCAATGCTACTTCCAGAAATTCCACTTTGATCTGCAATCCAATGGATTATATCCTGAGGGCGAATTTGTTGAACTCTACCAATATTTATAAAAAAGCGTACCATACCTGCTGCTGCACCTGTGTTTCCAAAAAGGCGTTCATCTTGGTCTTTGCCTTCGACGGGTTCATCCACATTCGCTCCCTCGACCGCATACTTCAAGGCAGCAGCCGACACATCTATGGAATCATATTCCTGGAGCAAGTCCCCGACAATCGCACGATAACTGCCTAAACGATTGCTTTGCATTAGTTTAATGAGTTGGTTCTTGAGATTTTCTGCTTGTCGCTCACTTATGTCAGCCAACGAAGGAAGCTCTTGCCGTCGGATTCTTGTCTTAATTAGATTCTCAATCAGGCGAAGTTGGCGGTATTCTTTTGGAGAAATTAGAGTTATAGCTTGCCCCTTACGGCCGACTCGCCCAGTTCGACCAATCCGATGCACGTACGAAACCGGATCTTGAGGAATATCAAAGTTAATAACATGGGTGACATTATTAATATCCAAGCCCCTTGCGGCAACATCCGTCGCCACTAATAATTCAGATTTCCCATCCCTGAACCGCTTCATGACTCTATCCCGTTGTTGTTGACTTAAATCTCCATGCAAAGCATCTGCAAAATATCCCCGAGCTTCAAGAGCCACTACCAGTTCATCCACCCCACGTTTTGTACGGCAGAAAATAATCCCCTGTCCGATATCCTCCATATCGATGATCCGCCCTAAGGCATCGACTTTAATACTCTCTCTGGTCTCATAGAAAACTTGGTCAATCAGCGGAACGGTTAATTCGTCTCGACTGACCGTTACCGAGCGGGGAGAATTCATATAGGTCTGAGCTAATTTTCGAATTCCTACGGGCATAGTTGCCGAGAAGAGCAGAACTTGCCGACCTTCAGCAGGGACTTCTCTTAAAAGACTCTCAATGTCGTCAATAAAGCCCATGTCCAGCATTTCGTCAGCTTCATCGAGAACCACCATCTTCACATGTTGAAGACGAAGCGTCCCGCGATTTAAATGGTCTAACAACCGTCCAGGAGTTCCGACCACCACCTGATATCCCATCCTCAATGCTCTAATTTGACGATCAATAGGCTGCCCACCATAAATCGGCAACGGCTTTACGTGCCTATACTTTCCGAGTTTCGCTATTTCCTCCGAAACCTGTATTGCCAGTTCTCGAGTAGGCGTGACAATCAGTGCTTGCACTGCTTGGAATTTAGAATTAACCTTTTCCGTAATGGGAATACCAAAAGCAGCCGTTTTACCAGTTCCTGTCTGAGCCTGTCCGATCAGGTCAACTCCGTCAAGAGCAACCGGAATTGCTTCTTTTTGAATCGGAGAAGGCTCTTCAAACCCCATCTCTGATAGGGCTTGTAAAATCGGTTTGCTTAATTGTATATTACCAAAGGTTTGTAAACGTTCAACCATCACCTAATTGTAATCTCCTTTCACAGCTTAACATATAAGTCGTACCACATTAAGGGCAGCTTGAACGGTCAACTGACGAACAGACTCCCGTTCACCATAGAACTGAAATTTTTCCGCATGAACGTTCTTAGACGTTGCGAAACCAATGTAAACAAGTCCTACTGGTTTTTCATCACTACCTCCATCTGGCCCCGCTATTCCCGTGGTTGAGATGGCCAGATCCGATCCTGTCTTAGAACGAATACCTTCTGCCATTTCCCTGGCAACCTCTTCACTCACTGCCCCAAATGTTTTAAGGTTTTTCTCACTAACCCCCAGAAGACCTTGCTTTAAGGAATTAGAATAACTCACAATTCCACCTAGATAAAACCTAGAACTCCCTGGTTCCTGTGTAAACGCAGCACCGAGTAATCCGCCTGTACACGATTCAGCCGTTGAAATGGTCAGATTCTTATTATTTAACGTCTGTCCGACAATACCGACCATCGTTTCCTGATCCCGACCAAATACTTTGTTTCCTAAACGTTGACGGATTTCCTCTTCAACCTGATTTAATGTCTCGTTAGCCTCTCCAAAGGTTGTTTCCGTGCTTCTCGCTACCAAACGAATGTGCATCTCAGCTCGTTTGGCTAGCAATGCTACCGTAAGGTTCGGCAGATTCATCAGTTCACCTAGTACTTTCTCAATTGCGGATTCTCCCATTCCAAAGACTTTTAAGACACGCTCGTTCATCCGTTCGACATGCGGTCCGACGATTTGCTCTAATTCCATCCAAACATAATTATCAAACATAAGTTGCATTTCAAACGGAGGACCCGGCAATATAATAACGATCTTTCCACTTTTTTCAATGATGGCACCAGGGGCTGTTCCTATAGGGTTAGGCAAGATTTTTGAGCTTTTAGGAAAAAAGGCTTGTTTCTCATTACTAGAAGGCATATGAGCTTTCCTACGGCCAAAGAACTGCTTAATCTGTTCTAAACTGGAGGGGTCTATCTCCATCTTCAAATCTAAGACTTTAGCAATTAGTTCCTTCGTCAAGTCATCTACAGTCGGACCTAATCCTCCTGTCGTAATGAGTAGGTCTGAACGCTCGATTGCCTGACGCAAAACCTGCTCTAATCGTTCGGGATTGTCCCCGACAGTCGTATGATAGTCTACTTCAATGCCTAAAGACGACAGTTTTCCTGTCAAATAATGAGCACTTGTATTGAGGGTTTCTCCAAGTAATAACTCCGTCCCTGTTGAGACAATTTCAGCCTTCATATATTTTATCACTCTCCTATAATCAACGCAAATTTACTCGATACCCAAGTCGTAGTTCGAGGTTCGAGTTCTAATATCTAATCCGAAGATACTATACACTTGGTTAATTATTTCTGATCCAGCTCAAAAATATCCTTCTTTCTCTGGTAAAATATCAGAAACTAAGGATAGCCCGAACCTTGACGCCTTTTTCCCTTACAAAAATGCCCCATATAGTAGAAAATTCATTCTACATATATGGGGGCATTTTTAGACTACAGTTTTTAAATAAGTTCGCAAAGTCTCGCCACTTAAAGTTTCCTCTGCTTCAAGAATCTTAGTAATCCCCAATAACGATTGTTTGTTGTCCTTAATGATCTTCATCGTCCGTTCTTCAAGCTCTGCAAAGATGTCTCTTGTCACCGGATGGCGTTGTTCAGCATTCAAGAGGGAAATGTCCGTTACTCCCAAGGAAGACATTCCCGCGAGAAGCATCTTTTCTACTAGGTTTAGCGCTTGTTCATAATCTCCTGCAGCGCCAGTACTCCGTGTGCCCAAAATTTGCTCTTCTGCAAGTGCTCCTGCTAAAGCCACCATAATCTGTTCTTCTAGCATCACCTGCGTATAGAGATATTGATCATCTTTTGGGTAGTGACGAACATATCCTAAAGCATTTCCCCTTGAGCGAATAGAAACCTGAGAAACCGAGTTCGGACGGACCGTTTCTGCAAGCATTGCGTGCCCACTCTCATGAATGGCAATACGCCGTAATTCTTCTGCAGTCGGCTTCCGATCAAGTTTTTCTCCCAACATCACTTTCTCGACCGCTTCGTGTAAATAGTGCTCTGTAATCTCACTAGCTTCCTCACGCAAGGCGAGAATAGCTGCTTCATTCGTGACACTCTCTAAATGGGCACCTGAGAACCCGAACGTTTCATGGGCAATTTCTTCTAAACGAACATCTTTAGCTATAGGCTTGTTTTTAGTATGAATTTTTAAAATGGCCAGACGCCCCTCTTTATCCGGAAGATCGACTTTGACTTGCCGATCAAACCGTCCAGGGCGAAGTAACGCTGAATCCAAAGCCTCCGGACGATTCGTCGCTGCCATGACTAAGATGTGAGCGCCTTGTTCTACTTTCAGCCCATCCATTTCAATTAATAGTTGATTCAAAGTTTGATCATATTCATGATGTGAAACATTACTCCCACGCTTAGCACCCAAGATATCCATTTCATCAATAAAAATAATCGCGCTCGTCTTCTTTTCCTTCCGCACCATTTCTCGTGCTCTGCGAAACAAGCCACGAACACGTTCCGCTCCTACACCAGCATACATTTCGACAAATTCGCTTCCTGATACCGAAAGGAATGCTGAATTTGTATATCTGGCCGCTGCTTTAGCTAATAACGTTTTCCCAGTCCCTGTCGGACCAGACAATAATATTCCTTTTAACGGACGAATTCCTAAGGCTTTCATCCGGTCAGAGTAAAGTAGAAAGTCCAAAGCTTCCTGTAGTTCCTTTTTAGCAACACTTTGTCCACCGATATCCTCAAAATCAATCCCTGTGGTAGTTATAGCTACTCCGTTACCATTTTTAATTATTTGTCGAGAAATAACAAATTTCCAAACAAAATAAGCCGTTACAAGAAGTAACCCTATGGGGAATACGTTATATCCCATAACCATCAAAAAAGCAAAAACTCCTATAGCAAGACCTATTAATATGTCAAATTTCATACAAACGTTCTCCCTCTCTATGTGATATGTCTTATTCCTTTTCAGTCGGTAAGAACTTCCCTTGCCCATTCCGTTCGATGACCTCTATCAATTGGGCTCGTTCCTGATTAAGGATCACATAAATGGCGTCATTATCCATCTCTAATTCTAATTGTACTCCTTCTTTTTCAGCCTGTGTTCTGACACTTTGGGCCATCTCGATAAAATTCCCACGGACAATTCCTTCTTGTAACGCAAACTGGATTTGCCCAAATAGTTTATCAAGGGAGTCATTTCTTCGATCAAGGAATCGAATCGGCACATTATCCGCTAATTCTTTAAGTGTTTGGCTAGCTTGACGGAGATTGGTTAGCTGATCAGTCACCACTACCATCTCTTTCAAACTATTGTTTTTGACAACTTTAGCAGAAACGACACCTGGAATTTGCTGACTCTGACTCAAGATTGAAACATCAACCCACTTGTTCTGATAAACCACCTTGCCCCCTAATAACAATCCGAATATCAGAAACCCAACAAAGCTGATCAGCAGTATTCGGCGATTTGTCATTTTACATCTTCCTCCATTTGCTACACTTCATGCTATATCGACATTATAGCACGTAGTATATCAATCCATAAAAAATATCTTTTATCCAAATGAGATAAAATAAGGTAATAATATTCTAGGTATAGCAAAATGGGCGCCAATCCTATGAGAATGGCACCCATTGTTAAAGCAAATTATTTGATTCTAGTGCAAAAAGGGACTTTCTGGAGAACACGTTAGTAAAATTTGCGTAAACAAATGCAGCGTGTGCGAACATGCAATTGGGCTTGATCCTTATTTGCGCAATAATTTACGAGATTTAAGCAAATAATCAAGACCAGAAATGACTGTGAAAAACAGGGCTATGTATAAAAGAGGTTGACCAATACGTATCCCAATCAGCGAAAGAGGCCAATCATGCAGTAATATTGCAGAAATTGCAATTACTTGAGTAGTCGTTTTGATTTTGCCAAGTTTACTAGCACTGATGACAACTCTGTCCACTGCCGCGATGGCTCGCAGGCCTGTCACCGCAAACTCTCTAGCCAAGATAATCCAAGCGATCCAAGCTGTCACCTCTCCGAGTTGAACTAAAGAGATGAGAGCAGCAGAAACTAAGAGCTTATCGGCCAATGGATCCATAAATTTACCCAAGTTCGTAACCTGATTCCGCTTGCGTGCAATATAGCCATCCAAGCCATCTGTAGCGGCAGCCAAGATGAAAATCACAGCCGCCACTAAGTCTTGATGAGGGAACAGGGTATATCCCTTAGGGACCTTCAAAAGTAAGAAGGTCATAAACACCGGTATTAAAATAATTCGAGCCATCGTTAAACGATTGGGTAAATTCACGAGACAACCACTCCCATTAAATCGTAGTTATCCGCCTCAAGAATGCGAACTTTGATCATATCTCCCTCATGAAGAGAGGTCTCAGTATCAGTGATATAGACCTGCCCATCAATTTCAGGAGCATCCCCTTCCGTTCGGCCCATCCACCGCCCGTCCGGTAGTTTCATCTCAAGCAGCACTGTAACGACCCGATTAACCCATCGCTGTTGTCCTTGCCGAGATATATCTTGTTGGATTTGCATGATCCGGTCTCTGCGTTGTTCGCGAACTTCTGGTGGAACTTGATCCTCCCTTTGACCCGCTGGCGTATTTTCCTCCTGAGAATACGCAAACACTCCAAGACGATTAAATTGGACTCGATGAATAAAATCCACCATCGTTTGGAATTCCTGTTCAGTTTCTCCCGGAAAACCTGTGATCATGGTGGTTCGAAGGGTTATGTCCGGGATAGCAGCGCGTAATTTTCCAATGAGGGTTTCAGCTTGCTCGATGGTTCCGCGTCGATTCATATCTTTCAGAATCTTATTATCCGCATGTTGTAATGGTAAATCAATGTACTTGCAAACTTTTGGTTCCTGTCGCATGATTTCAATCAATTCATCCGTAAAACGCTCCGGATAGCAATACATTAATCGAATCCATTCAATCCCCTCAATTCGAGCGAGCTTGTAAATTAGTTGAGGAAGGCGAAGTTCTTCATAAAGATCCTGTCCGTAGCGCGTGGTGTCTTGGCCCATAACAAGAATTTCCTTAACTCCTTGAGCAGCCATCTCCTGTACTTCGATTATTACTGATTCCTCCGTGCGACTACGAAAATGTCCCCGAACATAAGGAATGACACAATAGGTACAGTAGTTATCACAACCCTCTGCAACCTTAACATAGCCTAAATAATCCGGTGTGGATCGTTTTCTGGGCATTAATTCATTGTGGAGAAAGTCTGGTGTTCCTTGTTTAATAAAGGACGTTCGTGTTCCCTGAGTCGCTTGAACTAATTTGTTGATTTCATCAATATTTCCTGTTCCAAGTACGCCATCTAATTCGGGAATGTCCTGCATTAATTCAGAACCGTATCGTTGGGCTAAACAACCAGTTGCAATCAGGGTCTGGCAAACGCCAGATTTCTTTAAACTTGCCATTTCAAAAATTGCTTCAATTGATTCTTCCTTTGCCGATTGAATAAAAGTACAAGTATTAACAATAATAATATCTGCTTCTTCGGGGTTTTCAATAAATATATGATTTTGGGCCAGTAATCCTGACATTACTTCACTGTCCACTTGATTTTTTGGACAACCCAAAGTGACAACTGCAACTTTTTTTGTCAACGTTACACCTCATATCATTGGTCTACTTTTCTTAGTATAAACCAACACTTCCACAAGGTCAAAAAATATTGCATCATAAAGTATGCATCCAGCTATCCTTTGTTTCCTACAATTATTTATTAAGGTCCTGTCGACCTCCTGTCGCGATATAAATTACATTTTCTGCAATATTAGTCGCATGATCAGCAAACCTTTCCAGATATCGTCCCACAAAAGTTAAGTACATGCCCTGATCTAAGACTTCTGGTTTTTCCGTCATGATTACTAACAGATCTCGCACCACTCTTTTATACAGATGATCGACTTGGTCGTCTTGAAAGGCCAAATCATGGGCAAGCTCCATATCCTCATTAGCGTACGCTTCTAGCCCCTGTCTCATCATTTCTAATGCCTTTTCAGCCATGAGTGGAATATGGATGAGACTTTTTATTAGAGGTCCCTCAATTCTTCGCACTATCTTAGCGATATCAATGGCCAAATCTCCCATTCGTTCAAGATCAGTCGATATTTTCATCGCCGAAATAATCATCCGCAAATCCTTTGCCACTGGTTGCTGGGTTGCTATTAAGCGTACACACTCGTCATCTACTTGACGTTCAAAATCATTAACTTTCTGATCCTCGAGTATCCAAAATTCCGCTTGAACTCGGTCCAAGGATATTAAGGTTTGCATACACCCCTGTAGAATCCGTTCAACTTCTCCCCCCATATCTTTCAGTAACTGTATCAAAACAAGCTGTCTTTCATTAAGTGACCGACGCATCATTTTCCCTCCTTTATTAACCAAAACGCCCAGTAATATAGTCCTCTGTTCGCTTATCATTTGGGTTTGTAAAAATTTCCGACGTTGGTCCATGCTCCACTAGTTCCCCATTAAGAAAAAACGCTGTGGAGTCAGCGATCCTCCCAGCCTGTTGCATATTATGCGTTACAATAAGAATGGTGTAATTCTCTTTCAATTGCCGGATTAATTCCTCAATATGCATGGTTGCGATCGGGTCTAAAGCAGAGGCTGGCTCATCCATTAGCAACACTGACGGTTCTACAGCTAACGCCCTGGCAATACATAAACGTTGCTGTTGTCCGCCTGACAAGCTCATGCCCGAATAATTTAAACGGTCTTTCACTTCATCCCATAAGGCTGCCATACGCAAACTTTTCTCTGCAATACTCTGTAAATTTTGCTTATTTCTCATCCCATTGAGTCGAACGCCAGCAACCACATTTTCGTAAATACTCATAGATGGAAAAGGATTTGCCTTTTGAAACACCATCCCGACCATTTTTCGTAACGCCACGGGATCTTGGGCATAAATACTTTCCCCATCTAAAATGATTTCACCTTTAACTTTTGTCCCTGGTAACGTTTCATGCATGCGGTTTATACAGCGGACGAAGGTTGACTTCCCGCACCCCGACGGACCAATAATTGCCGTCACGTGATTTGATGTAATCTCCATATTTATGCCTTTAAGGGTTTTATTAGACCCATACCATGCTTCAAGCTGCCGAACACTCAAAGTCTGACCCATCAGTACCCTACCCCCTCCTAGATACTTCGCGATCGAAATGCAAATCGCGCTACTAAATTTAAAATAATTACTATTGAAATCAACACTAATGATCCTGCCCAAGCTAATTGATGCCACTCCTTATAAGGAGATGTTGCATATTGAAAGATTTGAACCGGTAAAGAGGCTATAGGTTCATTCAGTGAGCGTGCCCAATACTGGTTTCCCAAAGCGGTGAACAACAGAGGGGCTGTTTCTCCAGCAACGCGAGCAACTGCAAGCATTGCCCCAGTAATTATTCCTTTTGCAGCGGTGGGCAAAACAATTCTTAAAATAGTTTTGCCTTTAGAAATCCCCAGAGCATAACCTGCTTCTCGAATTGAATGAGCAACAAGTTTTAGCATTTCTTCTGTCGACCGAATAATCAAAGGAATCATAATGATTGCCAGTGAAAGTCCTCCCGCTAGAGCAGAAAAATTGCCCATCTTTAAGACTAATGCAGTGTATATGACTATACCAACAATAATCGAAGGAATCCCAGTCAAAACATCCGTCGCAAAACGAACTGCCGTACTTAGCCAACTGTGACGGTCGTACTCTGTTAAATAAATTGCCGCTAGTATACCAATTGGAATACCAATAAGACTGGCAATTATAACCATGATCAAAGTACCTACAATCGCATTGGCCATTCCGCCCCCAGGCATACCCATTGCTTTCGGTAAATTAATGAAAAATTGCAAATTCAAAGCGCTTAAGCCATTTTTCAAGACATACCCGAGAACTCCAAATAACGGAATCAGAGCAATAATAGTCGCTGCAATAAAAACACCTAACATCATCCAATTCCTATATTTTCGAAGATAATCGTTCATACAAGATTACCTCCCTTCGGACCACGTGCTACAGACCAAACGAGAATTCGGGCAAAAAAATTAAGAAGGAGTGTAATCCCAAACAAAATAAGACCAATTTCAACGAGAGCACTTAAATAAAGATCATACGTAGCTTCAGTAAACTCGTTGGCGATCACCGCTGCCATTGAATAGGCAGGCGAAAATAAGGAGAGGAGAATATCCGGGCGATTGCCGATGACCATAGTTACAGCCATCGTTTCACCCAGGGCACGACCTAATCCCAGCATAATCCCCCCCATAATTCCTGACTTAGCGTAGGGCAGAACAGCTACCCGAATCATCTCCCACTTGGTTGCCCCTAAAGCTAAGGCAGCTTCCCGTTGCATATCGGGCACAGCAGCCATCACTTCCCTAGAGATCGCCGCAATCGTGGGAAGAATCATCACGGCCAAAATCAATCCTCCCGCTAACATACCAAAGCCAATAGGAGTACCCTGAAACAGTGGAATAAACCCTAACCACTTCGCTAGTCCAGGTTCGACAGTTTCTCTTAGCCAAGGGGCTAAGACAAAAATCCCCCATAGTCCGTAGACAACACTAGGAATTGCCGCCAGCATCTCCACGAAGAATCCAACCACAACGCGAAACTTCGACGTAGCCATTTCATTAAGAAAGATAGCGACACCGAGCCCGATTGGAGCTGCCAGAAGCAAAGCTAATAAAGAGGTCACTAATGTCCCATAGATAAAGGGTAGTGCTCCAAATTGTTCCTTAACTGGATCCCAAACACGACCTATAATGAAGCCTAGACCAAATTTTTGAATGCTTGGGCGCGCTGCGTCAAACATTTGCCAGCCCATCCAAACCATGAGAACTAAAACACTGATGGCCATTAGAAGTGTCAATAGTCTTAAGGTTTGATCCCCCATAGAAACTTTAAGTTTACGTTTCTTACTCATTTCTGCTGCCTTCCGCCTTCCTCATTCGGCCATTAAGAGAACTTGATACTTAGTCTTTTTATTGATAGTACTTTTTTATATATATCTACTTCATTAAAGGTTGTCCTTGAAAGGTGATGGATTTAAGCAACCCTTCTTCACGGCTTACTAAATTCGAGGGCAACTTTGGATAGTGTAACCCTTCAGAAAGAGCCTGTCCGTCATGAATAGCCCAATTGATGAAGTTGACGAGTGCCGTACCTTTGGCTTTATCCTTTTGATCCTGATAAACCAAAGCCCAGGCGAATCCAGCAATCGGATATGCGTCAGCACCTAGAGCATTAACGATCGACACTCTCATGTCGTCAGGAATCGTTGCTGCTGCCGCAGCTGCAGACGTTGTTTGAAGTGATGGGGTTACCCATTTGCCCTCTTTGTTTTTCATCATCGCATAAGACAAGTTGTTTTGAATAGCATATGCCAGCTCTAAATATCCGATAGAACCGGACGTTTGTTGAATGATTCCCGCAACACCAGAATTTCCTTTACCACCAATCCCTGCCGGCCAATTCAAAGAAGTTCCTTTGCCAACCGTACTTGACCACTCTGAGCTTATACTGCTGAGGTAATCTGAGAATATATAAGTTGTGCCACTCCCGTCCGAACGATGAGCAACCGTAATTTTTGAGTCTGGCAAAGATACGCTTGGATTATCGGTTGCAATTTTCTGATCATTCCAATTGGTAATTTTCCCAAGAAAAATGTCTGCAAGTACCGTGGGACCTATTTTTAGATCCTTCGGAACATTGGGAATGTTATAAGTGACCGCAACAGCACCTAAAGTCAAGGGAATGTGAAGTAGATGTCCGCCTTTTGCAGCTCTAAGCTGCTCATCCGTCATTGGGCCATCCGTCGCTCCAAAATCTATAGTTTGCTCTGAGACTTGTTTAATACCTGCGCCACTGCCAGTGCTTTGGTAGTTAATCGTAATATTTGAATTGTTCTTGCGGTACTCCTCGATTTGTTGGTTTAATAGAGGATAAACAAAGGAGCTTCCTGCCCCAGTTAGATTAACCGACTCGGCTTTCTCTTGACCTACTATTGTATTCGGGTTCTGCTCTCCGCACCCAACAAGTGAAAGTGCCAATATCATTATAAGTAAACATTTTACAAATTCCCTTTCTTTCTCAAACACGAAATTTCCTCCATTCTATGTTTTTATACTCAAATAATGTATTATTAATAAGCCCCGAAAAACTTCTCTGTTTTAAAGTTTGCGTTAAATGGCTACATTTAATGTATAAGCTTAAAGGAATTATCATACTCTTGGCGAATTAAGGCCCAGTGAACTCGTCCAGCTAAAGCTGAACATCGAGATTTCGGTGGGGGACTCTAACTCCCACCGAAGGCAGAAAAGTGGAATTGCCACTTAAAGAAGTGGGATTCTTAGAATTAGATAAACTTTTGTGAGGTGTCATGTGTGTTTGATGAAGATGAAATAATAGAACCTATCGACACGTGCGGTTGTAGCGATATAGGATATCTGACAGCTCGAACGATTCCAATTGATTTGGCCCACGGTGTAGGGCACGTAGATAATGTTCCTGTCTATCACTGTCGTTCTACTTCCTGCCAAGAATTTACTCTACCCTCAGTTGTTTCTCGCCGCCTCGAAGTAATTGCGGAACAGATGGAAGAGTCACAAATAAGGGAAACTACCTATACTTGGGAAAATAAGCAAAAACCAGCTTACGATCCACTTCTTGAACCAGCCCTCGTCCACCCACATCAAACTAACGACCAAATCCCTCTACATGCTTTTACTCTTCAGTTTGTCAACCGAAAGTATGAAGATGCTCGTGTTGTACAGATCGTACCCGGTCAAGCTATCTTTTTTCAGAGTAAGCTTGAAGAGACTGAATATTGCCTGCTTCGTTACGAAGAGGATAGTCGTACGGAGGTGATATGGTTTTCCTTTTTAAAATTTTATTATGAGGAACCAGACTTAACCTACGAAGATTTCCTTGAATGGTCAGAGAACGGTCACCTTAAAGAATTAGGGCGAATGACACTTGAAGAGGTAGAAGATATCCTGATCGATGAGTTTGGAGAATGGACATAAGAAAGCGGTGTTAGTAGCTGTGGCTACTAACACCGCTTTCTTATGTCAACGAGAGTGGGGAAGCGAGGAGACAGTTCTCTTACTTCCATGCTCTTATAGGAGGAGGTTTCTTAGCATCCTTCGGCAGTGAACTCGTTCAACTAAAGTTGAACATCGAGTCTTCGGTGGGGGACTCTACCCCCACCGAAGCAGAATAAGGTGTACCACTCCCACTTGTAGAAGTGGGAGTCTTACGATTTGGATAAATGTTCCATTTACTATTCACCTGTCACTAAGGCTAAAACGCAAAGACCTCTGGCTTTCAGCAGGTGCTTCGCTCCTACTGGCTTAATTCTTGCCCCTGCGATGTTTTCTCTTGCCCTTATGGATTTGATTATCTGAACCCTTCCAAAATCGTCCCTTTTCCTTTTCGGCAACGCCCTTAGACTTTGTTTCCTTGCCCTGCACACCTTTGTAGGGTGCATCTCCACTTCGCAAATCTCTGTAGCCGTCCGCTTTGCCTCGTGTACCTTTAAATGAGGTTTCTGTGCTTCGTGCATCCTGGGAGCGCCCTTCTTTGTTTGTAGCACCTTTATTGGGTGCTTCTTTGCCCTGAGGGTCTTTGGAACGACCATCTTTGCGTGGTGCGCCTTTATACAGTTCTTTTACACTTCGAGTATCCTTGAAGCCTCCTTCTGTACCCGACACTCCTTTAACTGGAGTTTCCTTACTCAGTGCGTCTTTTTTCTTCATACCTGATCGTCGGATTGGTCTTTTGGCTTTCTTGGTGCCCGTTTCTTTCTGATCGTCTCGTATATATTTTCTTGGTCGTATTAAACATTTAGGCCCATACCCAATTAGATCTTCGCGATGAGCTAAGCGTAGAGCCTCTTCGACTAACGCATGATTTTTAGGATTCCGATACTGAATTAAAGCCCTCTGCATCGCTTTCTCATGCATGCTTCGCGGGATATAAACCACCTGCATAGTCTTAGGGTCTAAGCCAGTATAATACATACAAGTAGAGAGGGTTCCTGGAGTAGGGATAAAATCCTGAACTTGTTCTGGATTCACACCCATGTCTCGAACATATTCGGCCAGTTCGACGGCTTCTTTGAGCGTGCTTCCCGGGTGTGAAGACATTAAATAAGGTACGAGGTATTGTTGTTTCCCTAATTTTTCATTAGTCTTTCGGAACTCCTGAACAAATTCTTCGTATACGGCTTTGCCCGGTTTTCCCATTAACTTCAGAACCGCGTCACTGACATGTTCTGGCGCGACTTTTAGTTGGCCACTAACATGATGCTCGCAAAGCTCGCGGATAAACTTTGATTTACGATCGGCTAATACTGCATCATATCGGATACCGGAACGAACAAACACCTTTTTCACCCTTGGCAAGCTACGAAGGCGACGTAAAAGATCTATGTATTCCTCATGGTCATTTTCTAATTTAGAACACGGCTCAGGGAATAGGCACTGCCTGTGTGAACAAGCTCCTTTAGATAATTGTTTTTGGCAAGCAGGACGCCGAAAGTTAGCTGTTGGACCCCCTACATCATGAATATATCCTTTAAAGCGGGAATTCCAAGTCATTTGTTCGGCTTCCCGAATAATCGATTCTGCGCTTCGGCTTTGAATAATTCGCCCTTGATGAAACGTTAACGCACAAAAAGAGCATGCCCCAAAACATCCTCTGACACTGGTTAGGCTAAATTCTACCTCTTTAATAGCAGGGACTCCTCCTGCCTCTTCATATAACGGATGATACGTTCCCATAAACGGCAGGGCATAAATCGCATCCATCTCTGCTTGGCTCAAAGGAAGTGAGGGCTGGTTTTGTAGCACTCTTTTTCGCCCATGTGATTGAACCATGGATTTCCCTAGAAAAGGATCCTGCTGGTTATATTGCACCAAAAAAGCCTCAGCATATTTTTTCTTGTCCTTTGCGACTTCGTCGAAGCTTAGCAGAACTAAGGTATCTTGAGGTACAACATCTTCGGACAAAGGTACCATAGTTCCCCTGACATCCGTAATCTGATCAATCGGTATCCCATTATTTAAACGTTTGGCGACTTCCACAATGGGTGTCTCCCCCATTCCGAAGACAAGCAAATCCGCTTGGCTATCCAAGAGAATGGAACGCCGAACATCATTACTCCAATAGTCATAGTGGGCAAATCGTCTCAACGAAGCCTCGATCCCCCCAATTATCACTGGAACACCAGGAAGCGCTTCTCGAACCCGATTAGAATAGGCGATGGTGGCTCGGTCTGGGCGAAGTCCCGGCTTTCCTCCAGGAGAATATGCATCTTTATGCCGTTTCTTTTTAGCCGCTGTATAATGATTAACCATAGAGTCGAGATTCCCTCCAGAGATCAAACACGCCAGGCGGGGTTTTCCCATCACTCGGAAATCTTTAAGATCCTTCCAATCGGGCTGGGCCAAGATTCCCACGCGGAAATCATGCTTTTCCAAGACACGAGCAATGATCGCAATTCCAAAGCTTGGATGGTCCACATAGGCGTCGCCAGTAATGAGGAGAAAATCTAGCTCATCCCAGCCAACAGCCTCCATATCTGCTCGATTCATAGGTAAAAAGCTTCGTGTACGCATAGTCTCACCTTTCTTAGTATAAACAATGCTTATCGTCTGAACCTTAACTCTATAAACATTATTATCTTTTCGCTACAATAAATAATACTCTCGCAACCACTGCGAGAGCCTAGTTTGGGCTTTTGCAATTCCTACTAAGAGTCTGGCAAACCACAGATGGTGAATGGTAGCATGTCAGTCTTTAAGTCATTGTAGCTAGCGTTTAACTAGTTTGGCATAGGAAGCAGTTAAATTGCTGATCAAGGAAGCATAGTTTTAGCTTCTATCATATTCCGAATAATATTCACGTCTACGCGTCGATTTTTTGCCCGTCCCTCGGACGTTTCGTTGGTATCAATCGGTTGATATTCACCATATCCAATGGAACGAAATCGAGCTTGGTCAATACTGTTCGAATTCAATAGATACTTCATGAAGTTTAAGGACCGTCTTGAGCTTAAATCCCAATTGGATTCAAATTCAAAATTATTTATAGGGATATTATCAGTATACCCAGCTACCTCTACTTTGTAATCGGGATACATTTTTAACATGTCGGAAATAACAGTAGCAAGTTTTTGAGCCTCTGGTTTTACCACAGCCATTCCAGAGTCGAATAAAGCATAATCCTGAATTGTAATTTTCAGCATATCATTTGTGACAATAGTCTGGAGTTGGAGTGTTAGTCCATTTTCCATTATGAATACATCAAGCCTTTTCTTGATTTCTTCCATGTCCTGTTTTTCCTTATTTATCATGTCCTTGAGCATTTGGTCTTGTTCACTTTCTTTCAATTTCTTTAGATCATTGGCAGAATCGTCATCTAACGATATAGTATTGGATTGTTCAAATACACTTAATCCTCCGTTAAAAGCACTGTTCAATCCTTGCATAACCTGGGCGTATTTTTTTTCATCTACCTGACTAGATGCAAATAGAATAATAAATAATGCCAATAATAACGTTAGCAAGTCTGCATAGGGAATCAACCATGTTTCGTCGATATGTTCTTCATGATGCTCTTTTTTATGTTTTTTCAAGCTTTTCTCCCTCCATAGCTCTGCGCTCTGTTGAAGAAAGGAATACTGCTAGCCTTTGGTTAATCGATAATACAGGCTCGCCAGCTTGAATCGCTAAAAGACCTTCTGCCATCATCATCTTAACCTGTGTCTCTTTTTTTGATTTTTGTTTTAATTTATTTGCCATGGGGTGCCACAAGACGTAACCAGTAAAAATTCCCAGCAACGTTGCCACGAAAGCAGCGGAAATCAAATGTCCTAATGCTTCTATCTCGTTAAGGTTCCCCAAGGCGGCAATCAACCCAACGACCGCACCTAGAACCCCCAAGGTGGGTGCATAAGTCCCTGCTTGAGTGAAAATAAGCGCACCCTGTCGATGACGTTCCTCCATTGCTGCAATATTTTCCATGAGCACGTCACGAATAAATTCCGGGTCATTCCCGTCAATGACCATGCGCATTCCGTTTCTAAGAAATTCATCTTCAATCTCCTCAGCCTTACTTTCAAGTGAAAGCAAACCCTCTCGACGACTGACCGTTGCCCAATCACCAATCTGTTGAATCAGTTCACTTTTAGAGACTAATGCTTGGGAAGAAAACAGAATCTTAAAGAGCTTTGGAAATGCCTTTAATTCATCCATCGGAAAACCGATGAATAACGTTGCTGCAGTACCTCCGAAAATAATTAATATTGCCGCAGGGTTCGCTAGGGATGCCAGACTAGCGCCTTTCAAAACCATTCCCACCCCGATCGCAATGACCGCTAGTAATAAACCAATATAGGTTGACTTCTCCATTTTTAAATTATCCTTTCTTTTACTCAATAATTGAGAAAGTATTCTATATTGGTTCGACATTTTCCTGCGATATTCTGATATTATTAACAGAAAATATAAACTATCAGCTATCTGAGCATATTTGACTCAGCACGGAAGCTTGTCACAGTAGGTTGACTAAAACCTTTTATTAATTGAAAATATCATATCCCGCTAAAATGCTTGGCAAACTTGCCAAGCATTTTAGCGGGATTTCGGCATCCACCCTTTAAGACTAAAGAGCCACAACTCTCATATACTAGTCAGAAAGTATAAGCGCAACTAAGGCGACCGCCTTCGCCTGCGGCTTCTCCGCTATGCTAACCCGTGCGAAGACAGTGTCTGCAAGAAGGCTAATACGTGCGAAGACAGTGTCTTCGTGTGGGCGCTAGCCAAGTTTTCTTTATCGGAAGTTGATAAACTGTAATTCGATACCAAAATCTTCTTTGCGCAAAAGGGCAATAGCTACTTGTAAGTCATCCTTATTCTTGCCAGTCACTCGAATTTCTTCACCCTGAATTGAACTTACCACTTTGATTTTACTTTCTTTTAAGACCTTATTAATTAACTTCGATTTCTCCTGGGCAATGCCTTGAACCAACTTTACTTCTTGTCGAACTGTGTCACCAGCAGCTGTTTGAGCCTTCCCATATTCCAAGGTTCTCAAGGAAACCCCACGCTTGACGAGTTTGCCCTCTAGAATGTCAACCACATTACTCAACTTGAAATCGTCGTCAGAAACTAAAATAATCTTTTCACCCTCAAGCTTAATGGACGATTTACTATTTTTAAAATCGAACCGTTGCGCCAGCTCTTTCTGGGCCTGTTGGATAGCATTCGTTACCTCAGGCATATCTACCTTGGAAACAATATCAAATGAAGAATCTTTAGCCAAAATCTAACGCTCCTTTATAAATATTCGTTACAGCTGATTTAAGGTATCTTTAGTTAATACGACATTACGTCTAACTTCTCCTGCCTTCCCTAAAATCGGTAAGGGTTTACTATTTAGAGTAACCATGAGACCACCGGCATTTCCGATGGAGACCAGTTCAATTTTCTCCTTCCCTTTGACTTCTTTACTGGTTCCCGCTGCAAACGTACCCTGAAACGGGGCCTGCTCGTCAATTTTAATCTCAATCCAACAGGGTTGAGTGAAAACCAGTTGTGCTGTTAAACCATCTTGAGTAGAGGCTACAACATTTGGAGGGGAGCTTTGGGAGGGTGTCTCAGGTATAGTGAAAGAAGGATCAGTAGTCTCTGAGTTTGGTGCACTTATTAAAGGCGGTGAGGTAAAGGTAGAGTCTGGATGGTTTCCCTCGGGCTGGTACAAACTTTTGATGCTAATAGCTAGCACAATTGCTACTAGTGCCATACTCCCTATGATTACTGGCCTTAACCACAGAGGGCGCGATTTAACTTTCATGCCTGGTGCTTCAAAAACATGTGCAGCCTCCGGCTTCATTGAAGAGCTGTAGAGTTCAATAATATCGTCCGGATATAAACCCAGTTGTTTAGCATAGGTTCGTAAGTACCCTTTCACATAAGTAGTTCCAGGGAGTATTTCATATTCCTCCTCTTCTAGTGCTTGAATATAGCGAACACGAATTTTTGTGATTTCCTCGGTGTCCAATAAGCTCCATTCCTTTTGTTCCCGAGCGGCCCGGAGCATTTGTCCTTCTCCTGCCATTGCAAAAAACCTCCTTCCTCTCCTTCAACTCATTTCGAATGTCGTAAAACTCGTATCTATATCCTCTAAACAATATGCATCGTTTATTTGCATAGTCACAAGCTGTAATTGCCACTTCTGTTTCAATACACGATAATACCCCATATCCTGATGATTCGATTTCCGATTTATAGTAAGTATCTCCTAAGAAATCAACCAGCACACCTAATTCTTCTCGAACAAAACGATCAGTGTCGACACAGCGCCGAGCAATCCCGGTTTATTTCGCTGAATATCGCACTCCAAATACAGGAGACTTTCCGCCTGGTTGAGCCACCTTCTCATCAAGATAGCCCTCCAACTCCCTTAACGCCTTCACAGGCTCTTCATAGTTTATATAAAACGCATAATCTGTGCTTGGTTCATTCGGATAAGCATAAAGTTTGTCATAGTACTCCACAAGTAGTCGTTTTGTAAATTCATCTAAACAATTTGTTTCTAACAAGGTCCGTAATTCTTGAACTTTGACATGGCCCAACGTTTTAATCAATCTTTCTAAGGCTACTCTAATCTCCTGAAGCGCATTGGGTACGAAAGTATACTCTTTTATCAGGCGTTGAACCCGGTTTTCTAAGGAATCATAATGAAGAATTTGGATACCCTCTTTCATTGCTGTACAGAAACAAGCTGGCAACATTACCCTTCCAATGCGCTTACTCTCACACTCAACAATAATATATGGAAATTCACTTAATAATGCAAGTTCTTCATATAATAATCCTTCGAATTTTTTTTGTGAGGGCGGACTCCCTAAACCCATTGCACCAAAGACAGATCCTCGATTATTAGCGAGTTTCTCTAGGTCAATTGCGGGATACCCCTCTGCTTGTAAGCGTCCCAAAAGTTCAGTTTTTCCAACACCTGTATTTCCACGAAGCACCACAACCTGAAATGGAAGTTTCTTTTCAAAAAAGTCAACCACTTGACTGCGATACGCTTTATATCCACCCTGTAAACGGTAAATAGGAATACCCATTAACTCTACTACCGTCGCCAGAGACTTGCTTCGCATACCGCCTCTCCAACAAAAAAGGACAAGTGGACCTTTTTTCGCAAGTTCTCCCACCTTTTTGACCAAGTCAGGGAGTTTTGGGCTAATTATACTTAAACCAAGTTCCCGAGCCAAACTCGGTGAAGCTTGGGTGTATGTTGTACCTATCTTAGAACGTTCTTCATTATTAAAAAGAGGAAGATTCATGGCACCTGGGATGGTTGCCTCAGCAAATTCCCCCTCAGAACGCACATCGATAAGAATCGGTTGATCTAAAGTTTTTAGTTCTTCAACATTGATCTCCTTAATCATCATTAATTCCTTCCAGTACGGCTAAATACTATTTATCTTATCATAAATCCTACGGAAGTATTATGCAACTAGTGTGCAATTTCATCCATCCACTGACCATGTTTTAGTTCAAACTGCCCTCTTGTCATTAGAACCTCTCTAGGTTTAGAGCCTTCGTATCCTCCGACAACCCCTTTCCCTTCTAGAAAATCCATCAATCGCGCTGCTCGAGTATACCCGATGCGTAAGCGACGTTGTAAAAGAGAGACAGAAGCCGTTCCGCTTTCTATGAAAAGCTGTGCCGCTTGGTAAAAGAGTTCATCTTCCATTTCTTCCTTTTTAATATCACCAATATCAAGGTTAGGGATTTCTTGGTACTCAGGCTTCGCCTGATTTTGCAGGAATGAAACCACGTTTTCCACTTCTTTATCACCCAAATAACATCCCTGAACACGAAGCGGCTTACTCATACCCATGGGATAATACAGCATATCTCCACGACCTAAAAGTTTTTCAGCTCCATTCATATCTAAAATAGTCCTTGAATCCGTCTGGGATGAAACCGCAAAAGCAATGCGGGAAGGAATATTTGCTTTAATTAAACCCGTAATCACATCAACTGATGGGCGTTGAGTCGCGACGATCAAGTGAATTCCTGCAGCACGAGCCATTTGGGCCAAGCGACAAATTGCATCCTCGACATCACCTGGCGCAACCATCATTAAATCAGCCAATTCATCGATAATCACTACAACATACGGTAACGGTGGATGTTCATCGTTCTTATCCTGAGTTCGCAGAAAGTTGTAACGGACGATATCTCTCACGCCAGCTGTAGCGAACAGTTCATAGCGAGTCTCCATTTCTGTTACAATCCACTTTAAGGCACCCGCTGCCTTTCTCGGATCCGTTACAACCGGTGCAATCAAATGGGGAATACCATTATAGTTTGCCAATTCAACCATTTTAGGATCCACTAACAAAAACTTTACTTCATCAGGGCGAGCATTAAATAAGATACTATGAATCAACGTGTTAATACATACTGATTTCCCAGAGCCTGTGGCTCCCGCAATGAGAAGATGGGGCATTTTAGTCAAGTCTGCAATGACTGGGGTCCCCGTAATATCTTTTCCCAAACATAATGACAACTTACTCGTAGATCCTTGATATTCCGGTGTCTCTAGAACTTCTCGGAAATGAACCATTGAGATTTCTTTGTTTGGCACCTCTATACCTACCACTGATTTCCCAGGAATAGGTGCCTCGATTCGTACATCAGCGGAAGCCAGACTTAAAGCAATATCATCGGCTAAATTTGTTATTTTACTCACTTTTACACCCGGAGCAGGCTGCGCTTCATAACGTGTGATAGCAGGCCCTTGAGTTACCTGAGTCACTTTTATTTTTACTCCAAAGCTCCCTAAGGTTTCTTCAAGGATTTTTACATTATCAGCTAAGTCCTTATTAAGTCTGGGATTCTTTATTTTAAGGGACTTGTTTAACAACCTGACTTGCGGAAGCAGAAAATTTCCATCTTCCCGAGTCTGACGAGAAATTGGTGTACTTTTCACTCTTCCCGGTGGCATAATGGTATTTTCGAGTATTGTGCCAGACATCTTTTCAAATTCTTGCTGTCTTTTGGGTGGTACGTGAGCTTCGTCAGGAAGCTCATTATGATCTTCTAAGGTTTTGATAACTAGCGGCCGTTCAACTACCTCAGATGCAAGATTCAGAGAGATACCCTTTGTTGTTCCTTTTTTAGTTTCCATTTTAGTATCTGTTTTTAAATCCACCTGAGGTCTGAATCCCTTGTCTCGAGATTCCTCAACGTCAGAATTCTTGAGAACATCGATAAAATCTCCCATTTGGTGTTTCATCCATTGTCCTGATTCTTTTCCCACTTGACCTACTTCTTGAACTCCTTGAATCAAAGAGCGATTGGTAATCAGTAAAGCACCCATTAGTGCAGCCATAACTAAAACGACATAGCTTCCAGGGATGCCGATAGTTGTTTTTAGAAGGATTGCAATTCCTGCACCGATAAGCCCACCACCATGCCCTAGCATACCTTCATTTATCATATCTGCCTTGGAAAAAGCTCCTATATCAGGTAACTGAAGGTGGAGAATCCCTACAAAAACAAGCCATAGAAGGAATACCCCTGCAGCTTTTGATCCTAAACGTGTGGTTTGCTTGTTCATAAATGCAAGACCCCATGTACCCACCATGAGAGGAATACTGACCCGACCACTCCCGGCTAACAATGTTAGAAGATGTTTGATTTGCCCGCCAACCACGCCACTTCTATCTGTGAAAAGCGTGACCAGCCCTAAACAAGCCATTCCGACAATAAAAACTCCAATGACTTCATTGCGTATCGTTTCCTTCAAGGAACTTACTTTCATATTCACCCGATTATTAACCGTGCGGCGTCTCTTTGCCCTCGCCACAGAATCAATCCTCCAAACATTATAATTTACTGATTTTTCGTAATTGTCGTGGCCACGCCTGCGGCTTCTCCGCTAAGTTAACACGTGCGAAGACAGTGTCTTCGGGCACTAGCCAAGTTTTCTTTATAATAGTCTCTTACCAAGTAGTTTTCACTCTATATAAATTCCACACCAGAAGGCATATTCCTGTTTATTTTTGTAGAAACACGTAAAGAAAACTTGGCTATGCTGCCACCGTTTCCTTAACATTTCATAATGAAAATAGTCAGCAACTTTCCACTGCTTATCTTCTCTCAAAACTCCTTCAGTAACAAGTACATGAACATGAGGATTCCATTTCAGATCTCGTCCAAATGTGTGGATCGCGCAAACTGGGGTCGGTTTCTGCTTCTTACTCCGTTCCCAAAATGAGCTTATGATTGTTTCTCCTGCTGCATCTGATAAGTCCTTTAACAGCTTTCTATCTTTTATAAAACACTATTCTAAGCCTCTCTGGTATAGTAAATACCCTATGGCGGTGGGGTACGTCTAGAAGCTCTTGACATAGGTTTTCTACCCAATCATCTGTGGTCTTTTTTCCGCATGATGTACAAAAACGACTCTTGCAAGTAAATGCTACATACTTACATTCACCACAAGTGGGACAACAATATTCACTATAGCCTTCGCTTAAGTCTCGACACTTTAGCATCTTCTTTACTTTGGATACAACATCTCGAACCTTATTTTTAGTTTCGAACTTTTCCCATTGATCTGCGAATATTTGTTTGATAATTCCCCGTGCCATGGAGAGCCCACTTATATTTTACCAACTTTTCCACAGGGAAGAAAATATATACTTTCCTGAACAACAATAAAAAAGCAGCTCTCGCTGCTTTCACGTAATAAGACTTTACTCTTCAGACTTCGGAGGAATTAAGTTGTTGAGTTCTTTAAAGGCTTCTTTGACCCCCCCAACAGCTTGGATTAATCCAGCGTCCACCGCTTCTTGTCCGATCAGGATAGTTCCAATATCTTGGGCCAATTCTCCTGTAGTAAACATAAACTTTTCTAATTTTTCCGGAGAAATTTTCGAATGAGAATAGATAAAATGGTTAATCCGTTCTTGCATTTTACGTAAATAATCAAACTGTTGATGCCCGTTGATCACTAATCCAGTGTACCGGATCGGATGAACCGTCATAGTCCCGGTTGGCGCAATAAAGCTTTTTGTACAACTGACGGCAATAGGAATTCCAATACTATGACCGCCGCCAAGAACTAATGATACTGAGGGCTTACTTAAACTACTGAGCATCTCAGAGATTGCTAACCCTGCTTCCACATCTCCACCAGCAGTATTTAAAATTACAAGAATCCCCTCAGTATTAGGATTTTGCTCAACCGCTAACAACTGAGGAATGATATGCTCATATTTGGTCGTCTTGGATTGGGCAGGTAGAATTTGATGTCCCTCAATTTGGCCAATGATAGCCAAACAATATATCCTTTCTGTCACACCGGGGATTTGAATTTGCCCTAATTCCTTGAGATTTGATAAAGGAATATTCTTATTTTCCTCAGGTAAAGCCGTTTCATTAGAAAACAACCGTGAACCCCCCCTCTCTAAGTCAAGAACCCCTTACCGATGTCTCCGTTGCCTAATCATTAATAGGATAATTGGATTTATGAGAGGTTCCCTATTATTATGGAGATTTATTCCCGAAATCATACGTTTTGTTAACGACTAGACGATATTTCAAAGGCAAGAGCTGCTGCTAATACTTGATCAGAGTTTAAGATACCTGTACTGGCCCACATTCCGAACTATTCAGGAGTCAATCATATTTTCAGTATAGCTGACACAAAAAAGACTACCTCATCAGATAGTCTTTTCGTTTGTAAAGCACACTCCAGCAATGTGGATCGAATGGGTGGAACCCCGGTGCTCGTTTTCATAGAATAACTAACACAAAGATGACTATCTCGTTAGAGATAGTCATCTTGCTTGTTTACCTGGCGATACGATAGGCGGACGAGCCTATCGCCACACTGTGACTTATAACGCAAACTCCAGCAGTGTGGATCCTACTTTCCCAGGAGCTATGCTCCAAGTATCCTCGGCCCTGGAACGAAAGGCGGGCGAGCCTTTCGCCACACTGCGACTTGTTACGCGTACTCCTGCAGTGTGGATTCTTAACTCCCGTGTTCGATATACGAAAAGCGAACGAGCTTTTCGCCACACTGCGACTTATAACGCACACTCCTGCAGTGTGGATCGAATGGGTGGAACCCCGGTGCTCGTTTTCACAGAATAACTAACACAAAGATGACTATCTCGTTAGAGATAGTCATCTTGCTTGTTTACCTGGCGATGACCTACTTTCCCAGGAGCTATGCTCCAAGTATCCTCGGCCCTGGAGGTCTTAACTTCCGTGTTCGAGAAGGGAACGGGTGGAACCCCTCCGGCATGATCACCAGATGCGAATCGAAGTCCGATGCACGAGGCACGATGTCCGAATTCGAATGTTTTCTAAAGAAAACAAGAGATAAAGGATTTATCCTTTATACGCTGTTCTCTCAAAACTGCACAGAGTCTTTATTCTAGTAATTGTCTAAGAATTTGAGCCACTCACCTAGAGTAT
>Ga0209347_1001293_pt1 | contig 42859 bp, 47 predicted proteins | sample AutmiccommuBRH23_FD_187382 | JGI IMG/M metagenome (GOLD analysis project Ga0209347, IMG submission 187382) | Deep subsurface microbial communities from Mt. Terri, Switzerland - Autotrophic microbial communities BRH/23 (SPAdes) (version 2) | ecosystem: Environmental > Aquatic > Deep subsurface >... | reverse complement strand
ATCTCTCAACAGCGGCAGCGTCGACGCGAAAAAAGCGTTCTCGACGAGAAATACAACATCTCCGGTCTGCCGTCCGATGCGAAATCGGCGGTTGAGCAGGCGCGAGAGGAGAAGGACGTGGACAAGGATTGCGACAGCGTGCTCGACGGTCCCGCCTGCATCGACGGTGTTCCCGAGAACAAGAAGGAGCGCCATTAAGAGCGCGATCTGAGCAATGGCTGCAACGGCAAAGCAGAAGAAAGCAGCGCGCTCCAACATTAAGAGGGCGCAAGCGACGTGGCGCAATATGCCGTCGCGCGCACGCGCACGCGCCCAGCCATCGGGCCGATCTCGCGCCAAGCCCGTGCGAAACAGGGCGGCGATTTCTATCACGTCGAGGTGCGGCCCAAGGGCGAGTTCGAGACGTTCAGAACGCAGGACGTCGGCAAGGCCGGCGGGATCGAGCGGGTTGCCGGTAAGCGCTCGAGCGGCTCGTGGAGCACGCAGAAGTGGCTGATCGGCAGGGATCACGCCCACATCGAGGATGACCGGCTCGTCGGCGACAGTCAGGACGCGCGTGAGGTGTTGAGGCGACTGGGTGCCAAGCCCGAGCGCATTCGCGGCGACCGGTTCAAGGCGAAGCCGCGGCCGAACGTGGCCGAGAAAGACGAGCCGACGTCGGCGCAGAAGCGCGCGCGCCGCCAGAATATTGCCAAGGCGCAACGGGCCAGCCACCGCTAGGCGGACCGGCGCACGACGGACAACGTCTTCGTCGCTCTGCGTCTGCCCACGCGCGCCGCCGCCGAGAAGCACGAGCGCGAGATCCAGTATTTCAAACGGGCAAAGTCATAGGAGCTGAGAGGAGGCAAGTTTATGGATCTGCTGGCTAGAAAGGATTTGCGGGGCAAATGGCGCGAGCGCCTGTTTCGAGCCTGGGTGATCGCGAGCGCGGTGGTCGCGGTCTACGCCTGTCTCATCGGTCCGATCACGCACTACCTCGGCGAGGGCCAAGCACTGGTCGCACTCTCGGTACCGCTACTGATGTTCTTCTTGCTCGCGACCGGGTTGGGCTGGCTGGTTCTTCTTTTCTTTTCTCATCCCGATGAGGGCGCGCAGGCCCAACGCTGAGGCCACGGCGCATCAAGGACGCCGCGGCGGTCGCGCAGGCTTGGGGCCCGGCGGCTCGACCTTGGGTGACAGCTTTTTGCGCGGCGGCCGCATCGGCTCACGCGTTGGATTGACCTTGGTCGGGTCGGGGAGATGAGGATCCGGATCGGACGGTTTGCGACGGGGCCCGGTGCTCGACATGGTCGTCCTCCCATTGGGTTTACTTCGCACCGAGCTCGCGCGCGATCTGCGAGTCGAGCTCGGCACCGAGCAGGATGATAATGCTCGACACCCACATCCAGATCATCATGCCGATGAGGGCGCCGAGTGAACCGTAGATGACGTCGTAGTGGGCGAAGTTGGACAGATACCAGGACAGCAGCGCCGAGCTCGCGAGCCACGACAGCGCCGCAACCGTCGCGCCGATGCTGAGCCATGACCAGTGCGGTTGCGGCCGGCTCGGACCATAGCGGTAGAGGACGGCGAGCCCTGCCAGTACGACGATGAGGAGCATCGGCCAGCGCAACAGCTCGTACTGGCCGATGAAGCCGATGCCGAAGGCCGCCAGCAACAGCGGCAGCACGACGACGGCGCCGAGCGCGAGCAGCGTTGCGGTCATCGCCCCCAGCGTGAGCACCAGCGAGACGAGGTTGAATTTCACGAAGCCGCGCTGCTCGGCATCGCCATAGACGACGTTGAGCGCATCCATGATCGCCTTGGTGCCGGTGTTGGCGCTCCAGATGGCGAACAGCAGCGCTAGGATGGACGTGACGCCGAGCTGCATGGTGCCGCGCGCGGCGGCGCGATCGGCCTGACCCTGCAGGATGTCGTAGGTGCCCGCAGGCAGAACATCCTTAATCAATTCCAGATGCGACGTGATCGTCTGTGGGTCGGTGAACAAGCCGTAAAAGGAGACCAGGGCCGTGATCGCGGGGAAGACGGCCAGCAGTGCATAAAAGACCACGCCGGCCGCGATGGAGAGCAGGCGGTCGTCGTTGAACTTCTTGAACACGCGAAGAAGGATCGTCTTCCAGCCCGCAAGCGGGATCTGGAGCGCGGAAGCCGCCTTGGCGCCGCTTTGCTCGGACGAAGCGGCCTGTGTCGCTGAATCCCAAAACACGTAGTCGGAACTCCTGAGCGCTTGCGTCCGTTCCTCTTCAGAAGCGGCGTAATCGAAAGGACGTAATTCCCATGACCGATCGAGAAAGCGGTAGCGGCGAGATTTCCATCGGCCCGAGGCCGACGGTACCTCCGGTCCGCCCGCAGAAATTCCCCGGCAAGCCGGACCCGACCAAACCCGGCAAGCGGCCGGGCAAGGGCGATCCAGCATACAATCCCGACGTTAAACATCCCCCGAACGATCCCAACCGGCCGCTGCCGCAGCGCTGATCGTGCGAGGCGGAACCAGCGCTCGGCTGGATCCGTTTTCCGCGTCGGAGGCGGAAGGGGCTTACCGGACCTCACACATGTGGGAGAGAAATCATGGCTATTACATCAGATCTTTCGGGCAAGAGGATTGCGATCCTCGCCACCAACGGCTTCGAGGAGAGTGAGCTCATCGAGCCGCTGAAGCAATTGCGCGCGGCTGGCGCGACCGTCGATGTCGTCTCGCCGGAGGATGGCGAGATCAGGGGCTGGAAAAAGACGGACTGGGGCAAGTCCGTTCCGGTCGATCGCCACCTGGGCGAGGTGCGCGCAGCCGAGTACGACAGCCTCGTCATTCCCGGCGGACAGATCAATCCGGACCTGTTGCGCGTCAACGAGCGTGCGGTGAGCCTCGTCAAGGATTTCAACCAGGCCAAGAAGCCGATCGCTGCGATCTGCCATGGGCCGTGGCTGTTGATCGAGGCCGGACTGGTCAAGGGTCGTAAAGCGACGTCCTACAACTCGATCAAGACCGACATGATCAATGCCGGCGCCGACTGGCAAGACAAGGAGGTGGTCGTCGATCAGGGCATCGTGACGAGCCGCAACCCGGGCGATCTCGACGCCTTCTGCAACAAGATCGCGGAGGAGACGCTCGAAGGCCGCCATGACAAGCGCAAGGTCGCATAGCGATGCCGGAAGCCGTGGGAGGCCGGACCGATCATAAACACGTACTTGTCGATGTCATCGACGGTGTCGAGGATCAGCTCGACGGCGACGGAGAGCGCCTCACCGTGGGCGAGATCGTGGCCTCCCTCAACGATCGCGGCTTCGGGGCGCTGTGTGCGGTGATCGGCGCCCTGGCGGCGATGCCGGTGATCGGCGCGCTGCCGGGCGTTTCGGTCGGCGCCGCGGTTCTCGTGCTATTGATCGCCGGCCAGTATGTCGTGGGACGTCGCAGCCTTTGGATCCCGACGTTTCTGGCGAAACGTTCGTTCGAGCGCGCAACGTTCGAGAAGGGGCTCAAGAGCGTGCGCCCCTACGCCCGGTGGATCGATAGAGCCATCAGGCCTCGGCTGCTTTGGTTCGTCGGCGGCCATAGCGAGCGCCGTTTGATCGCGGCTGCGATTAGCGTTCTCGCCCTGGTGATGTTGCCCTTGGCGCTGATTCCCTGGGGTGTGTTTCCGCCGGCGCTTGCCATCACTGCCTTCGGCATCGCCATCACCGGCCGCGACGGTTTGTTTGCGCTGATCGGATACGCGTTCGTCGCCGTGACCGTTTATATGCTCTACGCGTTTTCGGGTGCGATCGCGGACATGGTGCAGGCGATCTGATCGCCCACACAATGTTCACGCGATCGATGTGCTAGCGGACGATGAAATCGGCGGGAACGACGATCGACCAGCGCACGCCGTCGCTCGGGAATTCGTAGCGGACCTTCGTATTGAGTGCCTGGGCGGCTACCCGCTCGATCACGACGTGGCCGAAGCCTTTGTGCTTCGGCGGCTCCACGGGCGGCCCGCCGAGCTCCATCCAATCGATGGTTAGGCGCGGTGCGTCGGGGCCCTCGGTCTGCAGCTCCCAACGCACTTTCACCTGTCCTTTGGTGTCGGACAGCGCGCCGTATTTGGCGGCGTTGGTTGCAAGCTCGTGCAGCGCCAGTCCGAGGTTCTGGGCTGCCGTGGCGTTGACGATGGCGGTTGGCCCCTCGCAGTCCAGAGCCGTCGTTTCATTACCTATGAAGGGTTGGAGCACCGCATGGACGAGTTGCTCGACCGAGGCGCCCGCCCAGTCCTGGGCCACCAGAAGATCGTGCGAGGCGGACATGCTTTGCAGGCGCTGGATGAGCTCCGACTGCAGCACGTGGACGTCATTGCTGGCGCGCGCCGTCTGTCGGACCATGGCCATGATGACGGCGAGGAGATTCTTGGTCCGGTGGGACAGCTCGCGCATGACGACGCGCAGATGCTTCTCCGCTCGCTTGCGGTCGCTGATGTCGCGTAGAACGGCGGAGAAGCCGACGACGCGTCCGTCGGGACGGCGCATGGGCGCGGCGTTGATGGCGACGTCGATCAGGTTGCCGTCTTTGCGCCGGCGCACGGCGTCGCGCGAGACATGCTCGCCGTGGCGCAAGTGCCGGTACTTGTCTTCGAACTCGGCATCGGCGCCTTCGGCGAACAGGATGCGCTCGGAGTGTCCGATGATTTCATCGGCGGTGTAGCCGAACATCTGCTCCGCGCCGGGATTCCAGGACAGAACCTTTCCTTTGTGCGACAGCGAGATGATGGCATCCGGCGACGTCGAGACGATGGTCGCGAGCTGCGCGTTGCGCTCGGCCTCGTGCAGGTGCTCGGTGATGTCGGTATTGGTCCCGAACCAGTGTACGACCTTGCCGGTCTTCTCATCGCGAATGGGCATGGCTCGCGACAGGAACCAGCGGTACGTGCCGTGGCGGCCGCGCAGCGGAAACGTGTCCTCCCATTCCTCGCCTGTCGCGAAGCAGTGTGAGATCTTCTCTACCACGCGGTCGACATGATCGGGATGATGGACGCTGCGCCAGCCCCAGCCCTTCATCTCCTCGAGCGTCGTGCCGGTGTAGTCGAACCAGCGCTTATTGTACCAGAAGATGGAGCCCGTCTCGTCAGCCATCCAGGCGAATTGCGCGATGTTGTCGGCAAGCGTGCGGAAGCGCTCTTCACTTTCGCGCTGAGCCTGCTCAGCGTAGATCCACGACGTGGTCTCGGCGACGATTACCAATGCGCCTGCGGGATTACCTTGCTCGTCTCTCACCGGGGAGAAGTCGAGGTTCATCCACACGTCCTCGGGGCGCCGGTTGCGGTTGAGGACGAGGTGCTTGTCTTTGAAGGAGAGCGAGTCGCCGCCAAGCACGGCCTGCAGCACCTCGCGGTGGAAGTCGGCGATCTCGGGCCAGGCTTTGAACACCGAGGTGCCGAGAATGTCAGGATGGCGCGAGCCGGCGAGCATGGCGTAGGCGTCGTTGTAGAGCATGATGCCTTCCGGCCCCCAGAGCAGGAGCATCGGCGCCTGCGAGTCGCTCACGATATCGACGGTCGTTCGCAGGTTTTGAGGCCACGCGCTGATCGGTCCAAGACAACTCGTCGCCCAGTCGAGCGACTGGATTCGCTGCTTCATGCTGGCGGTCGGGAACTGCATTACTTTCGCACTTGTCGGATCATCCCCGTAGCATAGGCCGGTCGGGGGTACGGACGATATGTCAATTGACTATCTGTATTACCGATTAGCAGTGCAATGGCTTGTTGAGCTCGGCCGGGGCTTTGGCGGAACCATGAAGTTGGGGTTGCGTTTCCCCAGTTCATTGAACAGCCCGAGCACCAGGAGCCGTTTCATGGGCAACCTTCTTTACTGGGCAATCGTGTTTCTTATTGTTGCCCTGGTCGCTGCCTTCCTCGGCTTTGGCGGTGTGGCCGGCGTGGCGACCGAAGGCGCCCGGCTGCTGTTTTGGGTTGCCATCATCCTGGTTGTCCTAGCGTTTGTCGGCGGCATGCTGCGGCGGCGCTAGCATTTCCAGGAGGCGGAATATCGTATTTGTTCCAATGGGTTGGGTGCGGTCTCGCTGATCCGCACGGAAACTCTGCTAATCTGGGGAACCTTTCAATCACTCATGCGTTATCGCGCATCGCGGCACTGAACCGCGCCCAAGGAATAAGGGGAGACCATGGCCATATCAGACGTTATCGCGCCGCAGCTTCCGTATCTCCGTCGATTTGCCCGCGCACTCTGCGGCAATCAAGCCAGCGGAGATGCATACGTGGTGGCTATGTTGGAAGCGATCGCAGCCGATCCAAGCATCTTTCCAAAGGAACTCGAACCGCGCGTCGCGACCTACCAGACCTTCCTCAAGGTCTGGGATTCCGTACGTCTCAACCACCAGGCGAGCGAGCCGCCGTCGTCGGAGCGACTCGCCGCCGCCGACCGCAAGCTCGAGGCCATAACGCCGATGGCCCGGCAAGCATTTCTTCTGGTGGCCGTCGAGGAGTTCACGGTTCCCGAGACCGCGCAGGTTCTCGATACCGACGAGGCGACCGTGTCGTCGCTGATCGATCAGGCCGCTTCGGAGATTTCCGAGCAGGTCGCGACCAGCGTCCTCATCATCGAGGACGAGCCAATGATCGCCATCGACCTTACCGACTTGGTAACCAGGCTCGGTCACGACGTTTGCGAGACAGCACGCACGCACAAGGAAGCCGTGCAGGCCTTCCACAAGCATAAGCCAGGCCTCGTCCTGGCTGACATCCAGCTTGCCGACGGCAGCTCCGGTCTCGATGCGGTCAACGAAATCCTGGAGAACTTCGATGTGCCGGTGATCTTCATCACCGCCTACCCGGAGCGCCTCCTGACCGGCAGCCGCCCGGAGCCGACGTTTCTGATCAACAAGCCGTTCCGGACCGAGACAGTGCAGGCGGTGATCAGCCAGGCGCTGTTCTTCGACTACAAGGCGCGCCGGCCGAACGCCGCATGATTGCCATTTAGGTCTTCCGAAACTCACAGCCCCGCAGGACGAAGCATCCTGCGGGGCCTTTTAGTTTCGATCATTGAAGAACGCCTGAATCTAGGGGCTGAGCTTGGCCTTCGGCGCGTCTTGTCTCTCTCCCTTTGCGGTCGTTGTCTTGGCCTTGGGCTGCTTTTGGGGCGCTTCCGCTGCCCGCTCGGCAACCTCCTCGGGCGAGGACATCAACTCGGCAAGCTTGGTGCGGGCCCGGTTGACGCGGCTCTTCACGGTACCGACCGCACAGCCGGCAATGTGGGCGGCGTCCTCATATGAGAAGCCCTCCGCACCAACCAGAATCAGCGCCTCGCGCTGGTCGGCGGGCAGCTCGCCGAGCGCGCGGTTCAGATCCGTCAGGTCGAGATGCGCGTGCTGCTCGGCATGGACCGCAACGCGCGCAGCCAGCGCGCCGTCGCTGTCGGCAACCTCGCGTTTGGTCTTGCGCAGCTCGGAGAAGTAGGCGTTGCGCAGGATGGTGAACAACCAGGCCTTGAGATTCGTGCCGACCTCGAAGGAGTCGAGGTTGTTCCACGCTTTGACAAGCGCCTCCTGGACGAGGTCGTCGGCGCGATCCCGATTGCCGCACAGCGAGATCGCGAATGCGCGCATATTCGGAATCGCTGCGACGAGGTCATCGCGCAACGAGCTCTCTTGAGCCTTGGTTGTCACTGATCGCCCTCCTCGGGGCGAGGCGGCTTGCTCGATTGAGCTGGCCGGGTGCCCGGCTCCTGGTCTTCAAGCTTCTTGATGAGATCGGCGAACGCACCCGGAATTGGCGCATTCAGCAGCTCGCCGTATGCGGCACGAAGCTGCTTGCCGAGAATGCCGGGAAGCACGTCTTGGTCTGGTGCCTTCGGTCGCACTCTATTCTGTCCGTCTGTGGGGTTCGTTTGGCAGGGTTCTTGGCCTACTGCCTTCTTCTTTTCGTCCTCGGGCATTACGCCGCTCTCCCTCCTCCCTTGCGCCTTCGCAATGGTCCCTCCCAGGGCCCTGGCCTTGATGACAATCGCCGTTCAGGCCGCGATCAATACCCACTGACAGCCAAAAACGCCGCCACGGGCAAAAAGGTTCCGTAGTCTGCGAAAAAATTCCTGGAGGTCCAGTCGTTTTCCCAAGCCTTTCGGTTCGGGGATCAAAGGGGGCGCAATGGAGCCTGCATTGGCAGGTGCGGCGATGTAAACAGGCTCCATTGCCCCAGGGCCGACCGTCGGGGGGAGGGGGGAGGCCGACCCCTGAGACGTGGCCGCCTCACCAGCGGCTCATGGCCTCGTCGACCTGCTTCTTTACGGCATCCTTCGCGACGCCGTAATGCTCCTGGATCTTGCCTTCGAGCTGCTCACGGTTGCCGTCGATCTGATCGAGCTCGTCGTCCGTGATCTTGCCCCATTGCTCTTTGACCTTACCCCGGAACTGCTTCCAGTTACCGCTTACTCGATCCCAATTCATTGGTGCATCTCCTCTTGATGTTCAATCGACACGGAAACGGGCGGCCCCGGGCCAAGGTTCCAGACCTGGTGTGCGGTAATTGTTTTTGCGGCGAGGACGGAACTTCTCCCGGTCTGCGGCGTTTGCCGGAACCGTTCGAGGGATTTCGCGCGGGAGCGGCGCGTGCCGAATCCGCCAACAGAACCAAAAGAGCCACTGAAGATGCTGGAGCGGCTACGCCGGCACCATTGGTCGATCCAAGCGCAATACCTGCTCTATAGTCTGGCGCTGCTGACGCCAGCCTTGATCTTCAGCGCGTTGATGTTCGTGCGGTCGGCGGCGCTGGAGCGAAAGAACATGGAGCGCGAGATCACGGACGTGGTGCGTTCCGCGTCCGTCGCGCTCGATCGCGAGCTGTCAGCCACAACGACAACGCTCAAAGCGCTGGCATCCTCCCCCTCGCTCGCCGAGGGCGATCTGAAGGCCTTCTATGGTCAGGCGATGGCCGCGCACGAAATCGGAGAGAACCACTTCTTTCTGACCAATGCCAAGGGCAAGCACCTCGTGAATACACGTGCGCCGTGGGGGGCGCCTCTGCCCGACACGTCCGCCAACGACTGGAAGAACGTGATCGAGACCGGCATGCCCCAGGTGTCAAATCTTTACCGAGGCATCATGGCCGGCGGGCCGGTCTTCAGCGTCAGCGTTCCGGTGAAGCGGGGCAAGAAGGTCGTATATGTGTTGAGCGCCTCGGTCGAGCCCAGCCGTGTCTACGACATTCTGAAGAATGAAAGCCTGGACGAAGGCTGGAATACGTCGGTGACCGGGCGCGACGGCGTCGTGATAGCCAGCTCCCAGGACTTCAACAAGACTCTCGGAAAGCCGCTGCGCGAGGATCTTTGGATCGGCTCCAAGCAGCACTCGGGCATCTGGCAGACGAAGGACGCTGCGGGGACGCCGGTGCTGTGGGCGTCGACGCATGTCCAACAGTCGGGTTGGCTCATTTCCATCAGCGTGCCGGTGGCGATCGCCAATCAGCCGATGACGCGCTCACTTACTTTGGTGGCAATCCTGGGGCTCAGCTTCGTGCTGCTCTCGCTGCTTCTGGCCTATCTGTTCGGGCGGAAGCTGTCGGCGCCGGTGCGCAAGTTGGTCGCCCGCGCCGGCGCACTGGGACGGGGGGAGGTCGTCGAGCCCGTCGAATCCTCGATCACCGAGGTGCGCTCCGTGAGCGATGCGCTAGTGCGCGCCGCCAAGACGCGCCACCGGATGGAGAAGTCGCTGCGCGAGGGCGAGGACCGGTTGCGACTGGCACTTGCGTCGGCGGATACGGGCGTGTGGGACTGGGACCTGACGAACGGAACGCTCAACTGGGACGCGCGGATGCACGATTTGTGGGGGATCGCTCCCGACGAGGCCGTTACCATCGATACGTTCTATGCCGGGCTTCATCCTGCCGACTTGGAAGCAGCGTGCGTCGCGATCGAGAAAGCCCAGAACCCTGCCGATCCCGTCGAGTACGACGTGGAGTATCGCGTGAAGGATCTGCGCGACGGCCATGAGCAGTGGCGGTGGGTGGCGGCCAAGGGGCGCGCAATCTTCAACGACAGCCGGGCCGTTCGTATGACGGGAACGGCGCGCGACATCACCGAGCGTAAAGAGTGGGAGGAGCACACGCAGCTCCTCATGCGCGAGATCACCCACCGCTCGAAAAATCTGCTTGCGGTGATCCAGGCGATGGCTCGCCAGAGCAAGGTGGGAAGCCGGACGGTCGCGGACTTCGAGGCGCGGTTTTCAGGTCGGCTGCAGGCGCTTGCCGCATCGCATGATCTCCTGGTGCAGCGCGACTGGCACGGTGTCTCCATCGCCGAGCTGGTGAAGTCGCAGCTCGGGCATTACCTCGACGAGCACGAAAGCCAGATCGAGATCACGGGACTCAAGATGATCGTGACGCCGGAGGCGGCGCAGAATATCGGTCTCGCCGTTCATGAACTCTCGACCAATGCGGCGAAGTACGGTGCGCTCTCCGTTCCCCAAGGCGAGGTGCAGGTCAGCTGGGCGTGCAAGAAGAATGGGGATGATGAATCGCGCTTCCAGATGATCTGGGTGGAGCGCGGCGGCCCTGCGGTGACGGCGCCGTCGCATCGGGGCTTCGGCCAGATCGTCATGGAGCAGCTCGCCGCGCGCGCGCTCCACGGTGAGGCCGAGCTCAGCTTCAACCCCGAGGGCGTCACCTGGACGCTCGACATCCCTGCCAGCCATATCCTCTGGCGGCAGACATCGCGTTCGCGGGACGCCTCCAGCTAAACCGCAGTCGCAATTAAACCCTTCGTCAACGCCCGGAACTTCCACGCCATTTCGGTGTTTGACAGTGAAAATGCAATCGCAGCGGGAAATTTGACGTGGCAACTAACAACGATATTAGGGAACTCATACACATGATAGGGAGCCAGCTCAGGCAGGACCCAGAGTTCAGCCCTATTCAGCCCCTGCCGATGGATATTGTGCGCAAGTTTGAGATCTTGGCGCGAAGCGAGGCACAATCGGCCTTGGATGACGCCGCGCGTACGCAGCGTGGTGACGCGCATGGTATGTGCATTGCCGGTGCTCAGGAGGATGATTCGGACGGCGACTAGACGAGGCCGTTGTCCGTTGACCGGGGTAGTTCGGAAACCCAGAGATGCTGCGCACCAAGAGCAACAAGAACATGGCAGCGCTTCCAACAGGGGCTGTGCGACGGCAGGTGTCGTGTCGGCAATGTCCATTGCGGGAGATGTCGGTCTTCCGCGCCTTCAGTCCCGAGGAGCTTTCCTTCGTCGATACTTTCAAGACGGGAGAGCTGACGGTCGAGGCCGGCACGATGCTGTTCCTGGAAGGAACGAACAGCGCGCACCTTTACACCGTGCTGTCGGGGCATGCCTTTCGCTACAAATCGCTCCCGGACGGACGGCGCCAGATTCTCAACTACTGCTTTCCCGGTGACTTCATCGGTTTGCAGGGCGCGGTGATGCAGGAGATGCAGCACTCGATCGAGGCGCTCTCGGATATGGTGCTGTGCGTCTTCCAGCGGGAAGGGCTTTGGCGCCTGTACGAGAACCATGCCGGATTGTCGTTCGATGTCACTTGGCTCGCGGCGCGCTCAGAGCAAGTCCTCGACCAGCATCTGCTTTCCGTGGGGCGTCGCTCCGCGCTGGAGCGCTGCGGTTATCTCTTGCTGCACCTGGCGCGGCGCTGCGAAGAGCTGGGACTGCTGGGACCGGGCAACAAGGTGCGCATACCGATCACGCAACAGCACATCGCCGACACGCTCGGCATGTCGCTCGTGCATACCAACCGCACGCTCGGACGCCTCATGCGCGAGCGACTCATCCGCTGGAAGGAGCACGAGTTCGAGATCATCAACCCGAGCCGCATCGCCGAGCTTGTCGGTGACGAGGGGCCCGAGGAAGTCATTCGGCCGCTGGTCTAGGGCAGCGCGGGACCGCGGTCGAAACTGACAGCCAGGGCATCACCGAGCGCTTCGATAGTGTAGGGCTTGCGTACGATCTGCACGTTTACGAAGGCCTCCGGGATGGTCAGGCCATCGTCGTAGCCGGTGGTGAAGATGAACGGCGTCGACCGCCTGTGCAGCACGCCGGCAACCGAGAACGACGATGTCTCGCCCAGGTTGATGTCGAGCACGCCCACATCCGGGGCCGCTGATGCAAGCCAGGCGATCGCGCTGTCGGTCGTGGTGAAGGTATCGACGCCGGCGGCGCCGAGCTCGCGCAGCAGCATCTCCGTGTCGAGGGCGATCAAGGTCTGATCCTCGACTAAGATGGCGTGCTTGCCGGACAAGATTTTGGGATCGGCAGTCTTCATGGTCTCACTGCGTGAAGGTGCAACGTCAGGGAAGTACCCAGGCGGGCGCTCGCTCAACATAGGCTGGGGTACCGAACGTCCTCGCCGAACCGCCGGGGAGGTGATTCACCGAAGGCGAGCTCCTACCGCAGGATCCGTAGTCCCAGGCAACACTCTTAGAGTGCCAGGGAAGCAAAGGCGATGTCATTTGATATATTCGTGGTCCCTGCAGGCAAAGACCTTTCCTGTTGCACGTCGGCTACCAAGCAAAAGCCAGGGGCAAGCCCCCGGCTCAAGCGTTTCGACGCGTGAAAACGCTATTCGGGTTCGTTGGTTCCTGCGCCAGTTTTTGTGAAGGTTGGTGAACCTCTTGAGCGGGTTGAAATTACTGTTGCCCGAAGCCAATTCTGTTGAACATTATTCGGCCCCGATTGACAGGTCACATTCGATGGAAATCGTTTTGCGTCGGGATGTTATCGTGGGTTATCGCCGTGGCGTTCATTTCCCGTTCGGGGCGGGAATGGGTTGCCGCGGTTGACCCGCTTGGAGGACGAAATGGGTGCGATTATGATCCGTTGCCCGACGACAGACCAGTTGGTCCCCGTCGGCATCGACACAGACAAGAACAGCTTCGCAAGCTTGCCCGATGTCACGGCCGCACCCGTGCAATGCCCCGCATGCGGAGGACGTCACGCCTGGTCGACGGCCGACGCCATCCTCGAGACGACCGGGAAGCCGTCGCCCCGCCGGTAGCGGCCTCATCGCACTCCTGCCTCCGGAACCGATCCAGGTGTTTGGAGTTGCTCTCCTACGGATCGCATCCGCGGAGCAAGAACACGCAACAAGGAGTGCATGCTCATGAACAGGATTAGACTTCTGGCCGTCGCAGCCGCTGGCGCCGCTGTTTTACTGGCGAGCTCGGCGAGTGCAGCTCCGGCCGGCTCGGGCACAGAGCCTCTGCGTACTGCAACTGTGACCGGCGACATGGTCCAGAAGGTGCACTGGCGCCGCTACCGCCATTGCCACCGCCGCTACGGGCGTCGCCGTTGTCATGGTGGACGCCGCTACTACCGTTACGGTGTGCTGCCCGGAGTTGGCATCTACATCGGCCGGCGCCACCATCACTACCGGCACCACCGTTGGCATCGGCGCCGCTGGCGCTGAGCCACGCTAGGCATTGAAAAAGCCGGTCGCAGAATGTCTGCGGCCGGCTTCTTGTCTGTGATCGTAGTCGCGCGCAATCGCTCACGAGCCATCGGCGACAGCCTCAAGGCCGGCGAAGTTGACGATTTGCAGGCCGTCCCCCGTGGCCTTCACCAATCCTTGATGCTCCAGCTCTTGCAGCGCGCGCGACAGCTCGGCGATCGAGGTGTCGAGCTGAAGGGCGACGGTCCCGGTGATGAACTCATCCCCAATCAACGTCGGATCGCGGCCCTCGGCCGAGTTCAACTGAGACAGAACCAGCAACAGTGCGGCGGTCTTATCAATCGGGTTGGACTCGTGGCCAGTCATTGCCCGCTCGCGCAGAAAATCGAACTCGCGATCGGCAGCGGCGGCAATGCGTGCTGACAGAGAGCCGTCGATCTCGCTCAATGCATCGAGCTCGCGCTCGCTCACCTCGCAGACGGCGGTCTCGATCGTGGCCTGCGCTGTGGAGACGTGCCGCTCTAGGTGGCCGAAGCCGATGATGTCGCCAGGGAAGGCGAACTCCACAATCTCATGGTGGCCGTCGTTCCACTGCATGTAGTGACACAGCGCGCCGTACTCGACGCGGTAGATGCGTTGGCGCGCCTCATCAGCGCGAAACAGGGTCTCGCCGCGCGCCAGGACGCGCGCATGAGGGTAAGTCGCATTGCGCGGGGCACAGCAAGCGTTCCGCGGCAGCGCTCGCGCGCCGTCGGCGGGATACGCGACGCGGCCTGCGTGTGTTCCTGCCAGCATCGATTCTACTCACTCTCTCCGGCTGCACATGTGGACTGTAAGCGCTGCCACATTGAAGCCAAATTTCACTGTCGGGCCCGACGCTTATTCGGGCGTGTTTCAATCTAAAACGCCGCCGCAGGGAAGGTGTTCCCTGCGGAACAAGCTGCAAAAAATTCGAGATCGAGCGGAGCCAGCGAAACCGCTGTTCCGCTGCCTGGAGCATGGAACCGGCCAAGTGCGATCGTCGTTGGTTACTCAGTTGCTCGAGACGAGCAGCACGCGGTGTGTTTTCCCCTAATCGAACCGCCGCTTGGTAGAATCAACATATGCAAAGGACGAACGGATATGAGGAAGCTCATTTCAACGGCATCGCTGATTGCGCTGATGACAATCCCAGCGGTTGCCGAGGAGGCCATGCGGAAAGACTCGGCCATGCCGGCGGAACAGCAGAGCATGGCCACCGATCGGGCCGCGACGCCGGCGGCCTATGCGGGGCAGGTTTCTGCAGCCGATCTCTTGGGCAAGAGTGTCAAGAACAGCGCCAATGAAAACGTTGGTGACATCAACGACATCCGCATCGACTCGAGCGGTAGGATCGCCGCTGTGATCGTGGGCGTTGGCGGTTTCCTCGGCTTGGGCGAGAAAAACGTCGCGCTGCCATACGATCAGCTTACGTTCGCAAAGGACGCGGATGGTGCTCTCGAGGTGAAGGCCGCCGACGTCACCAAGGAAAGCTTGCAGACGCTGCCTCAGTGGAAGAAGCCTGAAAACCGCACCTAACCCCATTGCGGCAAGCCAATTCTGGTCCTTGCAAGCGGCCCGGACGCGGTCCGGGCCGCTACTTTGCGCGCAGGAACTCAACACCGATCTAGCCGTTTCCCCCTATTAAAGGAGGACACAAGAAATGACGGAACCAGCTCAAGTCGTGACGACAACCGAGGCGCGCCAGGCATCGGCGCGGCGTTTGAATTTCCGGGTGCTGGTAGTCTCGATGGTTGTGGCGGTCGCGGTGGCCGGCATGATCTACTATGCCGTCTATGCCCACCCCAGCAGCCCCATCGGCATTCCCGACCAACCCGCCGCGACGGCTCCGGCTGCGCCGACGACGCCGGATGCAACGGAAACGCCGGCTCCGCCGACGGCGCCTTAACGCTCCGTATGGTCTGCCTCACACCTGCGTGAGACGTGGCAACGAAGTGCGCAAGGTGCCCGTTAGCCAGGCAGACGTATTTCAAAACGGAATGCGCAAAGGAGGAAGCTATGAAATATGCTTTGATCACCGCAGCCCTGGCCTTTGGTCTTGCGACGCCGGCGCTGGCCGAGGAGACGAAGGCAAAGAGCGATACCAGCACGCACCAGTCGGAGACGCTGCATGCGCCGACCAACCGTGTGGGCGAGATGGTTCCGACGATGACGTCGGAGGACGGCAAGAAGGATAGCCCCGCCAACGAGCAGGCGAAGTCCGGCGACAACAAGGCCGAGACGATGCATGCGCCGACGAACCGCGTTGGGAAGCAGGTTCCGACGATGAAGTCGGCGGAGAACAAGGACGATCAGAAGAAGTCGAAGACCTACAACAATGACAAGACTTCGACGGAGTAGCGCGAAAAGCCGCGTGAATTGAAACGGGGACGGATGCAAAGACGCCCGCCCCCGTTTTGCTTGGCATGCATGTCAGGCGGAGGCGGCATAGGCGGGACCGTCCTCCCCCTCGTCGTCAACGGGGCCGCCGACGGTCATAGCCGCTTCAAGACAATCGGCGACAGCTTCGCGCAAGGTGGTCGCGTGCGTGCCGACGGCGATGCTGTCGGCGATGGTCTTGTCCTGGTCCCTATCCGGATCGAGCGTCCAGAAGCAGCCTATGAGGCGAGCGTCGGGGGCAACGCGCTTCAGTCGGCGCACCAGGAAACGGGCATGGGCGCTGCGCTCGTGCGCATCCAGCGACGATATGCAAATGGCGCGGACGCCTTCGAGATCCTGATCCTTCAGGGCTCCGTGGCGGACATTGCTCGCCGAGACCGCGCGCGCTCCGAAACCGCACTTTTCGAGAAGCTCGGTCAACATCAAAGCGGCTGTTTCGTCGAGCTCCGTTCGGCTGGCGATGCAGAGCACGGCATTTGCGTGGCGCCAGGCATCGGGGAGCTCCTTGGGGACAACGAGCGGCGGGAGCGCCTCTGCGTCCGCCTCGTCGTCGGCCTTCTCGCTGCGGAGCTTGTCCGGCTCGGCCGGCTGCAGATCATGATCGGAAAGCGTGTCGATCACGACCTCGGCGGTGTCGCGGATCTCTTCGAGACGGGAGGTCTCGAGCGTGCCGCGATCGACGTCCGCCTGCCCGAGCCGCAATGCGGAAATGGCGACGTCGTCATAGTAGTCGATGAGCGAGGATGTCTTGATGATCTTCTCCGCCTGCTCGACGGCCTCGGCCGGATCGCCCGCCAGCATGCGCTGGTAGAAGCGTTCTGCGGGTGAAAGCGGCGGCGTGTCGCCGAGCAGGACGTGAAGGAATTCCAGTCGGTCGACATGGCGGCCGAGGACGACCAGAACGACGGTCAGCGGTATGGCGAGTAGCAGACCGATCGGGCCCCAAAGGAGCGTCCAGAACGCAGCCGACAGCACGATGGCAAGAGGGGAAAGGCCGGTGCGCTGGCCTTGCACCACCGGCTCTATGATGTTGCCCATGATGATCTCGCCAACGACGTAGAGCGCCAGCGTCATGAGCATCATCGACCAGCCCTGATCGACGGCCGCGGCCAGCAATACGGGAAAGGCGGCCGCAACGAACGAGCCGATGAAGGGCACGAATCGCATCAGCATGGCGAGCGCGCCCCACAGTATCGGACTCGGTATCCCTATGGCCCACAGTGCGCCGCCGATGACGACTCCGTAAGCTGTGTTGATCACCGTCAGCGTCAGGAAGTACTGGCTGAGGCGATGGCCGGCGTCGTCCATGGCGGTTGTGGACTTTTCGAAATCGTTGCTACCCAGCAGCCGGATTGCGCGATCGCGCACGTCCTCGCGCTGCAGCAGCAGGAAGATCACGAACAGCACGACGAGGCCCGCCGTCGCGAGCGGGGCCAAGATGGCGCCGATGATGCTCTGGAGCTGGTCGAGCGACGTGGGTTGCGGCGCATGCACCTCGACCGGGATGGGGCGATTGCTCGATATGGCATCGCCCGATGGCATTGCAATCGTGCCGGGGCCTGTTTCCCTGTCGGGCTTCTCCAGCTCCTCTTGCAGGTCTTTGATCGTCTCGCTCGCGCGCTCGATCGCGCCACCGCTGCCCTCGGCGGCGGATTTGATCATCTTCACCTTGTCCTTCAGGATGAGCTGATAGCGGGGCAGCTCGGCTGCGAGGCTTCCGATCTGCTGGGTGATCAGGGCGCCGATGCCGAAGATGACGGTGAAGGCGAGACCGACGACCAGAAACACTGCGGGCGCATTGGAAAGGCCAAGCCGGCGCAGCAGTCTGACTGGCGGTGCGAGCACGAAAGAAAGGATGACGGCGAGGGCCAGGGGCACGAGCACGACCTGGCCGAAATAGAGCGCGGCGATCATCAGGAAGCCAAGGATGGCTATCTCGACTCCGCTCGCCGGAAAGCGCTGCGCCGCGACGGAAGGCTTGGATAGATCGGTAGGTAGAAAGGTCGCCATGGCCGCTCATTCTCCGCCAGGAGCCACTGCGATCGTATCGCTGCCGAGGGCGGGCACCGGCGTCATGAGCTCTTGAGACGGCGCGCGGCACCGAGCCCGAATAAGAAGGCCGTTCCGACGACCTGCAGTGCGCCGAAATGGTCGACGGCTTCCTTCGCCTCCTCGTCGACGATATCGACGGTTGCGGCGATCGCGGACTTGCGCTCCCTGCGCAAGCTCTCGACCCGCTCGATCATCGTCGGCATGATGAGGCAGAGGAGGCCGATCGCCAGGCAGGCGCCGGCAATGGTGCCCAAGGCGTCCAATTGCCCCAAGCGAGGCTCGAGAAAGCCGTAGGCTAGCATGAGCCCGACAACGAGCGCGCAGAGAAGAAAGGTAACGGCGAGGACCGTCCACGTCACCTTGCGGGTGACGTTCTCGATCGCGCTCGATGTGGCGCGGCTTGCCGCATATAGGACTGCATCCCCCAGCATGGGGTTATCCCTTTATCGTTATCGCCGTGCCAGAAGTGCCAGGACGAAGCCGATGCCGGCGGCAATGCCGGCGGCCTGGAGAGGGTTGCGCCGGATTGCAGCGGTCAGCGTGTCATACCGCTCCTGTGCAAGCGCCTGCGCCTGCTCCATGGTGTCCGTGATCCTGTCCTCGGTTGTCTGCGCGAACTCCTTCACCGTAGCCGAGGCCTCACGTGCGGTTGGCGATTGCATGGACGTTCCTCCTAGCGCGAAAGAATGAGACCGACGACGAGACCCACTCCGGCGGCGATCAAGGCTGACTGGGTAGGATTGCGGCGAATGGCGTTTTCCAGGTCGCCGACCTTCTCCATCGCCTTGTCCTGAACGTCCTCCACACTTGTGCCGATCTGCTCGGCGGCGAGCCGCTTAACGGAAGCGGCAAGATTGGCGACGTCCTCGCGCAGCGCGGTAACGTTATCGCTCACGTCGTTCGCCGCCGATTTTGCGTCGGGGCCGGTGCTGTGTGCGGAACCGAATGCCATGTGATTGAACCCTCCTCATGAGCCTGGAGCCCAGGCGTTCCAACCTGGTCATTCGAACGCGTGTGTCGGCCAACAAGTTCCATCGAGCCCTTGTTTATGGGGAACTTTCGGATATCGGCTGCGTTGGACGGCTGAGATGAATTGAGCACGTGCGGGCCGGCATTTTCGGCCGGCACCGACGAACCTGGAAAATGGAGGCGAGGGACATGGGCGCGTACGCCAAAGATATCGAGGCCGAGAGAGAATTGTCGGAAACCGACAAGCGGACGGTTGCCGAGCTGCGCAAGACGATTGACGGCCTTGCCAAGGATATCGCAGCGCTCGCGGAGCAGCAGGCGCGCAACGCCAAGGAGACGGTGGAGGCCGGCGCCTCGACGGTCCGCCGCAGCATCCGGCGCCAGCCGGCGTTGGCGATGGGCGCGGCAGCCGTGGCCGGCGCCGCGGTTGCAATCGCGCTGGTGCCGCGTCGCGCAAGCCATCGCTCGCCCGCAAGTAGCTGGGCGGACTGGTCTCCGGTGACACGCGCCGATCTTCACGACTTTGCCGACGGCATGCAGCGCTCCATGACGCGTGCCATGCGCTCGGTCAACTCCGTGCCGCTCACCTCGTCGCTCGAGCGGGTCGCGGACGCGCTCACGAAAGCGGACCGGAATGCGGGCGTCAGCTCGGCGTTGGAGAAGGTCGGCGGTTGGCTGCGCCCGGCTCAGCCGAGCGCCGCCGATCTGAAAAAGAAGAGCTAGGGTCTTCGGTGGCCTAGCGCTGGTGCAATTCGTCTTTGAGGCAGTTCCGTCATTCGAATGCGTGGGTACTATGGTGCTCCCCGGGGCGATGCCTTGGGAGCAATCCGTTTTACAGTGCCGACGACGTCAACATCATCGCAATCCGTACCCGAGGCTACGCTGGCAGAGCCCGGCACGCCCGACTGCGCGCGCTACCTCTCTCTTAGCGTTGATATTCGTCTCCCTCGTCGCGTTTCTCTTGATGGGCTTTGCCGCCGCACTGATCGATTACGGCTGGGCCTCGTCGTTGCGGCGCTCGGCATCTTCATGGCCGCGCTTGTTGGCTACGTGCTGCGCGATGTTCTGGGGCGGTGGCACTGGCGAGCTGCACTGTTCAAAGATCGCGTGATGCTCAATCTCGCGGCCGAGCGGTCGCTCATTCATCGCCCGCGCGGCGAGCGCTTGACCATCCCCTATAGCGACATCGAGGCGATCGAGACGCAGCTCGAGGCCTATCCCACGCTCGGGATGGTGAACCTGCAGCGCGTGTATGTTCTGATCCTGAAGCAGGGCGATCCGATCTTTCTGTCCGAGGACCGTGCGACCGGCACCACGATGGAAACGCCGATGTACGGCCGGATCGCCGCTGCCATCATCGCACACGCGAAACTGCCGATGCGCGACCTCGGCACGGTCGAGGGCAAGGGCGGATTCCTGTCAGTGTGTGGGGAACGCATGCGCCGGATTGGGCGGCGCCGTCGCTGCCGCTCGCTCGACAGTTGCGGATCGGGCGGCATGTGGGGTGGACGGGATCGCTGGCAATGACGCCGTTCGTGCTCGGGCTTCTGATCGACGCGGCGTTTGTATGACGGACTGGTCGAGCACTTGAAACCCAAGACCGGCGCTTCTGCGGGATCTGCGAGTCGCGAGACCGCGCGCCTGGGCATGGAACACTGGCACGCAGGGCTGCGACACAGGCTTTCGGGGTGGACGCAAGTTCAAGGAATGGCAACGGCGCGGGCCCTGGCCGGCTCTGTTTACCACGCAAGGGCACGGCACCGGAGGCCGACGACTTTCGAAAAAGGTCCATGGAACGGAGGCTTACGACAGAGCTGAAGCGCAATTGAGCGGCGGGCGGAGGGGCCACTTCCTGTTGAATAGGTGCACGGCGCACGCTAGACGTATCGCCTCCGGCGGCGCCGGATCTTTTCAATCATGACCCTGCGGCTAGGGGGGAGCGCGTCTGGTGCGTCGTCTCAGTGTCCTTATTCCTGTGCGCAACCAGGAGCGCTACGTGGAGCTCGCAATCCAGAGCCTCCTCGATCAAACGTACAGCGATTTCGATCTCGTCGTCGTCGACGACGGCTCGACCGACGAGACGCCTCGGATCCTGGAGCGCATCGCGGCGCGCGACGATCGCGTAGAAATCTTCCTGCGGCCCAATCGCGGCCTGCCCGCAACCCGAAACGAGCTTCTGCAGCTCGCTAAGACGCCGTTCGTTGCGTGGCTCGACTCGGACGATCTCGCGACACCTGAGCGTCTGGAACGGCAGCTCGATGCCATGCTCGCGGACGAGGAGCTGTTGCTCCTGGGGACGGCCATGGCGAGCATCGACGCCGATGGGAACGTCATCAAGCCGATCAATATCATTGCCGGCGCAAAGAACGTGGCGCGCGGCATGGCGCGCGGATGCAAGGTGGCGCAGACGTCTTGCATGATGCGCCGGGAACCCGTCATCGCGCTGGGTGGTTACCGCGCCGCGTTCACCTGCGCCCAGGACTACGATCTTTTTCTGCGCATCAGCGAGCGGGGGAAGATCGACAATCTGCCCTTCGTCGGCGTGCACTATCGCGAGCACGGCAATACCGTCACCAAGCAGAACAATATTATGCAGAACCTGCTGGCGGACCTGGCGCGCGCCAGTCATCACCGTCGCCTGGCGGGGGCGCCGGATCCGGTCGACGAGCTCACGCAGGGGCCCGACCTCTACAACGAGCCCGTCCTCGACGAGATGCTCGGCGAGCAGGTCAACATCTACCGAGCTCTCGATCGGATCACCAACGGCTCCGGCGATCCGACCGAGAATTTGCGGACGCTGATCGACAACAAGCCCAGCCGCAAGCAGCGACAAAGGTGCCAGCAGGCGATCCTCGGCTTGTTGAAGACGCGCGATTTCGATGCGTTGAGCGCGCGGGCATTGCTGCGCGCCACCTCGCTGGGACCGAGCCGGCTCTTGCGTCAACTGATATCGGCTCGCGCGTAAACGGCCGGCAGTTCAATCCCAACTGAGGGCTTCGCGCACGAGGTCCTCGCTGACGGCGATACCGGCCGGTGCGGGAAACGGGCGCTGCCAGTTCTCGAAATCGTAATGGCCGGTCGCCTTCGTCATGCGCGCGTGGAACTTGCGCACCGCCGCGCGATAGGTCTTGCGGTCCTCTCCGACCGCGCCGCCGGTGATCTGCGTGCGCAGGTCGGTCGTGAGCGAGCCGTCCCGGCGCAGCTGGACGACGAGCGGCTGATGCCAGCCCAAGACGACCTGGCGGCCATAGAGCTGCGTCAGCCGCATGACGTACTCCGAATCCGCCTCGACGCGGACGCAGTCCCAATAGCCGATCCTGCGCAGCGCCGTGGACTTGCGATACATCAGCGACGGGTAGCAGACCGAGTCGAGGAGCCGGCCGGGGCGGACCATCTCGAAGCGGCCGCCAGCCGTCATGCGCACGCCGACGCAATAGTCGGCGATCGCGCGTGGCGAGGCTTCCAGCCGCGCGACCTGCCTGGCGATGCGCTCGGGATGGCTCCAATCGTCGGCGTCCTGGGTGGTGACGTATGCGCCGCGCGACAGGCGCACGGCGCGGTTGCGCGAGACATAGGTGCCGACGTTCTTGGGATTGCGGAGCAGGCGGATGCGCGGGTCCTCGCGCGCGAGCCTGGCTGCGATCGCGGCAGAGCCGTCGGGGCTGCAGTCGTCGACGACGAGAATCTCGAGATTGGCGTGCGTCTGCTCGCGCAGTGAATGCAGCGCGGCCTCGATGTAGCGCTCCCCGTTGAAGCACGTGACGATGACGCTGACCAGCGGCCCCGACGTCGACTTGGGCCGTGTGCTGCGCGCCCGACCGAGAAGGTCGAAGTGACTGCTGCCGTCGGAGTGCGATTGCGGCAGCTCCAGCGGCGACAGGCCGGTGCCGACAAAGAGCTGTTGGACATGCGAGGCCCAGTGCGCCTCGTTCTCGCACGTTGCGTTGGCCTTGATCAGGCTGATCTCGGCGTCGAGCGATACCTCTCGCCGGGCGCGCTCGTGCGTCGGGGCATAGGGGGCGAGAATGTTGAGCGCGGCGCGCGGGCTGGGACCCGCCGCTTGCAAGGCGGCGAGCTGCGCGGCATGGAGCTTCGGCAACGGGGTGCCGCTGTCGTGGAGTGCGCCGAGCAGCTTGCCGGCGAACTCCGCGTCACCGAGCGCGGTGCCGCATTCGATGGCGAGCACGGCGGGCCAGATTTGCCCAGGCACCATGGCGGCGAGTTCGGTGATGGTCTGCTTGAGCCGATCGGGGTCGGCGGCTTTGACGATCTGCTTGATGCTTCCGCGCGAGAAATGGATCGCGCGATCGAGCGGGATGCGCTTGGGCATCAAGAGCCGGGCGAGCTTCAGATGGCGCGGGCTCGAAGTGCGGCGCGCCGCAACGAGAAAGGCGAAGGTGGCCAGCCGTGAGCGCACGTCGATCAGCGGCGACTGGAAGTGCGGCGGCAGTGTCAGCAGCAGCGAGTTCAGGGAGCGAAATCGCCGGAGCGTGCGCCGTTGGTCCACCGGAAAGGAGCCCGCCATCGTCATCCTCAAACATAAGCCGAAAATGAAATTTCTCTATGCCCAGGAGGCGTTCAAGCGACCTCGGGCTGCATGAACTGCAGACGATAAAGGCGCGCGTAGCTGCCGTTCATCGCCATCAGCTCGTCGTGCGTGCCCGCCTCGACCACGCAGCCCTGATCGATCACGAAAATCCGCTGCGCATGGCGCACGGTCGCGAACCGGTGGGCGATGACCAGCGTCGTGCGCCCGCTCATCAGTTCCGCCAGCGCCTCCTGGATGATCTTCTCGGTCTCGCTGTCGAGCGCCGAGGTCGGCTCGTCCAGCAGCAGGATCGGCGCATCTTTCAGGAACGCGCGCGCAATCGAGATGCGCTGGCGCTGGCCGCCGGAGACCATGTTGCCGAGCTCGCCCACGGAGGTGTCGTAGCCGTTGGGAAGCTGCATGATGAAGTCGTGCGCGTGCGCCGCCCGCGTGGCCGCCTCGACCTCGGCCTGGGTGGCGTTGGGGCGCACGGCGAGCAGGTTCTCGCGCACGGTGCCCTCGAACAGGAACACGTCCTGGCCGACGACGGAGATGCTCTCGCGCCAGGAGGCCAGCGAAACCGAGCCCATCGGCTGGCCGTCGATCGACACCTGGCCGCCGGCGGGCGTCCAGAACCCCTGCAAGAGACCGAAGATCGTCGACTTGCCCCCGCCCGAGGGGCCGACGAGCGCGGTGGCCTCGCCGCCTCTGGCCGTCAGCGAGACGTCCTTTAAGATCGGTTTGCCGTCGATATAGGAGAAGTTCACGCGATCGAAGCGGACCTCGCCCTTTTTCACCACGAGCGCCGGCGCGGCCGCGCTGTCGTCCTCGGTGACCGGCGTGTCCAGGATCTCGAACATCAGACCGACGCCGACGGCGTGGCTGCGCATCTCGATATGGAAGCGCGACAGCCGGCGGGCGGGATCGGCCGCCAGCAGCAGCGCGGTGATGAAGGCGATGAGGTGGCCCGGGGTCTGCAGGCCGCCGGCGCTCATCTGCCATCCGGTGTAGGCAACGACGCCGCCGACGGACAGGCCCCCCAGCGTCTCGATCAGCGGATTGACGCCGGCACGAACCTTGGCGACACGATTGGCGGTGGCCTGCATGGTCGCCACGGCGGCGCGCTGGCGCTCGCGGAACATCGGCTCCAGCTGGAACGACTTGATGAGGCGCACGCCCTGGGCGGTCTCCTTGATGACGCCGATGGTGCGCGCGGACGTGGCCGCCTCCACCTGGGCGCTCTTGCGGACGATGTTGCCCATCTGGCGAACGGCGAGCGCCGCGATCGGCCCGGCGACGAGCACGACCAGCGACATCACCGGGTCCTGCGTCACCATCACGATGATGAGGCCGGCAAGCGTCAACAGATCGCGGCCGACGCTCACGGCCACGAGGTTGAGCAGGCTGCGGGCGGCGGCCGCCGCGCGCGAGGTGCGCATGATGAGGTCGGCGGAGCTGTGCGTCTCGAAGAACGTGACGTTCATGCGCAACAGGTGATCGTAGATCTTCGACTGGTACTCGGCGACGAGCTGATTGCCGATCCGGCTCAGCCAGACCTCCTGGCAGTAGGAGGCGATGCCCTTGACGATGAAGAGGACGGCGATCGCGATCGGCAGCCAGGTCATCGCCGACTGATCGCGATGCACGAAGACGTCGTTGACGACGTCCTTCATCATCCAGGCCGACAGCGCGGTCGCGCCCGAGGCGACGCTCATCAAGAGCAGCGCGATCGCATAGCGCCAGGCAAAACGCCGCCAGCGCTCGCGCACCAGCCGCGAGAGCACGACCCATGGCGAGGCCGCAGTCCAGTCCGTGTCCGGTTTGGTGTGAGCCTTCTTGCCCGTCCGCTGGAGAATGTGCCCCATCTCCTTCAGTCTGCAACGTTGGGTGCCGGGTCCGTCTCGACCCGCACCGCCGGCTCCTATTTTGGCGCTTCAGCGGGAGCTCATGCCCGACCCGCCTACCACTAAATACCCGCCTCGTGCAATCCAACCGCATTGGGAGGCTTAAAGGCCCAAATGCACCTCTCGGGCCGACGGGCCGAGCCGAAAGTGATCCGCCTGCTTACTTTTCAAGCCAATCGTTTCGCGACCATATCGGCAATCGCGAGCGAGGAGGTAAGTCCCGGGCTCTCGATCCCGTAAAGCGCCACGAGGCGGTCGATACCGTGCTCACCCGGACCATGGATCGCAAAATCGGCAACCGGCGCACCCTGCTTATAGATCTTGGGGCGCACGCCGACGTAGTCCGGCCGGAGCGCATCGTCGGGCAGCCCGGGCCAGTAGCGGCGCACCTCGCGCTCGAAGGCGGAGCGGCGCCTGCCGTCAGGATCGTCAAATGCGTAGCTGACGCGCTCGACCCAATCGATGTCGGGTCCGAACTTGGCGCGGCCCGGCACGTCGAGAGTAAGATGCACCCCGAGCCAAGCCCCGTCCGGCATTGGGTAGACGAGATGCTGGAAGGGAGCATGCCCCGACAACGAGAAGTAATGGCCGCGAGCGAAATGGGTCTGCGGCACACGATAGCCGGCGCGATAGTCGAGCATTTGTCCGAGCTCTGTAGCGCCGAGGCCGGCGGCGAGGACGAGCCGGCATGAGGTGAGCGCCGTTTTCTCGCCGGCAGAGTCGATCGTCAGCCGGAATTCGCCTTCCCCGCCGGCCGACGCGGCAATGCCGGTGACCGCCGTGTTGAGCACCACCTGGCCACGGCGCGCGCTCAGGTGACCTTCCAGCGCCAGCATCAGGTTGTGGCTGTCGACAACGCCGGTCGTCTCGGAGAGGCAGGCCGCGACACAGGAAACTTCAGGCTCGAGCGACTTGGCCTCGGCGGGCGAAAGCCGGCGCATGCCTTTGACGCCATTCTTCTCGGCGTTCGCGGCGAGCGCCTCCAGCTTGTCGATCTCACCCTCGCTGGTCGCGACGAGCAGCTTGCCGCATCTGCGATGAGCGACGCCATTCTCGCCGCAGAACCGGTAGAGCATCTCCTTGCCCGTCACGCACAGCTTCGCGCGCAGACTGCCGGGCGCGTAGTAGATCCCCGAGTGGATCACTTCCGAGTTGCGCGAGCTCGTCTCCGAGCCGATCCGATCGTGGCGCTCCAGCACCACGACCTCCTGGCCGCGGCGCGCCAGAGCGGCGGCAATGGCAAGCCCAACAACGCCTGCCCCCACCACGACCGTTTCAACGTCCGCCATGTCTCCTCACGTCGCGCTCACTGCGCGCATATTCCTCGCTGTTGTGTACGATGGTGACCGCCTGCAATCCAAGCGCGGACCGTCGCCGGATGGATTTGCAGGGATCGCCGTCAAGTTCGGCAGGGCGAATTGGCGAGCGGCCGACCATCGAAGAATTCCACCTCGATGGTCGTGCCGGCAGGAATCGGGGACTTGGGGGTAAGCACGAAGCCGGAATCCTCGGGAAGACCATTTTCTGCAAGGTCCTCGCGCACCTCGCTGGTGAAGATATGAGGCAGCGGCCGACCGTTGACCTTGGCGGAGACGGTGCTGCCTACTTTGTCGGCCACGGCCCAGCCTGCGATCCTCGTCGAGCTGCAGCCATCGACGAAACCTCGGCGACCAGGTCGCGGTCTCAGATCCCGCAGCTCCAGCGCGACCAATCCAAATACCGGTGTCTTGTGGTCGCCCGGAGCTGCGAAGCTCAGGTGACCAACGGTGTCCTGATTGACCACCTCCTTCGGGATCACAAATCGCCGCCGCAAGTAGGACGTGCTGTCGCCCACGCGCCAGCGGCCAAGCTCGGTGCCATTGAAGAGGATGGTCAGCGGCAACGGCTGTTTGTCGCCGCCCTGGGTTTTGGCTTCGATCAGAAGCTCGACGTCGCCGCGCGCCTTTCCATCGAACCCCACCATGACGGAGGCCCTGCTCTGCGCCAACGGCGTGCCCCAGCCCTGGGTCCGACCCCAGCCGCTTTCGAGCCGGCTTCGGTCCTGGCGATTGTCGAAGCGCAGACTCTGACGGACCGGCGCGGTCGCCTCAACTCTGGGAAGATCAAGGGGGTTTCGCATGCCGACCACGAAGCCTCCGAGGAAGCCTGCCGCGATCAGAACAAGGGCAATGAAACGCATCCCGACCCGGAGACCTGCAACATGAGCGTGGCCTGCAAGACGACCGCCTCTTGAACGATTCCACGCCTAGCACATGGGCCCGTTGCTGCCCAGGCGCCCGGCTGTCATCCAGAACCGCCGCTGAAGCCTCTCGAGCTACCCACGCGCGGCGACGTGCCCACCCGGCCCCTGTCAGAACAAAGAAACCGTAGGTGATTTCAAAGCGTTGGATGGAGAGGCGCCGATCCTCCGCATCGCGACCGCCCCGGTCGTCCCGTTAGCGCCACCTGGTTCGGTTCGATAACCTGTGTGCTGCAGGGGTATTGCTCGGGCGGATCTCTACGCAGTATCGTTGTCGTGTGATTATTCGCCACATGCGACGGCAGACTACCGGCTCAGGGCTTTTTTAGAATTTGTTTTATACGAGACCGTACTCGACTGGATTTGGTTTGCGTTGGATAATCAGAGCATCTCGCAGCCTCGCGCTTTGCGTGTGGGGCTCTTGCTGCGTCAACGGCTCGCGAATTTTGTGATTTCATACGTAATCAACCTCGACAGGGACCACGAGCGACTCGACCGCATGGCTTCCGAAGCGAAGCGTGCTGGGCTTTCGTTTGTGCGGTTCGCTGCCATCGACGGGAACGAGCTGCCGGTAGAGCTGCGTGCGCAGTTCTTCTCCGACACGGGGCAACCGCATGAGCCGGCGCTCACGCCGGGAGAGATCGGCTGCTACGCAAGCCACCTGAGCATTCACGAGCTCCTGCTCTCCGACAAGAACAACGACTATGCGCTTGTCCTGGAGGATGACGTCCGCCTGTCGCCGGACCTGCTGGCGACCATCGACGCCATCCTGGCGGTACTGCCCAAGTGGGACATCATCCGGCTTTCCAACGCGACGAAGTCCGTGGCTCTGCCTGTCGCCTCCCTGCCCAATGGCCGCGAGATCGCCAGGTATTGGACCGTGCCCAACGGCGCGGGCGCCTACCTCATCAGCCGCTCTGGGGCGGAGAAGTCTCTCAAGCTCCGCGGCGGGCGGACATTGCCGATCGACGAGGATCTGCGCCGGCCCTGGCGCAGCGGCCTCGATACGTATGGCGTGCTGCCGCCGCCCGTCGAGCCCGACGTCTTCGGTATGTCGCGCATTGCCAGCATGGGACGGCCCGACGGCGTCCCTGCCCGGCGACGCTTTAAAGGAGCGGCGCACCGACTCGATCGCTTCGCAGTTTGGACATACCGGCTCAAGCTGTTCGGCCCGACCGCCTTCCTGCGGGCACTCATTCGCTCGCCCATCGTGTCGACGGTCAAGCGCACACTCGGGCCGGTCGCGGCAGAGCGCTTCTTTCGGTTGTAGCCACGGCTTACAGGTCGCCCCTGAGCCACCCACGCTCGTTGACGATCAACCGTGGATCACCTGGTCTGCCGCTGCGGAAGCGCGGCTCACATTCTAGGGTTGGCCCCAGGCGTTGTTCCCGCCAACGTTATCCAAAGATTGAGATCGACGCAGGACGATCATGCGACCGTTAAGCTAGCGAACCCCGCGCTAATAGAGCAACATCAATGGCGGCCCGTTGTTTGAAGGCTCGTCCCACGACGAGGCCTGTGAAATACGCTTGGCGGCCTGATCCCAGGTGGGATGTCTGACACATGACCGCATTGCGACACATCAGGAGGGAGCTTCGGCAACGCTTCCCTCTCGCGAACTGGATCGCGCCTAGCAGTGCGGAGCGCACACGCGCGGCGACCGGCGCGCGCGATGCAGCGACACTCAACGACTTGATTGATCACGACTGGTATTCAAAGACATTCCGCCTAAGCCGTTCACAACGACCGGTGGATCACTATCGCGATATCGGCTCAGCAAGGTGCTATGCACCGTCTCCAGCACTCGCCGGAAGCGATGGACAGACGCTCAGGCCATGGGCTGCGGAGCTTCTATTGCGCTTGGGCATCCGCATTGGTGCCGAGCCCGGCCAAGAGCTGCGGCGCGGAGATCTCTCTGCGATCGAATCTCGAACGGCTTCAAGCGTTCAGAAACACAGGATCGCGGTGGTCACGGCGGTTCTGGGTGGTGTTGACCGGCTGCTGCCGGTCTACCCCGAGTGGCTTGCCGAAGCCGACTTCTATGCCTTCGTCGACCACGAGTATCACGACGCAATCGGATGGACGCGCATACATTCCGACACCGAGGTCGGAGATACCCGGCGACACGCCAGATATATCAAGACGCATCTGCCGTCCTACTTCCCGAATTACGACAGCGTGCTCTGGATCGATTCGAACATCTTCCCATGCTCACCGCCGACTCAGTTGCTCGAAACATTGGGCACCGCGGGACTGGATTTTGCAGCCTTTCGCCATCCTCAGCGCCAGAGCCTCGTCATGGAAGCGGCCGCCTGCGTTCAGTTGGGAAAAGAAGACGCGAACGCAATCTTCACGCACTTGCGGCGGCTGCATGAGGCTTCGCCTCAAAGCGAATTGCCACTCTTCGAGACCAACGTGATGTACCTCGATCCTCGAGCCGCCGCCGTCAAGGAGATGTGCGAAGCGTGGTGGGAGGAGATCCGCCTCGGCTCGAAGCGAGACCAACTGAGCCTTCCCGTTGCCGTCAAAGCACACGAGGGCCTCAACTGGGGATTTCTAAACCAGCATTCGGCGCGTTCGTCGGGCTTGTTCGTGCTTATGCCCCACGAGAAGACGTGACGTCACATCTCGCGTGTGCGCCTGGCGCCAGGGCACAGCCGCCTCGAGAACGCAGTGTCGAAGAATGCCAGCTTCGATGTGACCCGCCCCCCACAAATGATCCTTGCATCCTAAGGATAGATACGAAATCGAACCCGCCGGACGGGCCGGGATCCCCCGAACTCTTCCAAACGCCCCGCCGCGCTGATAGAAGTCTTGTTAGGCATATTCCGCGGTCGGTGATTGCAACGCTATGGCTGTTTGGCGCCGAATTCGGCGGACTCTTCGAGAACGCATCTCTCTTTTCAACAAGGTGGCCCCAGGCGCCGCGGATCGTAAGCGCTCCCCGCATGGAGGGCCGCGCGGGCGTGATTCTGCAGACGAACTCATTGACGCGACTTGGTACGCGGAAACCTTCCACCTGTCCTCCCCGCGTCTCGCAGCCAAGCACTTTCGCGATATCGGATCCTTCCGCTGCTATGCAATCGCCCCCGACCTCGCCGGAAGCGACGGTCGCACGCTGACGCCGTGGGCGAGCGAGCTCCTCCTTCGCTTCGGTGTGCGCATCGGCGCCAAGCACGCCGAGCCGCTCAAACCGGACGACTCACGGGCAATCCGAGCGCTCAGTATCCCCGATCGCAAGAAGCGCGACATCGCCGTAGTAACGACCGTCTTCGGCCCCATCGATCGGCTGCTACCTGTATTTCCCGAGTGGCTCGAGGACGCTGACTTTTACGCTTTCGTCGATCACAGTTTCGATGAGGCGACCGGCTGGACGCTCGTACACTCCAACTTCTACGCCGACGACCCGCGCCGGCGATCGAGATACATCAAGACCCATTTGCCCCTCTACTTCGCCGACTACGACGACGTGCTTTGGATCGATGCCAACGTCTTTCCCTGTGATCGCCCGCAAGACGTGCTGAAAGCGCTCCGGGGCGATGGGATCGACTTTGCTGCATTCCGCCATGGCAGCTCGCGCAGCCTCATCATGGAGGCGGCCAACTGCATCGGGTCTGGTAAGATCGAGGCTTCGGCGTTCTTCGCGCAGCTCAACCGCTTCAATGCGCGGTCGGAGACCAGCGGACTGCCACTGTTCGACACGGGTGTCATCTATCTGCGCCCCAAAAGCAACGCTGTCAGACAATTGTGCGCGACCTGGTGGCGGGAAATCGTCCGGGGCATCAATGAGGATCAGCTCTGTCTTCCGATCGCCATCGCCGAGACCGAAGCCCATGCATGGGCGTTCGCCAACGACGACACGTTGGCGACCTCGCGGCTCTTTGTTCGTATCGCGCACGAGAAGGATGGCCGGCGATGAATGTCGACATCATCGTGTGTGTTCACAACAGCCCCGATGACGTGAAGGCGTGTCTGACCTCGGTGCTGCCCTCGCTGTCGGCTCAGACGCGACTGATCATCGTCGACGACGGCTCCGCCAAGGAGACGGAGGAGCTATGCGAGGCGATCGCGGCCACGAAGTCAGATTACATCCGGCTCATCCGCCGCCCCGAAGGCAGCGGCTTCGCCCGTGCCGCCAACAACGGTCTGCGCGAGAGCACTGGCGACATGGTCGTTCTGCTCAACAGCGACACGATCGTTGCTGGTGATTGGGTCGAACGGCTGAAGGCGTGCATGCTGCTGCGGCCCGAGATCGGCATCGTGGGGCCACTTTCCAACGCAGCGAGCTGGCAGTCGGTGCCTGAGTTCCGCGGCAAGGACGGCAAGCTCGCCGTCAATCCGGTGCCTGACGATCCGGCCGTCATCGAGCAGATCCACATCGCCTGCGCCGACTTCGCAAAGTTGTATGACTATCCCTTCGTCGAGCAGATCAACGGCTTCTGCTACGCGATCCGCCGCTCCCTGCTGGATACCATCGGCCTGTTCGACGAGGAGGCCTTCCCGTTTGGATATGGCGAGGAGAACGACTTCAGCTTCCGGGCCGGCGAAGCGGGCTTCGTGTGCGCGATCGCGATCGACTGCTTCGTCTATCACGCCAAGACCAAGAGCTACTCCAGTGAGCGGCGCGCCAAGCTGACCGAGGCTGGACAAGCGGTGCTGCGCGGTCGTTACGGCAAGCCGAGGCTGCAATCGGCCGTGCGCTCGTGCCAGAGGCATCCGGTGATGACTGCTATTCGCGAGCACAGCCGCGTCCTGTTCCGCAAGAACGGGTGGCTGAACGCCGGAGGGTGACGCTCAATCGTCGTGCGTCGCCCCTTCACCCTTGTCGCTTTCCGGAAACCGAGCCGTGACGTAGGCCACGGCATAGGCAAAGACGAAAGACAAGAGCGGGACGTGCGTAAACTGGTTGGCGCTTAACAGCGTGCTCGCCGCGAGCATGCAGACGACCGGCAAGAAGACGACGCTCAACTCTCCCCCTCGTCCATGCGCGAGGTGAAGTGAGACGAGCCGTCTCAAGCTGAAAATTCCGATGAGCGCCACGATGCCGCCGCCGCCCCACATGCCGCGGTTGAGGATGGGCGGGGTCACCGCGAGATAGGGCCCCAGCGCGTCGAGCACATGGCTTTTCACGAGCCACCCGTATCGCGCAAGCGCCGGTCCCGGTTGTGCCTCGGCCAGAGGAAAGATGGTCGCGCGCCCGATGGCAGCGTAGCCGTGTGCGAGGTCGTGGCCGATGGGATCGGGGAACAGAAACTCGAGCCATCCCCCGAGAAATGGAATGGGCAGGATGAAGCCGCCCACCCAGGCGACAGGCGTCATCGTCTGGAAGCCAATGCGCTCGGCGAGCTGCAGCGTCAGCAGGCGGCCGGCGGCCTGCGGGTCGTAGGCCAGGCTCCAGGCCACGACGCCGAGACCGGCCGCGACGAGGACGCCGGCAACGCAGGCAAGCCCAACTCCGATCCGGAAGCGATCTTCACGAGCGCGCGCACCGACTGCCAGGAGAATGATGAGCGCGGGGATGGCGGCGAGCGTCCAGGCCTGGAACAGCGCCGACACACCGGCGGCGACACCGGCACCGAAGGCGAACGCCGACGATGCGCGCCGGTAGGCTTCGAGCGCCAAGAGCGAGTAGAGCAGTGTCGCCGTGCCGCTCCACGTCAGCGAGCTGACGCCGGCTGCAAACTCTCCCATCCGGCTCTCCAGAAACGCGAGCAGCAGAGCCAGCAGCCCGGCCTCCCACAGGCCGGACAGCCGCAGCGCCAGGACAAAGATCAAGACAAGAGAGAGGACGGCGAGCACGACTTGCACGCCGATGAGCGAGCGAAACGATCCTTCGCGCTCACAAGAAGAAAACCCGCTCCTGCATGCGATCGCGACCGCGAGCTCGGAGTCGTAATGCGCCATCGCGCAGAGAACGAGGGGATAGCCCGGCTCTCCGATCTGTGCCGGCGAGGGCTCGGGGGCGTTCTGCCCAAGCATCGTGGCCGCGATCTGCAGACTCGAGATGTCGATGTCTTGCCGGCCCTTTGCGGCCGTGCTCAGCGCGGCGTGGGCCAGCAACACCGACAAGACGACGAGAAACACGCCCGCAAGCAAGGCATGATCTTCCTCCAAGCGGCGGCCTAACCGTGCGAGCCATCCCATGTGTGCGGAAGGAGAAGCCGGCAGGGTCATGCTTGTCCGCCCGTGGCATTGCGCGACGACGCAGCGGCGTGGTCGTAGCCATACCGCCGGGCATAGCCGGACCAGGAAGCCGCTACTGCGGCGGCATCGGCCTCATCGAGCCGGTGAACATTGGCCTTGTAGCTCGAGGATTCGCGCAAACGTGCTTCTAGTGCTGGCAAAAACGCTTCGATCTCGCCCAGATCGAGTTGCCGATAGATGTCGCGCATGACGCCGACGGGATCGGCAACGAGAGCCTCGTATTGGATCTCGATCAGATGGCCGTCCGGAATCGCCGCGCGATCCTCCTCGTAGCAGGCATACATCTCGTTGAACGTTGCGAGCACGCTCTCCTTCGCCCACGACCGTGCGCCTCCAGGCTCCTGTAGCCCCTGGCTATCGGCGAGCGCATTCCAGGTCCCCACGGTGGACGCGAAGACGTCGATCGGATTGCGGGCGATATGGATGAATTTCGCCTCGGGGAAGACCGACAGAATGGTACGAACGCGCGCCGTATGCTGCGGCGACTTCAGAAGGAACCGCTTGTCGTCGCCGTAACGAACGGCCACCGACTTCAAGAAGTAGACCCAGGTGTCGACCCACCGCTGGCGCTCGGCGGGGGGAAGCGTGTGCAGGCTCAGATAATCCGGATCTGTGGGGCCGGCTGCGGGAAAGATACAGAACCGCAGCGTCGATCGGCCCATCAGCCCAAGCAACGCATACTCGTCCTCCTGCGGCCGCTGCAGACTGAACGTCATCTCGTCCATGGGACGATGGGCCGTCACCGCGAAGTCGAGCAGATGACGTAGAACCCCATCCAGCAGCAGAAAGATATGCGGCGAGCCGCACTGGTATCCCTTGGGCCAGATGAACCGGCTGTCGCAGCTCAAGAGCTCATGCAGGTAGGTCGTACCCGATCGCCAGTGGCCCAGAACGAACACCGGCGAGGGATGCAGGCGGACGGCGCGGATGCGCTTTGCAAAGATGAGACGCAGCAGCAGCCCAACGCCCGAGTTGAAGGCGGCCAGCGCGGTGAACAGAATAAGCCTCGGCAGTTGCCAGGGGGAGATCGTGCGGCCATTGCGGATGAGTGTCGACAGCCAGGAGCCGATGCCGATCCCGTACCAAAACCTGAAACCGAGCGCTTTGCGCACACGATCCAACATCAATGGCGCTCTCGATCGGTCGGGCACCGCAAACAACGGCGGGCGAAGCCCCCATTGCCGTGAAGAGTATGTGCTTGCTTAAAAAGAGCCTTATAGCACCTAGCGCGGAACCCGATAGAGCCTGTCAAGCCCTGCCCGGGCCTGCAAGCTCATCTCAATGATCGCGACGGCCCTAAACCTGGGACAGCCCTAAAACCCTTTGTCCCGCCGGAAAATTCGACCTAGCCGCCCTGTGGGAGCCGAGGAGCGCTAAACTAGGGTCCTGCTTGCCACCGTGTTGGGCCCCGGCCCTGGGCCAGGCGCTCGTTTGACGGGGCTCATGGCTGGACAACCACTCAAGGTGTATGTGATGAAGACGGGCGACAATCGACCGATCGGGAAAGCTGAATGATGCTGCCGGGACCCTGGGCTGAGTGGGGCGCGTCGCCCGTCAAGCGACTCTCGATCGTCCTGCCGTACTACAAGAACCCCAAAATGTTGGCGTATCAGTACGACGTCTGGCGCGATTACGCGCAGAAGGATTGCCTTGAGTTCGTCGTCGTCGATGACGGGTCACCAGAAAATCATGCGATCGACGTGCCGCGCCCCGACGGGCTGCCGCCGTTGTCCATCTACCGTGTGACGAAAGACATCCCCTGGAACCAGCACGGCGCCCGCAATCTCGGCGCTTTGGTCGCGAAAGGACCCTGGCTGCTGATGACAGATATCGATCACGTCATGATGCCAGACGCCATCGATCGATTGATCGGCATGAAGGCCAAGCGTGATCGAGTGTACACGTTTCATCGTCTCGATGCGCCCCACATGACCCCGGCAGTTCGTCCCGACGGCCGGGTGAAGCCCCACGTCAATTCGTTCCTTCTCACACGCGAAGCCTACTGGGACGTCGGCGGCTACGACGAGGACTTTTGCGGCGTTTACGGTACCGACGGCCAGTTTCGGGGCCGCATGTATTCCCGCTACAAGCAGCACCACCTCGAGGACCTATGCCTGGTGAGGTTCGGCCGCGATGTCGTCGCCGATGCCGACACGACAACGCTCGAACGCGGCTCGGTGGAGAGCATCAAAAAGGCGAATGAGGAGCGGCGTCTGTGGAAGGTCGCGCAGGGCCGAGAGAACGTCGTCCTAACGCTCAATTTCCCATGGGAGCGGGTTCTCTAGCGCGGGATTCTTGCTCTAACCGCGCACAGCGAGGTCGCACGAACTGCGTGCGCCGGCCGCGAACGAAACCGCCACGTTCGAGAATAGAATGATCAGTGCGTTTCCGGCGGGGCTGCGCGTTGCAGCGCCAAAAATCCGCCGTTCCGCACGCTTTCCGTCACCCGAAAGCCAAGCTCTCCTAGCCGTTCGAGCATTGCCTCGTTAGCCTGTTGTCCAACGACTCGGACATGCGTTTCCATCAGAATGGTGCGAATGCCGCTGAGTTCAGTATGTTGGCCGAGGAGCTCGATCTCACCGCCTTCGATATCGAGCACAATCGCCGACGCCCGGTGCAGCTTCAGCGCTTCATCCAAGTCCCGCGTCGGCGTCGCGACGGTAATTTCCTTCCCCGCGCGCGGGATGAGTGAGGATCCAGAGAGAATCGCGTTCGAAGAAAATTCTACGCTCGGCGGCCGATTGGGTGCGGACCAAAGCACCGCGTGTTCAGCCTTGATCTGTTTGCCGTTGAGCGCGAAGTTATGCTGTGCGAGCTCCAAGGTCCGTGGGTCACCCTCGAACGACCATAGCTTTTCCACGCCGACGATATCGGAGATGACGAGCGCGGTTGCGCCGATCCCCGTTCCGACCTCGACAACTCTGTCGGAGGGGAGGATGCGGCGCCTGATCATTTCGACTTCGGGTCTCTCGTACGACTTTTTCAGCAGCGCCCTGCGAATGATGTCGCTGACCCGAGGGTGCCGAAGATCGAATTTGTGCCCGTAAAGTCGTGTAGTCCGCGGCAGCAACCTCGGAAACCGGTCATCAAGGGAAATCCTCAGCCCGACGGCCCAACGTCTAAAGTGTTTTGGCATACCAAGACCCTCAAGCTGAACCGCCCCTCAATTCGACCAGCGACATGTGCGAGGACCAAGCTAGCGGCGAATCCCCCACGCGTACGCTCTCTGCCGCGAGATCCCCAGCCGAGTTATCTGGTAAAGTCCTGCACCCTCGATGTGATCAACGGCTGCGACGACACCGTCAAAGGCGCCAGGCGTGACATCATCAAAGACGATCACATCGCCGGGCTCCTGCCGAGAGGCGATGTAATCATATTCGGCCAGCACATTTTCCTTGGTGTGGTGCGCGTCTATGAATGCGAAGTGCACGCGAGCAAGACCGACACGGGGAAGCTGATACAGAGAGTCGCCCTGGATAAAGACAACCTTCGACCCTAGCGCTTGCCACGGCTGCAACAGCTCTGACCGCGTCTTCTTGCCGTCGCAGTCATCGATGCAGTTCCAATAAATTCTGTGGTGATGCGGCAGAACGTCGAAGGAGACAACGTGCCCCGCGGCATCGGCATCATCCATGGCCTTGGCCAAGCAAATGGCGGAGAAGCCCCGTCCCGTTCCCGTCTCCACCACCGTCACAAATGGCTGCGGATGGTCGGCGAGATAGCGCCGCAACAAGCTATAGAGCACCCGACCGTGCGGATAGGCCAGATCGCTCCTTTTGATCGCAATCTGTGTATGGAGCGCCAGCTCATCGAGCCACGGGCGATCGATGGAAAATCCAAGATTCTCCTCCAACTCGTCGATCTGAGGGAACTCGGTCGCGCGTGCTACATCGAAACGCTTGATATACTCTGCCTTGGACGCCCGCGGAGCATTGCCGAAGGGCTCTAAGTTCCATCGCCTGTCCATTGCGGTGGCGAGCCTCGTGAACGCGAGACGCTGAGCCTTGTCAATCAAGTCTTGCATCGCAACTCCCCGTCAACCGATTGTCGTTCGAAGTAAATTATTATGCCCGCGGTAGCAGCCCTGCCCGTTTGTTGCTAGGGCGCTCCTACGGCGATCGTTCAACTTCCAAGAGACGGAACCCCGCTGCCCCCGCCGCGTCTGGCTTCTGGCGGTCTATCGAGATCATCACGCAGTGCGTTCGAAAGCACGTTCCCATCGACCAAAATACCTATTCTGCCACACCATTTCAGGAACTCAGCCGACATGCCGGCCCGCAGATCCTCGATCGTGACAACAACCGACGGCGCATTGTGACTTCGCAGGATCTGCCCCAGTTGTGCATCGATCCGCTTCTGGTCGGAATCCTCCGCCTCAGACACGACGTGCGCGATCGGAACCCCCGAGAGACCCAATGATCTACCCCACTCCTCAGCCGTCATCCGGGCGAGGTTTCCAAGACGCGGCGCCGGTCCGACCCCAAGCTTGCGTCCGAGTTGGCGTCGGCTCACACTCTTGACCAAGTGTACAGCGAGCTTTTCGACCGTACTGCGTGCCGCATGTCTTGCTTCCTCGATGGCACCCTCGAGACCTTCGAAAGTCGGACCGCGCGAATACATGATGACCGCGTCGGCACCAGCAAACCGCTTTCCGGCGTCGCGCGCAGCCTGAACGGAATCGTGCGCACGCCATTCGAAGAACTCGTTGCTCCGGACATACGCGTCCAGCAGCGTGTGCGGTTGACCACTCGTATGAAGCACGTAAGGAAGGCTCATCTGGTCTCGCCGCGAGCCGCCAAGATACTCCCGCCACCAGAATTCCATCGTTTCGAGGACTTCTCGTTTCCCGTGATTTCGCAAAATTACCATTGCGGTCGGAATTGTTGGAAATCTGGGATCGGATTTTCCCTCGAAACCCGCGGCACGGTAGCGGGCTGCGTGCGCCTCGATGCGAGAAGGATCGTCCTTATTCAGTCTGATGCAGGCGGCCGCCTCATCATAGACATTGGCTCTACCTTCGGGGTGCCGGTAGAAAACGAGGTCGTGCTCGTCGAGATGCGCAAACAGCGTCTCGACGGGGCCGATCAACTCAAGGTTGGAGTCGACATAAAGGCTCGCGCCATAGTCTGGAAACATTCGATGCGGAAGAATCTTCGCGTATCGCGACTGCCGGGTGGAGTCCAACCCTTCGATTCCCGCCGCGCCCGTCTCCAGCACTCGGATTTCCCATCCCGGAACGCTCAAACTTGCATCATCCGTAACACAGACATAGTCGACGTCCGGACTCGGATGGCGCGGCGGCCGCAGATCATCATACCCGGCGAACACACACGTATAGACCAGCTTTCGCGCAGTGCTCATCGGGCGGCTCAGAGGCTCGGCAATTCATTGGGCAACGGCATGGAGCGTATAACATAGCCTGCGGCAGACCAAGCCGATCCCGATTTCCCACCAGAAGCGTCGCCGGCATCTGCGTGCCCGCACAGGCCGCGGAGCCTAGAGGTCGGTCTGGCACTGGAACGCGTCTGTACCGCGATTTCGCCCACGCGCACCGCACTCCGTTGGCGGCCATCGGCCTTGCCTGCGCCGTCTGACCTGCTTACGCTGCGTTGGGCATTCGATCGCCACCTGTGACCGACCGAGCCCGCTGCACGAGCCGCCACAGATGCGCAAGACACCGTCGAAGACCCACCTCCCCCATGCACACGCCTAAGCCCAAAGCCGAGCTAAGCTAGTTAATGAGTCGAACGATCGTCCTCCACATAGGAACTGGAAAGGCCGGCTCTTCGACCCTGCAACGTTCGCTTCACGCCGCGCGCAAGAGTCTCCTCCGGCAAGGCATATTGATACCCCAGTTCAATGGGCGATATCTCGATCAGAGCAACACACTCAGCCTATTCACCAAGGATTTGCCCGCAAAACAGTGGGATACGATAGCAGCCGACGTCGAGCATCAGATACGGACGAAACGTCCGCATACGGTCATTCTGTCCAGCGAGCATCTGTGTGCCAGAAAAGTTGAGGCGTTGGATTTTGAATTGATCAACAGACTCGGCGCGGACGAGCTGAAACTCGTTCTGATCGTCAGGGAGCCCACAAGCTTCTATTTGTCGAACCAGCAGCAGAGACTGCGGGCGACCCACACCTTCACGCACCCGCGACAGTTTCGGGCCAAATACAAAGATACGATACAGAATTGGCGGTCGCTGGGTCACGACCTGAGCGTAATTCCGTTCCAGAAGCCTTTCGCGACCAAGGACATGGTCGCGAATTTCCTCTCGCTCGTTGCGCCGGATGACTCCATCGATTACTCGGCAACGGTACCCACTCTCAGTACGAACACGTCCGAATGCGCGGAAGTCACCGCAATAATGCAGAACTATTTTCGCGCCTTACATTTTGGAGAGCGGCGGCGCCTTCGACCGGAAGCGCATCTGGTCAGAGAAGCGTTGATACAGGCCTCGAAGCGTTGTGACGGCGTCACGAAGCCAAAACTGAAGCCCTACGTATCACGCATCATTGTCGACAATCATCGAGAAGAGCTCGACTGGCTGCGTGCCGAAGAGAACATCGAGTTTGATCTCAAGTTCGACAAGCATAGCGTTTCCGAAAGAGACGCTGATCACGCGAGCATCCAGTCATTTTCAGACATAGCCACAGTAAACAACGACGCAGTGACGGAACTACAGCTCTCGGCATTACGGCAGTTCGCTCTTCGCGAGACGGGCAAGCGGCGAACGCCGACACAGACGATGTTGCGGAAGCTCTTCAATTCGCTCCTTTCGCGGCGGGCGTAACAAGGCAGCGCGCGACTGCCTCGCTCGGAAAGCGCCTCCACGCGCCGGTCTACTGCCCACGCTTCAATCGAAGACGTATCTAAATGCTCGGATGTTTGCGTCGAGCTCATCCTGGTCGATCGCGCTCTTGCGGGGGACGATGAACAGGCGCTGTCGGCCGCACGCATCCGACGGTCGAACGAACTCTTCGACGATATGATAGAAGCGCCTGCTACCATAATCATCGAACAGAATTTCTGTGCCTTCGTCCGCGTACTTGAGCGCCGTCAGAAAACAGCAGACGCGGAATCTCCCGTCGACAAGTACAAGGTCCGGCTTTTGGGCTTGGCGCCACATCCAATCCGTATAGTCCTGGAACCCGTCCCTGTTGTCGTACGACAGCGGTCGTCCCCATTTCCCGAGATCGCCCACGTCAACCCAATGCGCGTCAAACCGCTCAGAATACTTGTGATCGGGATCGATGGTCTCGATCCAATCCTTACTGGTGTCGACAGCCAACACTTTCGCCGTGGTGTTGCCGAGCACCCAGCGGGTCGATGCACCACACCCGTACTCACCATAGACACGGCAGCGAGGCACAATCGATTTAAAGAGCTCATCGCTGCCGTCAAACAACTCGTCCAAGGCCGGAGCGGGAGCAGACGGTTTTCGCTTGGATCCCCAGGGGCCGGTCCAACTTGTTATCTTGAGCTTGCGCAACACCGATTTTCCTCTGACTGTTCCATCAAACCCAGGTACCGCCCTGCGTGGTTGGGGCTCTACCACGGCGCTTATCTTAAGGCACTCGAGCTGGACGCCATGATCCATACTCTAGGCGCGCTCGCGTTTCGATACTTCCGAAGAGCTTCCGCGTCGAGCAGATCTCACGCGGGACGCAATTTGCGCGCGGAAAGAGCGTCACAGCGTCGCTCTTGTTGGTAGACCACGCGCCCCGACGCCATCACCCCCCGCCAGCAAGCTGAGCGACACAGAGCTCGCCCTCACACACCCTCCGGAGAAAGTGCTGCGGCCGCAGATCAGAGAGGACCATCCACGCCGCCGGGCATGTGGAGTGGTTTGGCGTGCGCTTGTCGGCTTTTCGGCTATAACGGAAGATTGTATATCTGGCATTTGGGTTCGGCGCCCAATCAGCATTTTGGAGCGTGCATATGCGTCACTTTAAATTCGCGATCGACGCCATGATTTCGGCGGCCAATCTTTCAAGAGCTGCGAATTACTCTCTTGATATGATGGGTGGCGATACCGTCGAGCATCCGCGTCAACTGCTCGAATTTTTCCACTCTTGCACCAAGCGGCTGGAGTTCAGCAGTACGATCAGGAAGAAGACGCAGCCTCACGCCGGATTCGATCGAATCCTCGAGATCCTGTCTGACCCCGATGCGACGCTGCCGATCAGCACTGCCGTCGAAATCGCAAAAATTGCCGACGCGATCATGGGAAACTATACGGCCGGGGTCAATTCCAGCACTGTCGCAAGGCACTTTCGCCGATCGTCATCGTTCGGTGGCAAAAGTCGACTTCTCTTTAACATCGTGCGCGCTGCGAGACCGACAGCTTGTTTGGAGCTGGGCACGGCCTACGGAATATCCGGATGCCTCATCATGCGGGCTCAAGAAGCAGCCGGAGTGCGCCCAAAGCTGCGTACCGTCGAAGCCTATTCTCCTCAGAAGGAAATCTCTGCGGACATCCTCAAGAACCGGTTTCACGATGCCGTCGACACCCGGCATGGCACGAAGCAGGATGTCATCAGCAAGATCGTCGCTGGAACGGATACGTTCGATCTTCTCTTTCACGATGCCGGTCATTCCGGAGATGCGTACGTTACGGATTTCACCGCGCTTATTCCGGCCCTACAGCCTGGGGCGATTGTCATTCTCGATGATATCCGTTGGAAAAGTGGCAAGACCACCCGGTCAAGACTTACCTGCTACCGCGGCTGGCGTGAGATCCTCAAGCACGACCGCGTCGTCGCCGCGTGCGAAGTCAATCACAATCTGGGCATCTTAGCACTTGCCTAACATCGGGCGGCGAGCGATTACTCGCGACCCGTCTACGCAAATGGGCGATGTAACAACGTTTCACAGTGCGCGCTATTACCGGGTCCCTTTTCGTAACCAGGAAAACGGTTGCGATAACTAGATTTCATTTTCGTCGGGCAAGCTCCCATGGCCTAGAGTTTGGGGATGACGATGGCGGGCTCCTTTCCGGTGGACCAACGGCGCACGCTCCGGCGATTTCGCTCCCTGAACTCGCTGCTGCTGACACTGCCGCCGCATTTCCAGTCGCCGCTGATCGACGTGCGCTCACGGCTGGCGACCTTCGCCTTTCTCGTTGCGGCGCGCCGCACTTCGAGCCCGC